>Ga0131853_10008923_pt1 | contig 18296 bp, 15 predicted proteins | sample TergutLab28metaG_FD_92764 | JGI IMG/M metagenome (GOLD analysis project Ga0131853, IMG submission 92764) | Labiotermes labralis P1 segment gut microbial communities from Petit-Saut dam, French Guiana - Lab288 P1 (version 2) (version 2) | ecosystem: Host-associated > Arthropoda: Insects >... | reverse complement strand
TAGAGCTGTCCTCATAAAGCAAGAACGCCAAGACGACTTCAGAAGAGCTACACGTACTATTGCCAAGAGGGTTGAAAAGTGCACTGAAGTCGATGGTGGGATTTTTGAACACTTACTTTGAACCGTTGCAATTTATTGAGATTATTTACATAGCCAATACATGCAATCAATACGTCATTTGTCTTTCCTTCATACCTTTTGCAAGGCTTTTTATGCGTAACATTCAAACAGCTGTATCTCCACACCCATTGAAAACTGGACACATGTTTATATGAACTTATTTACTCGGAATAGTCCACACTACCACCTCCTAAAATATTTACCATTCCCTCTGAAACACCCTGTATATACTGTATATTATTTGCTGTATGCGAAATGAAGTTTTGACAAAAAAAGAATCTCAGTGTGAACTTCAGGAATTAACGAACTGTTGTGAGGGAACTGTCACGCGCTGATGAGGGATAGCACCGTTCTTCCTGATCCGATGCGCCCTGTTTTTTTTTCTACTGTACTTTGGTTCAATTAGTTCTGCTCGTTTCAGACGAATTAAGTGCAGGAAATATGGGATTCTCACGCCGGTCAGTTTGCGCAATATTGTCTGTTCGGGCGTGACACCGCGTGATGCGCCGCAAATTCACGTGCGTGGTTACGTGAAAGTCTGTGTGCAGTATGCCTTGTTTTCTCCATCACGTGCATAACATGCAAGTTAAACTCGGCACTTAATACATTCCAAAATTCTCAGCTGCGTTGTTAATTAATACCCGAATGTGAATTACATTTCAAGAGACACAATAAATGTCTAGACGTAGGACGATGTTGAGAGAGTTTACGATTATCTCGTCATTCAATTCAAGTTCGCGCATGTAATAAATAGAGGGTGTTTGTAAAATTTATGGTGCGAAATTAGTTGCGTGTTCTACGAACAAAACAACCAAAAAGTCTGTGTCACCACGGGTTCTTAGAAGCTTTTGTGGCACGTCTCTTATGCTTGAAGGAAAAATGATGCTAGGGCGCTGGGAAATTCGTCCTGGTAAAACCGGCGTGTCGCAAATACAGTGTCGTATGGGCGGCCAGGGAGGATGCGCGTATCAGCTGTCTGTCAATGCGCATTCGCCGATCATGTTTAGCGCTAAACAGCAACTAGTTCACGATGGTCCGAATACGAAGTAACATGATGTCTAACCCTGAGCGGGGAGGGCTCTCAGCGAAAGGTATGACACTGCATTCAGTCGACGATTCCCTTTCCAGGTCGGCCGTAGCTCCAAAAGAAACGCCCAAAAACCTGTGGCCCATTTCATTTATCTCGGCCGCCCGTGGAACTGTTCAGAGCAAACTGTGAATACGGCCTGAAGATGACAACATACGAACCGAAATATTCGCTTGGATATTTCTGAGGTATACTTCGCGTTTTTGGGGGGTGTTTGAATGGCGGCCCCGTGTGATCAAATAACCACCAAACACCCTGCGGCTTAGTGACTAATTCGTTGCTTTCCGCGGATGAAGTAAATGTTGCGAGAGGAGAGAGTATTGTGCAGGCAAGCCGCAGCTTGCAGCAAATCGAGAGTTATACCAGGCAGTGCTGGCACACGTCTGTGCTGACACGAATTATCGGTGGTTAATATACACGAATTTGCTGTAGTGTTGTTTAAACTGTATAATTTGGATTACAATTTAAATAATAAATCCCGCCATTTCAAAACTATGTCATCTGCTGCCAGAAAAGGTAAGATAGGGCACGAGGATCACACAAATTTCAGTGAATGTGGGAAGGGGGATATTTAGTCTCCAAAGAAGCAGTATCGTTCATCTTATTTGTAAAAAAAAAAAAATGGGTTTTGCAAAGAGAATAACGTTAAACACCGTTATAAATCGCACCACAACGAAAAATACAACACGTATACACGAAGATGTAGAGCTGGTAAGTTATACAAAGAGAAATAGAAATGATAGAGATGCAGCAGTTACAGTAAGTTATATGCTGGCCAGTTCAGTTGCAAGCAAATCCAAACTTTATTACTTAAAGACAATTTATTTCAAAATTTTTAACTGAAACATCTAATTAAAATAACATGTCTGGAAAAAGTACAACAATTAAACGACAGAAGTTTCAGTAGAAAGTGACATGACATGGCCAATGATGTAACAGATCAACCGAGAACGAGCAGTAAACATTGTGCATACTTCTGGACGGCAGTGGAAGAACACATAGAAGTTAGAGATCTACATTCCAGTATAACAAAAGATTGGTTATGTATGGTAATATGGTTCCACGGTTTTTGTTGTAATATCATTCCTGTATATGCGCAGTACTTCTTTTCTTGATATTTTGCTGCCCAGCCTCAAATCTCATACATCAGTGCGGCCCATGTACACTGTACCTACGAGTTTAACACACCTGGTGTAATACATTTAAAAGTAATATACAATGGGCCAGGCATATTATTTGTTAAAATTCCCAAATTTCCGTTACCTAAGAAAGAGGATCTAACAAGAGCCTGCAAAATTGGCATAATGAGACCTTCCATACATTTGTACTATTCTGCATTCAATTACTATTAGATAGATATAATTGCAAAGGAAGATATGGAAGGTACATGTAAAGTATATGGGAAATATGGCGAATAAATTCAAGATTGTGTTGGAAAAGCTGAAAGGAGGGACCACTTGGGTGGGCTAGATGTAGGTAGGAGAATACTGTTGACAGGCATGTAATGGGTGGAGTTGAACTGGCTTTGTTTGCTCAGGATATGAACCAGTGTCAGGCCTTATGAGCTAGGTAATGACTATGTTTCATACAGGCAGGGAACTGACTGACCGACTACCTATGTAAAATTCAGTTACAAATTTTAATTATAAGGACAATTTAGGATTATAAATTGTGTGTAATTGTGAAAAATTTTACTAAATGTAAGGACAATATACAGCGAGTGGTACAAGTGAGTTTAATTAGATTGACTGCTTCAGCAGTTTAATTAGATTGTATACTACAGAAATTTAAAATAATGAACGTCAGTAACGCGATTCACTATGAATATAAACATCTTTCATATCGACAAGACATTCCACATTGTCTGACTTTTCTAACTTGCCGCAACAGAAAATGTACTATTTTACAATCTGCAATTTTTTTTATTTCTGTGTAGGGGCTAAGTGGTTAATGCTCAACACTTATACATTGTTTTTACAAAAGATCTTACCTGCTAAGCGAATAATAACTTTCGTTGCTAATATACTCACCTGAGAATGATTTCTAACAAATTATTTTGTACCCGCTCGTGCATAAATGCCAGTTACTCATGGTACCACTTCCTTTAATCTGGCAAAAGAAGCAGGACCAGGCGGCTAAGTTTTCAAAGTTCACACCAGGATCCACCTTCGTAAATTTGGGGTTCTCATGGCAGTGACTGTATTCTGAGTTGTGACGTCGTGCGGTCTGGCGGAAGTGGTTAGAACTGGCACTACCACTTCTTTTCGGATGAGATACCGTGTTGATCTAGCGGACGTCTGAGAGACTACACAGCGTCACCCCCTATACGGCAGGAAGTCTCACACAGTGGCAAACCTTCACTTCACGTCTATCATCTGTTGGTATATCGTTCAACTATTTCGGTTTCTCCTCGCCGACTTGGTATCACGGATTAGAGTCTCAGATAGGAAACTCCTTTATCCATGGAAACATAGGACAGGGAAATGACGTCCATCCAACCACCAACGTTGTTGTGGCGGGTGTAACGGTATTGACAGAGGTGTGGGGCGTAACAGGTGTTGTTGGTTATGTAGAATTAAATTACTGATGTCTTCCGCGTGAGAACTATTAATAGCGGAAATTGAATATCACTAATTACAGCCCGATTTTATTACGTCACTTCCACTAGATGAGTGATTGGTTGGGGTGATGTTAAAAAGAGAAGTAGACTGTAGCTGAATATGGCAGGGAGGTTAGAAGACGATGATTATTGGCATGCCAGTGAAGCCAAAGCGTTTAACTTTGAAGATGACGAAGTAAGTCGAGTGTACAGTTTACATTATGGTTGTTGAGCCGAACTGAGAATATGACTAATAATTTATGTTTGACTTTATAGTTTGGGAGCCAATTGTGTGGGGTGTCAAAAAGCGGAACTGCAAGGTTGTCGCAGAGAGTTAGAGAAGGAATTGGCGATGATAGCACGTGCTACAGTACAGACTCACTCTCTGGTAAGTTTACGGAATTTTCGCGCTGCCCATGAAATGAAACTGGAATAGAAATTTGAAGTGCCTGATGGAGGGGGGGGGGGGTGATGTCACCTGGGAGCTACTGTTAACATGGTTAAAAATGAGAAGAGGGAATATGTTAAAGTAATTTATTTGTAACACAGATCTGTAACTATTTGCTTCTCAGTCACTCTTCCCAACTTTTGTATAGTTTGAGAGGGTTTCACTGTTTTTCTGCCTTCTAGCAGGCAGATGCTAGGGTAGTAATTTAAATTGAGTTGTGATCATTTTCATGTCTTTAAATTCATTATGTACTGTGATCCAATGATTGTGCACTGTATAATCTCAGGGACTGACAGCATTGTTACATAAACTACAAAGAAGCAAATAGGTAAATTTGTTGCAGTTTGTTTATTGGTGGGACTTGAATCTAGATATGACTTTTGACATCAGTTATGGCGCATAAGTGGATACCAAGTTGTAGTTATTATGCCCCAACTACCTTCATCATACAAGAACCACTGTGTGGAATGACGTGCTTGTTTTAGTTGATTTCTCAACTGGTAATCATTTTAATGAAGGACACAATAACTAATTTATTTTGTCTGAATGATGAACATGTAATTTGAAAATTTAAAAATGTCAGAAGTCATTGTTTGTCATATGTTACATGTTTTGAGAGCTGTTTAAAACAAAATCATTAATGAAGAAATTAAATACAAATTTGTTCAACCTCACTTTTAAACCATTCCTTTAATTAAAATCATGTAACTGCCTACTATAGTACATGGCATCACATTCAAGATGCCAGTTGTGTTGTACATACATGTTTATTGATACTGCAGGAGTCACATGAAGTAAAAAGCATCTTGATGGTGTTTTCTGGTATGTCAGAAAAATATTGTGAATAAAAGTACAGGCATCCAACAGACATGCAGTATGTATCACACAATGTCTGTCTAACACTTGCTCACTTTGAGCTGCACCGATATTTTAACAACATCCATAAAGTGTGCATAGTGTAAATGGTTATCTTGCTTCTTCATATATAGCTCATGTCTGTATGTTTTACAGTAGACAGTATGTGCAACAGATATGTAAATGAACTGTGCCATTTGAATTGTATTATTTAGTGGTTTTGTGTTTGAAATTTGTTGTTGATCTGTCTGTCATTTCAGAGGTCTTCCTAAACCTTGTTTTTATTAGTAGTAATGATTTAACATGTTTCATTAGAGCCTGATATTCATTGTGTGCATGGACACTAAATCCAGACTCAACAATTTTCAAGCATAACATGTGTATTATGAACTGTCAAGAAACTGTCGGTAACATTGGCTCAAATGACATGTCATATATAAAGGGGGCAAATCTCTCTTTTGCAGGATCCTTATCGAGAGCAACTATATCAGGTTCATCTCGGACTACAACAAGACCTCTTCACACCCTTATTTCAGAACAGAGTCTCCTCTGCAGTAAGTGTATATAAAATAATTATAAATACATTTTTCAGGATCCTGTAGTCATGAATAAGGTGTGATTATTGCTTATTTGCCTGTTGGTTGGATGAGTTGTGACAAAATTGCAGGAGAGAAAAGGGTTTTATCTAATGCCACAAGATTTTTAGGACAGGAGTATATTTCATATAATACCATAAATAATTAGTTTTCAGGCATTTTCTATTCAAAATCTGGTACAACAGCAGTGGGTTTTATGAGGACTGTACTGCTCTGTTCCCACCACCTTCCACAGTACAGACAAGCTTTTTAAATTTTTTGTAAGATATTCAAAGTGTGGACCTTATGACACATCTTCACCTCCCCATAATCTGAGGAGTGCAATGTCTGTTTCCAGATGTGTGTGTCCTCTTACTGTGGCTTTCACAAAAGTGAGAATAGGTTTAACAAGTGCAGTGAACTGTGTGTAACAAATTAAATGGCCTTATATATATTGCACTATTGCATGTCCCATGTGGGTCTTGGGTTCCATCACTTCAGAACTCATTTGTTGCATCCATATGACTACCAGAAAGTCATTATGAGCTAACTTAAGTTTATTCATTGTGCAGCATTGCAAATGGCATAGGTACTGGGGATGCAACATAGAGGAAGCCCATGCAAGTAGGCTGGTTTTAAGTGGAACACTCTGTACAAGTAGATCATGATGGTGTAACACTCATCACTCTTCTTTCCAGACCAATACTAATTTAGCCATGTCATAGCAGTGGTCTGCTGGGCAACAGTTGAAAAAATGCTGCATAGTGGATAGCATGGCATCTTAGTGAGACATTTCATCAGAAAATGTATATAATATAAGATGTTAATCTTACTGTATACTGTACATGTTGTGTTCATCCATGTTTATTTAATGGTTGTTTACAGAAAAAATGTAAAAATATAATTTGTACTGTTTTTTAAAAGCATGAAGTCTACATGTACGACAGTGCAGGGCAGGATTATGCAAACTTATTGGAAACTTACTGAGTAAAATATGTAGCTGTGCACATTTACTTACAGTTTTGAATGCCGGGAATTTCTATGAGAAAGAGCCAAAAGGTAAACTTAGTCCAGAGGAAGAATTGAGAATATTACAACGCCAAGTTAAGGTAATTGGTGATGAGATTTTTCATGTGCTTTCCTCCTAAATGTGCAGACATTAGTGAGTACCCCTATGGTTTCTGTGATTGGCAATGATTTGTAATGACATACTTTGTACTTATCATAGTGTCATGAAGTGAGTGTTCTGCTGAGTATTACAGCATACAGTTATTACAGATTCACAGGCAGCTCTTGGATACAAAGCTGCCTGCTTTTTAATCTGACTTCACAGGTTACAGGTGTGATGTCACAATCTATAATGACATGGCAATGTGATCATTCCTACTGTTGATAATATCACATCACGTTTGGATGGAGCTTGCATTACTCATTTATAATTATAATTTAAGAGTTTCCAGAAGTCAGTCAAATTAAAGGGTTTTTTATAGTAAATTTGTCCAAATTTTGAAGTGATTGGGAATGTAGAACTGTGAAGTGTATTGTATCCTATCAACTACTGCAAATTCTGTGCATGCTTGTGGTTATTAAAATGGATTTATGATTTGTATTGACATTTATGAGAACAAAGATAATTTTTGTGGTCATTGTTTACTGTAGACTTGTCACCTCCATTTGTTTTCATATTGAAATGTCCAAACTTTATATGCTGAAAAGTGAATAAAATGAGGCACAAAAATGTCATAAATTTATTAAACCTAATAAAATTTAACCTAACCTAACCAAACCAAACCAAACCCGACCTAACCTAATGTAACATAACCTATCCTAACCAAGCCTAGCCAACATTGTTTGTGACATATTACTCATGTTTAACAAAAATGCGTTATGTTTCAACATGAAAAGAATTGGAGGTGACAAGTCTGTAGTAAACAATTACCATTTTTTGCTTCTGTTTAAACTTCATGCCATGGCCAGAAAGAAATCTTGTACCATGGCAGTGGTGTTGGTTAGATTCTCAGTATCAAATGATGTCATTATGTTTGTCATTAGGACTGTGCAAGTTGCATTCGACAAGGTTCATAAAGGCATTCAGCTTACTATTATTCTGGGTGTGACTGAACTTGCCTGTTGAGGAGACACCTTTATTGGATATGCTAATAGGTAGTTGGTTAAGTTCGTGTAGTGTATACTTAAATGTACACATGTTTATTTATAGGCCAGTTCTGGCTTGAGGCAGAAGTTTTGCATTATTCTGTGTGGTGATTGTGTTTATGTTTGCACCCAACAAAGTAATGTATCAGCACAATAAAATGGCTAGTTCAGGCCAGTCTAAAAGAGCCCTTGGTGAGTGTTGTGGATGTTAAAACATTTGGAGAAAAGTGTGCTGTAGTACACTGTCAACTGGAAATACATCAGATAAATGATTATATGAACTCTATTCAGGAGTGTATATATCAACAGTTCATGTAACTTGTAAGTTTCCTGGTATTTCTAGATTAAACCTTCCTCAACACTGCTTTATGAACCTAAAGTCTTGCGTTCCAAAATTGACTTACACATTTTAATTGGCCCTTCTGTTATAATTTAATCAAAGACTTTTTGAAATCTCATGTTGCAATAGTAATCAATAAAATAAACATAAATGAGTAGCTATTCCATTCCAATACTAAACCCCAAGTATTATGCATTTGTTCATTGTTTGTAGTATCTTAATTTTATTTGTATTTACATTTCCTGTTTTGTTTGTTTCTTTGTAGTTAATTAAAAATGTGTAATTTTTAATGTGCATATGTGTTTGTGTGTGTGCGCGCGCGCGTGTGCGCAGTGACCACACACTTGCCTGTGGATGCACATGCACATACATGAAGTCACAGCATAATCCTAGATTGTAATACTCATTATAGGAGTGTGGATTGATTGTGTTGACATTCTCCTTCCAAAAAATGTTCCAGTTATTATGATTCTTTATTACAATGAGCAGTAGTTGAGTGTCTAATAATGGAGATCATAATTTTTTAAATATCCACCTTATGTAAGGAACCTAAAAGACTCTCTTCACCCTTGACAGTTTCATGGTTGTTAATGGGACTGGATTTCAGAACCGCTGGGCACCTCCTCCAGCCAAGGAAACTGTCACCAAGATACTGCTGGGCCATCCGTATTCACTTGAACTGTATCGCTCTCTGAAAAACAAGACAGAGCTGTTAGATGCAGCTGTTGCTATAGGGGATGGGAATGCTGTGCTTGCTGTAAGATTATGGATTTTTGCTTTTACCTTTTTTAAAATATAGCAAAAACAGTTATCAAAGTTATAATGATTGAAGTAGAAGTGATTTCATTGAATCCAAATTTGTATGTGACACAATGATACACTGTCATCAGGTGTAATGCAGAGGTGGATTCCTCTTGTCTGTCTTGTCTGTTCATGTGGATGCTACAGATAGTTTGATGTGCAGGTGAGATTGGCGCACTTCTGTGATATTATGTAGCATACAGTGGTATTCCTTACTGATGTTTCGGGAAACCGCATCAGTCCCATCTTCAAGGGAATTACAATCTATGCTGTGTAATAATCCAGAAGAGTGCAGATTTCATCTGCTTCATACCAGAAGCCTGAAATCATTGATATTTGGTTGTTTTTTGAGCAAAAAAGAAATATAATATATTTGTTGCATAACCACTAGATTGTAGTAAAATATGATACCCCTTGCCATGTGTTATATACTTAGGTTTAGCAAATGAAGGGCTGAAGGACTGTTATTGTTAGGACACAGTAAATTAAATCAGAGGGCAAAGGACTATATGTATTTTCCTATGGTGTTGTGCATTTTAGGGCCATAAAACATAAGATGGTGTGGTTTCAGTATCACTCTCTTATCATTACAGCACATGGAATTTGTTCAGTGACATATTTTCACAAGAAGGACTTTTCTTATTCTATGTAGTTAGTTACTTATTTGGACCTTCGGTGTGAAACGTTGACAACACCCAGTGCACAGTATGCAGTTAAAATGCTGGAACTCATATACTGACACTGCCAGTAACATGTAAAGTAATGGCATCCATTTAAATTTGCACCATCTGCAGAGTGCACCCCGCATTTAATTCCTACTGAAAAAGGTTAAAGGCGTTTGTATAATCATAGTTTTGCATGAATGACAGTAGTAGACTGAGTGTTGTAAAATGTCTTAATCCAAGTAATAATATTGACATTATGTGGCTGTTGTTTTGCAGGTGGTGTTGTTCCTAGTGCGCACGTTGAAAAAGAGTTATGTCTACCAGCTGCTGCGAACAAGACCTGGTGCAGTTACTCAGTATTGTCAGTACCTCGCTACTAGAATGCAAATTCATGAACTCACAGATCTTCTTGAGTAAGTTGCTTTGCTACCTCTGCATTTGCCAACCCTGCCCAAATTAATGTTACCTCAGTAATTAAATTACAGTTTTTTTTGGTCTTCCAGCCTGCAGCCTAGGTGCTATAGGCACTTAAATGTCCTGGCTCTGTTGTCATACATAGCTGTTCAATAAGCAACATTGATGGTCGTGTTAGATTTTTATTAATTATTTTGACTCTGATATCCAGCATCACAATTTATCAAACCCCCTCTTTCATCACGTAATAGCTAGTACTTCGTGCCCTTCATTTTGTAATGTGAGAACTGTTTTCTACAACATGCTTTCTCATTAGTATGAAGAAGTGGAAGTTAACGAGGTGCAGTCTTCAGGCTGCCGGGATAGTAGGCAAGACATTCCAAGTACTCTGTTCTGACATTGTTGATGGTATTTTAGGACAGACAGATGGTTGGACACACACATGCATGCGCTCAGGCACAGAATTCTCCACCTTGAATTTATGTTGGCAGGAAGAACATAACATTTGTTTTGTGGTCATCTTTATTTTTGTGTTTTCATGCCCCATTTTAGTGGTTGAGCCTAATAAAATAAAATAAAAAAAAAGTTTATTCAAGCAAAATGTGTGGTGAAAAAGTATGTTCGTTTAACATGTGGCATTTTTTTCTGTAGGATGCTTGGTGAGAGTAGGGAAGCATCAGTAAGTAAACCATTACGTTTTTATTTATTTACTTATTTATTTGGAACACTACTGGCAGTAGCATGTAGGCATGAACTATATGCGTAGATTGCCTGCGATGACTACCAAGTGCTAGGTAATACTGTCTATAGTGATTCCTTACACAAGAGCAGAAGTGCAGTACTTGTTTTTCCATCTTGTGGTTATAAGCAACATTCTTGGTTAAAATTTCTGTTGAATATTCATAGTAATGTGGATATAAAAAGGTGCTTTCAGAACACTTTGGCGAAATTGGAATACCACTTTATTTGAAGGTCTAAGTATACTTTTTCTAGCTTATTAATTAAAGTTAAAGCAGTCCCGTTACAGGCCCTGAATGGCCCAGAGGGTTCCAGGAATTTAAGGTTCCCAGATTTTGTGACAACGGCACTGGAAGGTGGTAAGGTTGTCAACCTTATGCACCAGCTGCCTTTACCCCCAGGAAATACTCCTGGTACCCATTTCTGTTAGAGGCTGATTTGACCCCAGGGCCATAGTGCAATCGGAAGTATTTTATGTCAATGAAAAATCTGCTGACACCGGCTGGGTTCGAACCAGCGACCTTCCGATTTGTAACACAGCACCTTAACCACTGTGCTACCACGGTCCCCAGCTTATTAATTACTGAACTGAAAAATTATCCCTCAGTTACTCAATTATTATACTAACCGCTGCACATAGATAAAATTTATAAAATTTGCACATTAAAACATTAAAAACGCTCCGACATGTTTTGGTCCTAGGATCATCATCAGGGAGCTATATCGTTCTGGCTAAATTCACACTATAAAAAGTCACATTAATTTCGCTGTACCAGTTGGGTATTGTGGCAGCATGCCGTGTTGTGTAATGTTATGTTGCAAAGAGTGCCCTGTTATGGATGTGCATTATGTGCTTCGTTGCAACATAACATTACACAACACAGCATGCTGCCACAATACTCAACTGATACAGCAAAATTAATGTGACTTTTTATAGTGTGACTTTAGCCAGGACGATATAGCTCCCTGATGATGGTCCTAGGACCGAAACATGTCAGAGCGTTTTTAATGTTTTAATGTGTAAATTTTATGTATGTGCACTGGTTGGTGTAATAATTGAGTAACTCAACAACATGCACAATGTAACAACGAAAATATCCCTCAGTTATGTAGATTTTAAGTGGATGACTGTTTTTAGTTCATGTGTTTGGGTACAGTGATCAGTCTTTGAATTTTATGCTTGTCCAATGATTATGGTAGTTGAACGTACATTATGAAGAAGTATTAGAAATTTGAAACATTTGTAATTTCTGAGAAAAAATACTTTTATGAATGTCATAAGCATATACCTTTCCACGTTTATTTTGTTTCATATTCATTTTAAATCCTACATTTCAGTACTTTAGAGTCATTTTATTGCAGAATATTAAGTAAGGAATGTGAGAATGTAGTGAGGAGAATTGCGTGATGGTGGTGCTGTTGGGATGTGATAGAATGGTATTATTTTCTTTGTGTGTGAAGACCAATGGAATGTTGCTGCTTGTTGGTGTTGGTGGTGGTGGTGGTGGTGATGGTGATGGTGACTGTCATGACCATTAACATATCTTCCAGTATGACTTTGTAATTCAGAGGCTTATCATTGAATATAATATGAGGGTCGTACCGAAAGTCATGAGCAACAGTTTTTTGTAAAATAACATGCTTTATTATTGACAAACCAAACACACCACATTAATCTACAGATCTTTCCTTATTTTTCCACATAATCGCCACTTCTTTATACTCATTTCTTCCAGCGTTCTGGGAGTTTGAAAATTCCCCTTCTGTAAAATTCCGTTCCAGCCATCCGAAGACACTGATGCACTGCTTTCTGAATTGCCTCTGTTGTCTCATAACATTGTCCGTGGAGCTGATCATTCACAAATCTGAAAAGATGGTAGTTGGAGGGTGCCAGATCAGGGCTGTAGGAGGGGTGTGGAAGAACTTCCCACCCCATCTTTGCAATTGCTTCCGATGTGAGGTGAGCGGCGTGGGGGCGAGCGTTGTCATGCAGGATGATGATGTTTCGTCCTGGACGTTTACCGCGCAATGCACGACGGAGCTTGTGCAGTGTCTGGACATAACGAGCGGCAGTGATGGTTTGCCCAGGTTCCAGGAATTCGGCCAAAATCAACCCCTCTGCATCCCAGAAGACTGTGCCCATCACCTTCGCAGCTAATGGCACTGTCTTTGCCTTCTTCTTTGATGGAGAATGCAAATGGCGCCATTCCATACTCTGCCGTTTCGTTTCAGGCTCAAAATGGTGAAACCAGCTTTTGTCACCTGCCACAATACGGTGCAAAAAATCATCGCCTTCGTGTTGATATCTCTGCAGCAGTTCTGAGGTGATGGCTTTTCGCTGATCTTTGTGGTCTTTGGTCAATAAGCGCGGGACCCAACGAGCACAAACTTTCCTATAGCCTAAGCTTTCAGTCATCTCCTGTACTGCATTGTGCCCTAATCCAAGTGTTCGGGCTATTGTGTCCACAGTCACATGCCTGTCGTCTTGAATGATCTCATCCACTCTCTCCTTGTTGCATTCAATTGAGGCTGTTCGAGGGCGACCACTCCGAGGCTGATCTTGGATGCTCGTGTTACCATCTTTGAAATGTTTCACCCATCTTCAAACACTGCTCGCACCCATGCACACACTTCCATAAGCACGCTGAAGTCTCTGCTGAATTTCTGCAGCAGGGATTTCCTCTTTAACGAGAAATTCGATGACAGCACTCTGGCAAAACGACATATCATTGTCGGCCATTTTGTTAGGAGTGATACTGGTCATGTGATGCAAGCTGTTGACGTCACGAGACACTCAAGGATAACACAACAGCTGGTTCCATTTACCACCTTACTCTCCTTCGTCTGCTGTTCTCGGTTTGCACGCAAAAAATGGTTGCTCATGACTTTCGGTATGACCCTCATAATACAAGATTTCGGATGTTAAAACTAATTATTTGCAATGTGAATCCTGTGTTTCAGTGATGGCTTTGTGTAGGTATAGCTTGTGTGTGCTGATGGAGATGGCAACACAGCCTACTTCTAGATTGTGCTGTTGCAAAGAAAGAGGATGCACATTGTGATATGTGCAGAATCACTGTCATTTTCATATAGTTGTTAACTCACTCTGTATTAGAAACCAGCAGTTAATGTTGTTTCTCATTTGTGTTTTAGATGAAGCAGTTTCAGCTTGCTGTTTGTGGTACAGTGAATCCACAGCGTCGACTGCAGAAGCTGCAGTTGTGCCTCAAGAATCACTTCTCACTACCAGACAGTAAGGATCGTCCACTGATTGAAAGTTATATCAAACTTTTGGGTGAGTATTAAACTTTATGAGAAGTATGCTGGTATATGTGCAGAATTCCCTGTGATTTCAGTTTATATTTATTGCTACTATTTCACTGCATGTACTAAATGTGTGTCAGATGTCTGCTCCCAACCGTAAGCTTTAGATACACGTGATGCTAACATGTTAAACACTTATAGGATGATAATCCTTAGTGTTAAAAATAAGATCCACTGCAAAATGTTTACATGTGGCATTGTGTGTGTTTGAACTGTCAGCAGTTGCTAATGTGATTGTCATTGTCTCTCTGATATGCAGAAGCAGACATTATATGATTTTAGAGTGGCAGTTGTCAATGGCTGGTGCTGATGCTGAGGTTGCCAAGGCCCTGGTAGGCCAGCCTGTACTATCATCCTTGGCATATACATGTCAGCACCACTGGGGTGAGCCAAGGGGCAATATAAGCTCACCACTGACTCTAAGCCAGCAGCAGGGCGTGAGCAACCGACAGTTCCAGTGGACAGTGCTTACTGTACGAGCTTCAATGCAAGGCTGGGATGACATTGAAGGACTGTTTATCACCAAAGTAAGATATAGTCATATCTGTCTCTGTTCTCGTTGGACTTCAGCTGCAGTATGTACAAGAGTCGTTCAATAGGCACTCTTGCCCTGAAGTAAAGTCGGCACTGCGTGGAGCAGAGCACTTGCAGTCCCTTTGTGCCAAGGTTAAGAATCTGTGGGTACTCTGCATATGTGTCTGGAAAGTGCAACATGAATACGTTGTGGGATGCTAATAGTGATGTTTTGTCTTAAAAGTTATTTTGTAGGACTGTATATTCAGTAGTCATGTAGTCCTTATACGTAAGTTGCAGTACTGTGATACATAAGATGTAAAAAATGAATCAGTCCCATTACAGGGCCGAGGTGCCCAGAGGTTTCCAGGAAGTTAAGGTTCCCAGATTACATGACAATGGCCCAGGATGGTGGTAAGGTTGTCAGCCTTATGCACCGGCCGATTTTTACCCCCAGGAAATGCTCCTGGTACTCATTTCTGTTAGAGGCTGAGCTGACCCCAGGGCCATAGTGCGATTGCAAGGATTATGTCAATGAAAAATTCCAATGACACAATCTGGAATCAAACAGGTGACCTTCCGATTTGTAGCACAGCACCTTAACCACTGTGCTACCGTGGTCACCAATACATAAGATGTACATAAATGTAATGGGAATGCATTGCTCTTATGTATGTCTACATGTGTAATACATCTTGATATTAGTGTTAATTCCCATTTGATTAGAGACTGTACATTTCTCGTATAGAGTTGGCTGGGAAGCAGGAAGTTGAAAGCAGCATTGCCTATGGAACAGGTGGTTATGCAGCTTCATGCTCATGGAGCACCAACAAACATTCTTACCAAGTACCTGGAGCTCATTGACAATACGGATAAGCGAGTTACATTGGCACAGAAACTGCAGTGTCATAAGGCTGTTGTTGATGTAAGTAATGTTGTTTAGTAGAACACAGCAGAAGAGAATGTGCTGAGTTCAGTTATTATTAGGTATTTGGATGGGCTGATCACTGTTTAGCATTTGCTTTTTCTGGTATACATTCCCTTCCTTATCCTTGTGTTCTTCTTACCTTGTTTCTCCAGGTGTACCCAACTTTGTCTCATTATTCACCAAATTTTTGTAGGAGTGGCAGCTACTTCAGTGATGGTTTAAAGCCAACGTTCTGATAAACTACTGTGTCCCCATTATCAGGGCTGATGGGCATTGACAATGACCATGGTGATGGGAACATAGGTCTCTGAAACACTAGCTTTTAGCCTTTCCTTGATGTTACCTTTAGAGTGAGAGTAATTTAATGACTTTGTTTACTGCAGAAGATTCAGATATTTCTGGAATGTAATATTCCTCTTTTTACAGTGTATTATTTTTCTTCACGCTGATTCATCATTCCTACTTAGCCTTTTTTGCGTGAAAGTCCCATTCTCCATTTATTTGTTTCTGGACACCTCAGCTTTATGTTTAACATTGCTTTTCATGTATTTATGATGCAGTGTTCATTATGTTCATTTCTACCCCATTTATGTTTCTTATAACATAAGAAACATGTATCTTTGTACCACATGTCTGGCCCATCTTAACTTTCTTGATATATTGGTCATAGGTTTTCTAGTGTAGATTATAAGCCCCGAAATTTCAAGTTAATGTTTGGCCTGTTAGTAAGTCCAAGGTCTCAGTATTGTCTTCAGTATTTCTTGGTCAAGTATAAATTCATGTACTTTCCTCAGCTTGAGAAGCCAGATGTCTAGCCATATAAAAGAGCAAGTAAAACTTCAATTTCTGTTTTTTTAAATTTTTATATCATTGGGAAGTAAGCTGGAACTCTAAACTAAATAACATTTGTATAATCTAAGCATGAATTTTTTTGTTACCACTTCTGAATTCATAACTACATCATATTTTTGACGGATCTGTTAAAGAGAGACTGCTATTGCAACATTATTTTTTGGTTATTAAAATTAAGCTGCATGAACACTAATGATGTTTCTGTATTTTGCACATTGCAGGTATTTGTGGCTAAACGGGATAGACAGGCATTGATCTCTTATACAGCCACCCTACAACCACAGTCAGAAGACTATGCTTATGCTGAATATGCTTTGCGTATTTCGGTAAGATTTTATTTTAACGCTAATGTAGTGAAGTTTAATTGCATGGAAAGAGGAGTAAAACATACTAATTGTCTTAAAACGCTTAAAGATATGCATGTTTGTACACAAAATTGGGGTTAGGATCACAGTGCTATGCATTTTAAATATACAAGACGTTCTAATGCAAAAAATATGTTAATATGATTCCTCAATACAGTAGGACTAACATGTTGAAAGATTGCTATAGGGGTACCAACACTGCCACTCTATTCTCAGCTTGGAGCAATCTCTTTCTTTCTTCAGTAAGGAGGTGACAGTTTTGCTACTGTATGCAGCATTGCCACATTATGCTGACAATGAGTAACTTTACTGTGCTCTCCAAAATGCAGAGTGCAGGTTTAATCATTTTACCAAGAGTAGAGAAATACAAGCTGCCTTATGGAAGGCCAGTATTCAGAGTGTTGCATCATCATGTCAGCCCAGAATGTGATGTGTGACTCACCTCTTGTGTCTGGTACACAGCTGTGTAACACATGTCTGAAATGTTTTCTTAGAACTGTGTGTTCATTTCTGGTACTTACACATTGTATGAGTAATGAAAGGAAGGTTGCTGAAAGTTTACCCCCCCCCCCCCCAAAAAAAAAAAAAACTTTGCATCAACAGCACTGGCCAGAGAGAAAATATGTAAAATCACATGTTTTCCAGGACTTTGATTCCTAGGCTGGCCATATTTAAATGAAACACAAAGTTTGTGGACTAGGGTGCTTTAGTATGTACATCAGTTTAAATGTTAATATCGAGAATGTCTTGCATCAGTATAGAAGTCAGAATGTTTCATTTTCTGTTTCAGACAACAAAGTGGAGGAATTAGAAAATTTATTGATATTTAAAATATGCCATAAGAGAAGGGATGTTGGGCTGAGATTGTTGAAATATACACTTATAAAGGAAGTTGAAGTTATGTGAAGGAGGTGGAAAGAGCTGAGTTGACATTGGAGGCTTGTCTGCTGACAGTGTTACCACAAGAGGACCAGGAGCAGCAGAATAGTTCACATGGTCTGTGCAGCATTACCATGAGCAGGTATGGTGCTAGTCATGTTGTGAGGTTTATGTTGGTGTTTGAACAATCAGTATTGTAAAGAGGAACAAAATGTGAAAGAAGAATAGGCTGCAAGTTTATAGCACAATTACTACCTTGATAGTGTTGAGCCCCACTAGGTGGTAAGGATGGTCGGGGGGGCTCGGCACCCTGTTTATTCATGTCAGCTGTCTGGGTGACTGAGCCCCGCAGTGAGGATTTCTTGTGGGATGGCGTAAGCGATAGAAACACATAAAGCACATGCACCAGGCACAGGGATAACAAGTAAGATACAAATATATTGTGAGCACAAAGTTCAAGATACATACATGAAATAGAAAACAGAATGATTCCCTGAGCCAGCAAACACAGGCTCGCTGTTACACACAAAGTACTTAACCTGACGTGCATGCGTGAAATAATCAAGAACACAAATATCAGCACGCCAACAACACTAGGCTTACACTTTGGCAAAGACAAAGAATAAACAATTCTTGCAC
>Ga0131853_10008921_pt1 | contig 18297 bp, 17 predicted proteins | sample TergutLab28metaG_FD_92764 | JGI IMG/M metagenome (GOLD analysis project Ga0131853, IMG submission 92764) | Labiotermes labralis P1 segment gut microbial communities from Petit-Saut dam, French Guiana - Lab288 P1 (version 2) (version 2) | ecosystem: Host-associated > Arthropoda: Insects >... | reverse complement strand
TCAAGGGTTTTGAAGCCGTCTGTTTGGATGGCTGAGAAGTGGACGAACACGTCGTCTTCGTCTGGGATGGAGATAAAGCCGTAGCCCTTCTCTGCGTTGAACCATTTTACTGTGCCTGTCTTCATGAACAAAATCCTCCTAGCGGATTAAAAAAAGTACTGTCGTCCACTTTTGGGACGAATTTTCGTGAGAATAGTAACACGGGTTCCATGATATGTCAAACAAAATATTTGAACGGCATTATCCGCCAAAACTTACATCTATCCGCCCGCTGGTTGTACGGATTTCAAGGGCACTTGACCCGGTTCCCATCCCTATTGTACCCCTGTCGGCAAGGCGTCTTCCATTAAGCTGGATTCTGCCGGAGGAGGATGTGAGGTTTGTTCTAAAATCATTTTCATCATTTCTTATATCCGCATTTACATTGCCGGTTGTGGCAGTGATTCTGGTGGTTGTGCCGCTGTTGTTGTAGCACAGTACCTGGCCGCGGGTTATGTTTACCCGTCCGGTGGTTGTGCGTGTGTTTAGGTATGCCCACGCTAAGTTTGTCAGGGTTACATTGCCGGTGGTGGCAATGGTGGAAATATCTGCTATATGTGGCACATTTTCTATGGTTTGCCTGCCGGTGGTTGTGCGTAGTTCTATTAAATTTACGTTACTGTCAATATTTTGCACGGTTATATTGCCGGTGGTAGAGGTGGCAATTATATAATCCGCACTGCTTATGGCGCTGGCGGTTATCCTGCCTGTTGTGGTGCGCATATTTATTGTACCTACGCTGCTTGTTATGCCTTCTATTGAAATATTGCCTGTTGTGGCTGTGGCGTATAGATTATTGGCGTGGTGTATATTGTTGACATTTATCCTGCCTGTAGTTGTGCGCAAGTCTATTGTGTTTGCGTGCAGGCCATTGTCTGCAATGGTTATATTGCCAGTTGTTGCAATAGCATTGATATTGGGGACATTCCCTTCTATCCTTATATTTCCTGTTGTGGTGCGCGCACTTATCCTGCTGTTGTATGCGCTGTAAAAATCAAGGGGCAGGTATACCCTAAGCTCGTGAGAGCCCCTTGGGGATAAATCCATATGCAGGAAGTAAATATTGCGTGTGCCGGTTGAGTTTTGGCTGATATTTAAAACACCATTGTTTATGTTTATATCAAGAGTGGGATCGCCGGTGTAAATAACCCGTGGTGTGTCTGAAGGGAGGATTACAACATTGCGTGTTGATACGGTAATATGGGCTTCGCTGATACTTCCGCTTAGTGGAACTTCGCGTACTTGACCCCGGTGGGAACTGCTGTTGGCGGATACAACATTAAAGCGGCCATTGCTCCAAGAAACATAACCGCCCCTTGCGCCATTGTGAAAGGCAAGGCCAAACATTGCTGCGCCAGCAAGGATAAGAAGCAGGGCAAAGCCAACGCCAGGTAAACGCCGCCCCTTTGAAATGTAGGGGACGTGGCTTGTTTCTTGGGTAGAGGCAGGCATGGAATTGCTGTATTGCTGGTCACCCATTTTGCCTGTGCTTTCAGGACCTGTGCTTTCAGGGGGAGTAGGGGCGGAGTTGCTGTATTGTGGGTCACCCCATGGGCTTTTGATGGATTTTGGTGCAGTTGTATCGCTGTTGCGGCCGCGCCTTCTTATTGCCTGCATAATAACAGGGAAGCCGCCAGCCAGCTTTATCCCGCCCTTGAAGGCCAAGAAGCCAAGGCCCAAAGAGGCGATGCCAAGCCCGCCTAGGAATAAGCCAAACCAAAAATCCCTAAACAGAACAAATGGTGAAGAAATAAGGGCAACGCCCCCGGCTGCAAGCAAAGCAACACCGGTTACAACCACAGAAAATATAATTGCAAGCAAGGCAACAATAAGGCCAAATGCAGTTGCCGCAAGGGGTATGCCAATGGGTACTGCAAATATGGCAAAGATTGCGATATAGGCAGTTTTTATTTTTCTTCGGCCCCTTGGGGGTGTGTGGCTATGGCTATGATTATGGTTTTTGGGGTTTTGGTGGGATACATAGTTTGCCAGGATTGTAGCTGCTACTTCGTTGGGGTTACCTAGTTCCGCAATTGCGGCGGCTTCGTTTTCCGCGTCGCTTATATATCCTTCATAGTACTCTAGTGCATCTTGTTGGTCGCTTACTGGCAGTACCCGCAATTTATCTGATAATTGCGCTAAAAATTCACTCTTTGTCATGATTATCCTCCTGGGTTAAAGCTGATGGATTTATGTTTTGCCGGTTTTCTCATTTTGGTCAAAAGCAATTTTGCTTACATCTGGCTGATTTACTGGGTTGTATGACTGTCTTGCCCTTCATTCATTATGCTGCTTATGCGCTGTACAAAATCTGTCCATTCTACAAAGCAGTCTTCGTATTTTTCCCGGCCTTTGCCTGTGATTTGGTAATACCGGCGGTTGCGGCCGTTGTGGGGTATGTCGTATACGGTTAGGCAGCCTTCTGTTTGCAAGCGGCGCATTACGGGGTAGAGGGTGGACTCAGACACCATAAGCGCGCTTTTTACTTGTTGGGTTAGGTTGTAGCCGTAGGCGTCCTCTTTTGACAAAAGAGATAGTACGCAGCCGTCCAGCAATATACCTGTTGCTTGTATAGCCATATTTTTCTCCTACTGCTTGAAATTAAAGCGTTTTTTAGTTGCATAATATTATACGGCATATAATATTGTTGGTCTGATATGGATATATATACCTTGTCGTTTTGGGTGAAGCTTTGGTTTTCTCATTTTTGGTAAAGGTTCTTGAGACCAGTAATTGCTTGCAATGATGATAAAAATTGCTATAGTTATCCTACAAAATATAGGCGACAGGAGGCATTACATGAAGCTCAAAAAAATAATGGTTATAGGTGCCCACCCAGACGATATGGAGTACTACTTCGGCGGCACAGCAATAAAATTGGCCCGTGGGGGTCACACAGTACAATTTTTATCTGTAACCAATGGCCAGTCCGGCCATTTTGAAAAGCTGGGCCATACATTGGTGGCAACCCGCTACAAGGAAGCCCAGGAAGCCAAAAGGCGGCTGGGGATAGATTCCTATGTAATACTTGACAATAACGATGCATACCTTACGGCAGACATACCCACCCGTGAAAGCATGATGAAAGCCATAAGGCAGTTTGCCCCTGATATTATTATTACCCACCGCCTGTGGGATTACCACCCAGACCACCGCAATACTGCCCAGTTGGTGCAGGATTGCTCTTACCTTGTAAGGGTGCCAAACTTCCTGCCAGGGACACCTGTGCCAGAGGTTATGCCGGTTATTTTCCATATGCATGATACCTTTAGCAAGCCCGTACCCTTTTGCCCAGATATTGTGATAAATGTAGACGATGTTGCAGAGGAAAAATTGCTTGGCTTTGATGCCCACACCAGCCAAATGTACGAATGGCTGCCATGGATAGAAGGTGACGCCCGCAATGTACCCCCAGACAGTGCCGGGCGGCTGGAATACCTGCGCAACAAGCTTTTCCCTATGTGGGAGCAGCAGACAAATACCCTGCGGGACATGCTGGTAGAAAAATACGGCAAGGAAGTGGGCGGGAAAATACGCTTTGCAGAGGCCCTAGAAGCCTGCGAATATGGCGGGGCCCATGATTTGGACGCAGAGCGGGAGATATTTTCGTTTTAAATTGGCACAAAAACCGGAGGAAAAATAATTGTCAAACGAAAATGATGTAATAAATGATTTGGGTGCGGAATTATATGACCAGCACGAAACCCAAACAGAGGATATTGATTTCATTCTTGAGTTTATTGGTAATGAGCCCAAGAAAGTGCTTGAAGCCTGCTGTGGCAGCGGGCGGATATTGGTGCCGCTGGCAAAGGCTGGCCACGATGTAACGGGCTTTGACGCAGACGAAACCATGATGGACAGAATCCCGGCTAAGGCCGCGGGGCTAAAGAATATAACATGGTACAAGGCCGATGCTGTACACGATGACTGGGGTACTGGTTATGATGTGGTTGTACTGGCTGGGAATATCCTGTTCAATATTGTATCCGACATGGAATATAAAAAGGCCCAGGAGCTGTTTATCAAAAAAGCTGCCGCTGCACTAGCGCCAGGTGGATATGTATATATCGGCTACGCCCCCTTTGCGCCCAATGGCCGCACCCTAACCCGGCCAGGGCCGTCCTGTGAGGATGATGGCCGTATTGCCTGGAGTTGGGAAGGCATAGACGCTGATGGGAACCTTGAGAGGGATGCAATAACGAATGGGGCCTTTGACGAAGAAACCGGTATCCTAACATTTACACGGTATTTTGAGCAGCATCTTGCCAGCGGCAAGGTGATAAAGGAAACCACCAAGAAAGTGAAGCATTATGCCACCCTGGGGCAAATCCGGGATTGGCTGGCTGATGCTGGGTTTGTGGTTGAACTGGAATGTGAGGATTTTGAACGGAACTTGATTAATGATGAATCTTGTGAGGTTATTATTTTTGCTAGGAAGGTGTAGCTTTAGGATTATATAGATAATTAGCCACAGAAAAAGAGGAAATGGCGGATTTACACGGATTTAAATTTTTATCCTCGTTAATCCTACTTTTCCTCTTTTTCTGTGGCCAATTATATGGTGCTATAATAATGAAGGATTATCAAGCATAAATGATAGAACCCACATACGGTTATGAATCCCCTCTATATTGTGTTCTGCTTGGAGTACTGCCAGGTGTGCTTCCGCCACATCTAGCCATGTATAATAGCCTAGTCTATAATTAAAAATAACAATATCCAATGATGCGTGAGCCTGGGATAAATCTCGCCCATGAGCTGCTTCTAAAGCTAATAAGCCCTCCATATCAGCAAAGCCACGGTAAATAGCAGCTTCCACTGTTCGCATTGTTTGTTCATGCCCAAGTATTACACGTTCAACATTATCTTGCAAAGCAATTCTGTTTCTTATTCTAGTAATATCCGGGTCGTTGTATATAGAAGTCCTTGCCCGCCGCCTATCGCTTTCACTAATTCTGATATCATTGTTGTTGCCTGTATATATCCATCGCTCTCCAACAGCAGTGTCAAGCTCAAGCTGTGATTGGCGAATGGTTATTGATTCAAGTATTATCTTATCTATATATGGGGTTAAGTCTTGTGGGATTTCTGCAAGCACCCGCTCAAGCTCAATCTTTGTATATTGTAAAATGGGTTGGCCTAGTAGATGATTTAGGTCTTGCCGTGCAATATAATAGCTGCGGGTGAATTCTTCCAAGCCGACATATCTTTGAACAAGGTCATGTTCCGCTTCGCGAAGTTCTCGAGTGCTTACAAATCCCAGCTCGTGTAAAAGAATTACCCTGCGTAAATTTTCTTCTGCAAGACTATGCTCTTCACGCAAAACATCAATATGCAAGCTAATGTCTATTAAATTTATAATAGCCTCACGAAGCATTAACTCCACAACAAGTTTTGTATGTTGCTGTTGCAGGTGTAAATACTCAATTTGGCGTTCCAATTTATTTAAATTATGCAGGGCTGCCCTATTAGTACGCCTGATGTCACTGTCGGCACTAATCCCGGTGTTTCTCTCCCGTTCTAATAATCTATTGCGAAGGCGGCGCGTATAAGATGTAATGGCCTCCTCTGTCATTGCAATTCTTGGCCTTGAATTAAAAAATTGCGCCTCAAGCTCCAATGTCATGTATCGTAATTCAAGATACATATCGCGGATTTGATTGTCTATATCGTGAGCGACCAGCGAATTGTCTATTGCTATCTGCAAAGCTTGTTCATATGTGAACACAATTGGCTCAATTTTAATCTCTGTTTCATATGCATATTCAATTTCTGTACCATATACATATACCAATGGCATTAATATAAAAACCAGTGCCACATACAAAAGCCATTTTACCTTCTTCATTATTATGCCCCCATTGAATATAGGTACTAGCTCACCATTAAATTAAGCCTGTCCAACAAGTAAAATAAAATTCTCTGCCTTTCAACAACTATGCGCGTCTCAAACCCCATACCTACCCTAAGTTCTATGCCATTACCTTGGGTGTCGAAATATATGCGGTCTTCAATTTCTGTTTCTACTAAGAAAAACCCTTGCATACCCTCTTCCATGGTAATATCTGTGGAAATACGTGTGATTACCCCGTTAATCTCTCCAAAGTTACGGCGTGGCAGTGCTGGGATGTCATATCTCACGGTCATGCCCTTTTCTATATTTCCTATATCATGATTGCTTATAAAAACATGTGCATTAAGGCTTTCGCCTCTTGCAGGTATAACAGACATAACATGTACCCCAGCCATTAGGACGCTACCTACCGCCACCTCTATATGCGTGACTATTTCGCCGTCTATCAGCGCCCGTACAATTGAGTCTTCTATTTGGCTTTCTATGTTAGCAATGCTTGCGCTTAAGCGCGTTATCTCTTGCTCCGCCATATTTAACTGTGCCAGGGTTTGAGTTATCTCGCTTAAACGTAGCATCGCAACATCACCTGGTTTGTCATCAATGAAAAGAAGGGCATCTTGCTGAAGTTGTGCATTTGTAAGCCCTTGGTTCATGTCAATAATGGCTGCCTCTAGGGCAAGCCTTTGGTTACTAATGCTTACGCGCTTACTTGCCTGAAGGGTATCTAATTGATTTTGAACTGCTTCGTGCCGATTTTGAGCATTACGGATTTCATTTTCGATTCTTGTCATAAAATGTGCGGAATGCTCTTGGGCTGCGGCTTTAGCTGTGTCCAGCCGTGTCTCGTTCGCCCTAAACTCAACACTGGAAACAAAACCAGCTTCATATAGTGCCATACTACGCTCATGACTATCACGAGCTTGGTCATAAGCAGTGACCAATTGATTAAGCTGTAACATATAATCATTAAATATGTTGAGGTATACCATAAGCACACCATCTGCTTGGCCACCTTGCGCCATATATCTAACCGCACTATACCCATCAATAGTGGCTTGAATGGTTGTAAGCTGCAACCGCAAATTTTCTATCTCTAGCGTGTGCTGTTGAAATTGATTACGGTACATATTAAATATTTCCCGGTTCTTCCCCGCAGATGGAGCACTGCCAAATAAATTTTGGTTAGCAATGATTGATTGCTCAAAAACCCGCAACACTTGTAACTCAAATAGGGCATAATCTAGCGATAGGCTTAGCCCACGGGCTTCTTCTTCCAAAAAACCACTATGTGTAACAGTGTTATGGTCGATTGCAACCAGGTTTACAAGAAAGCTGTCCAGCCTGGTGCTTAGCTCGTAGTTAAAGCTGCCTATCAGGTTTTTGTTTGCTTCTATTGATTCCAGATATAGTTGCAAAGAGGCATACTCAAGTTTTGCAGCATCCAATTGTTCTTGCAATACGCTTCTTTCATTTTCTAATTGAAAAGTGTCTAGGGTATATAATTTATCACCCCTAACAACTTGCATCCCGTCATAGAAAAGCACTTTACGTACTTCGCCATGGGTTATATTAAAAACTTCTATCGTCTGCCCATAAGGGCGGATAATCCCCTGCGCACGCACAACAATGTCCAAATGCCCAAAATACGCCCACGCAAGTGCAGTTGTAATCAGCACCAGCAGCCCATATATAAAGAATGTGAAAAAACGATTTGGCTTTTTATCGTACACCTCTTTGCTAAGACTCATATCACGCATATCCATTATTACAGCCTTCATGTAAACTCATACCCCCTTAATGACTATCCGTCTAATGCTTGCGAAGTAACCAAATCATAATAATAACCTTTATTCTCTATTAACTCCCGATGTGTACCAAACTCAATTATCCGGCCATCTGACACAATATAAATCCTGTCGCACCGTTTAATTGTGCTTAGCCTGTGGGCAATAATAAATGTGGTTATGCCCTTACTGTATTCGTGTATAGTGCTTTCTATAGCCCTCTCTGTAATGGAATCTAAATTGCTGGTGGCTTCGTCCAATATTAATATGTCCGGCTTGCGCAATATCGCCCTGGTAATGGCTAGCCTTTGCCGCTGCCCACCGGAAAGGTTTGCGCCGTTTTCTTCCAACATGGTTTCGTAACGTAAGGGCAGGTTGTTAATAAAATCGTGAGCTTGGGCTATTTTTGCCGCATTAATTACATCTTCTGGGGTTGTATCCATTAATCCCAGCATAAGATTTTCCATAATGGAACCGCTAAATAGGAATGTTTCTTGGGGCACATATGCGATTCTTTCCCGTAGTGCATCTATTTGTATATCTTTTATGTTTGTTCCATTTATCAAAATCTCACCATTTTCAGGGGTATATAAGTTAAGCAATAGTTTGGCAAGCGTGGTTTTGCCGCCACCACTTTCCCCTACCAAGGCAATTTTTTCACCTTGTTTTGCCATTATACATACATCTTCTAATACCAGCTTGCGTGTGCCATAACGGAAGGATATGTTTTGCATCTGGATATCACCTGTAAGGGTTTGCGGGCTTACTTTATTGGCTTCCTGCCCCTGTTTTTCCAGTGGTAAGTCCAAAATTTCGCCAAGCCTGTCCGCAGCCACTATTGCGGTCTGCATCATTGGTTGTAGGTTTATTAAATTTTTTACTGGGTCTATGAAATATACCAACAAGGCATTGAATGTAATAAGTTGGCCTATGGAGATATTGCCATCAAGCACATGCAGTGCGCCTACCCACAGTATTACTATGCCCCCGACAGCCTCCAGCAGGCCATTGAGAGAGCCTTGCAGGTTTGATACCCAACTAAGCTTAAAAATACTACCCAGCAAAGTGATAAACTTTTTTTCTGTTTTAAGATTAGCTTCGCCTTCCGCACGGTAGGCTTTTACTGTTTGTATACCATTTAAGGACTCCACCATATAAGAAGTAAGCTGAGCATTATTTTCCATCAGCTTCTGGTTAAGCCTGCGATACAACTTGTTAAAACAGAACACTATAATGAAATACAGCACCACAACTACAACAGATACCCCAAACATGTAAGCGTTTTGGTTAAATAATATAATGCCGCCAGCGATTACCATAATTGTGTCTATCATGATGGTAAGTGTTGCGCCAGAAATAGCCTCGCGCACATGGGTTGCATCATTAAAGCGGGCTATAATTTCCCCTGTTTTACGGGTACCGAAGAAGCTCATGGGCAGGGCTAGTACATGGCGGTAATATGAAAGAAGTAATGTAATATCTAATTTTTGACTAAGATACAAAAGTAAATGGGAGCGGAAAGCATCCAGCAATGTGCGGAATACATATAAAAGGATTACACCAATGGATATAACATGCAAGGTGCTGCTAAGCCCACCTGGTAATATATCATCCAACAGAAAGCGGAAATAAAAAGCACCTAATATCCCCAGAAGTACAGAAATTAGTGACGCCACAAAAACATGGATTATCAGCTTCTTTTGGGGGAGCAGCAAGTGAAAGAAACGTTGGAATATGCCCTTGGTTTGGTCGCCTTTTTCGAAGTTGATACCAGGAACAACAAAGATAAGCACACCACTCCATTTGTACTTGGGTGTTTCATTATCCTTAAGAGGTGTGTCGCCTTTTCCTTCGCCAAAAAATTCGGCGGGGGTCAAATTAATAAGGCCAGCACCTGGGTCTGCTATTATTATTTTTTTGTCAGTGATTTTGTGGATTACTACATAATGAAGCAGGCTGCCATCGACTACAACATGGGCTATACATGGTAATGGGAATTGGGAAAGAAAAGCTTCCTTATCACCTTTTACCGCCTTGGCAGAGAAGCCTAATTCCTCTGCAGCTTTGACAAGGCCATAGGCATTGGTTCCGCGTGTGTCTGTGCCCGCTATCTCGCGGATTTGAGCTATCGGAAGCTTGAGGCCGTGCTGTTTGGATATTGTGGCAAGGCAAGCAGCACCGCAATCTGTTATGTCGTGCTGCTTTATGCAATAGTATTTCACATGAACCACCTCGGGTTAAAGTGCAGACTTGTGTATTAACAGTATGGGCAAGAATGAATGAATGAAGGTAACAGGCTTATAAATGCGAAAATTACAAACAATGCGATTGAGATATAAATAGGTACTGTAAAAATGGAAGGCTTTTTTGAAGATTCAGGCAATGCTATGCATTCTTGCGTTACTTCATCATTTGGGGTGTGAATATTTGACGCGTTATGCAGCTTGAATCTCTTGAATATAGCAGCGAAGACTGCAAGGCCTACAGTGCCCACAATCCCCAACACAGCCAATACCAGAAATATAGATGGCTCATTATAAGCCGCATTTGTCTGTTGTGGGCTTGTTGTAAAATGACTTATACCCGCCTGCACCCCATTAAGTACAAAGTGGGCCAACACAGCCGATATTATTGACTTTGTATAGTAAACAAAATAACACAAAATAAAGCCAAGTATTGCGGTATAGAAAAATTGATGAAAATTAAGATGTATTATCCCAAACAACAACCCGTTAAGTAATGCAGCTTTAAAAATTGGGATTTCTTTATAGCCAGAAAAAATAATGCCCCTAAAGACCAATTCCTCAAAAATAGACGGAACAACGGCAATAAACAATAGGACTAATATAAAGTTCGACTCCATGTTCATATCCCCCAATATTTCGGCAGACACATTGGGTATAAACTGGCTTAAGATAGCAGATGTAAGCATTAAAATTGGCTGTATGGCCAAGGACATTGCTATAATCATCAGGTAATTTTTTGTACCCATCTTTCTTATAGGCAAAATTGTCTTTATGTTTTTGCTGTACATAGAAAGCACTACTATGGATGGTATCCCAAATGTTAAAAATTGAGAAATTAATATTAATATCCCCGTGGATGCACCCATTGCTGATGTGAATATAAATGTAAATAGGCTAGCTGGCAGTGCCCAGATGATAAGTATTAGCATAAAGCGGTTTGATTCTTTAATGTTTGTCATAAATAACGCACCCCTTATTGTAAAACCATGTAATGGTTTAAATGATATTGGTAGAACTGCCTGTTTTATGCCATTGGCTGCGGTGTTGCTTCAGGGATATGCCAGTATGAGTTCAATCCTAAATTTTGATGAAAGCTACCCTTGGGCATTTGTCTAATAGCATTAAATATATTTAAGTAGTCGCCACAACTGACTAATATAGAGATAACTGAAAATACCAAAAGGTACGTACTATAAATCTCACTGAATGGCAATATTACCCACACTAAAAGAGGTATCCAGCCTAGAACAAAACTTGGCAAAAAGGACATAAATATTAAACGATTTTTTGCAATAGGTGTTATTGATACTATAAAAGCCGTTAAATATTTAGGCGCAAGGAATAATTCCGCCTTAACGCCTTGCCCTAGGCCTGCCACATGTAATAATTCGTGCGGGATTAGTGGTGCAAATGGTAAGACTAATGGGATAAATATTCTTGAAAATGAAAGATCAGCCAAGTCTGGATAACGAACTATTAATTCCCCATGCAATAGATATGATGCATATAAAAATAAGCCGATCAGGAGCATAGATGGTATTGTGAAAAGTAATGATATTAATATGAAATTTTCCATTGTTGCGGGTTCTTTAAATTTTACTGAATTGTGTGGCAAATCTGCTTTTGGCAATTGCTCCTCGGTTTTGTATATACCTCTAAAAATTAACTTAGCCATGTCCACCCTCCAATAATGATATGTAAACTGCAACGAGATATTATAGATACACTTTAATATCTCGTTGCAGTATGTTACTTTGCTACCACCATACATTACCGCCACATGTAGGGCATGTGCCAGTACCTTGGTTGACTACTTCAGCAGCCATACGCCCAGCCGAATAAAAAGCAGATACTGCAGACACAACAGCAACAACTATCAGGAACGGGTTGCCACCATCAACTTCTATCAATTCGTTACTGCTTAACTCAACAAAATTAGACATGAAATACCTCCTTCGATTATATGCATTATGCAAATGATGCTTATCGAAATCGCAATAATTTCACTGCATTTGTAAAAAAATAAAGCTTAGCAAACACAGTTATGATTGACATTATTCGTATAACCAAAAAGAAAAGAAATATAAAGAACCGCACCGAATGCAATCCACTTTAAAGCGCCGCCATCGACTGCATTCATTTCATGGTCACTTAGCTCTTGAAAGCTACTATTTTCTAAAGTAATAGTCATACTTATACCTCCTTTTTTTATTTATATCAATGGCAACATACAGTATCCCGCTGCAGTCAAGATATAATAAGCCCTATTACAGCTTATTGCTTATCGCCATACATATACTATTAAGGCCTAAAACAAAATTACGCTGCTTTTATGCTAATCGGTACATAAATATCTGCTTTGGCAACTTCATTTGAAGTAGCTATTTCATTATGCATAACTATAAAGCAAGCCGATGATGGTGTTAGCATATGGTTTGTTATATATTGGCCAAGTTTTTCGATAGTCTCTTGCAGGCGCGCAACACTATCATTATGGCTGATTTTAATGCAGTTGGTAAGGCGAAACTCTGGTTTAAACAAAAATTCATCATTTGAAGGAATTTCACAATTGATAGGAATCATAACTTCGATATCCATTACATCACCCATAACAGCGTATGTAGCAGATATACTACCGTCCAATTTTTTTGCACCTCTTGCGCTAATATAGGTGATTAGTTTTTCAACATGTTCCTGTAATTCAGTAGCTCTCAGCTTCTTTTTAAAGGAAATTAGGTTTGTCATGTCAAGTTGCTGATTGGTTTCAATAGTCATATTAATACCCCTTTTCACTCATAATGTGTATTGCTTACCAGCCAAGCATAAAATAGTATCGCTACTACTTTGCATGAAAAAACCCAGTATACATAAGGGCTGGAGCGCTTTTGATGAAAATGACATCGCCACATTTTAGTAGTCTGTTTATTCTGCGTTGTCTCGCGCTCGTTTTGATGAATCAATATTAACACCATTCGACAAACCAGTGTTAACTACTGCCCAAATGCGCTGGATTCCATCCCAAATGTATTTTTTATTGCATCTGGGATAAAATACGGCATATTTGGGATAAAAAACACCTCCTGTAATATGCCAGGAGGTGTTATACAATACTGTATGCTTTAATTTGCATTCTGGTTATAGCCCTCAATACGCACTGCCAATTTCTTAATTTTGCGCATGGTAATGTCAACTTTAAAATTGGATTCCAATGTAAGCAACCCCTGCACAGGGTCTAGCGCGGTTACCTTGTCTAGGTTAATAATAAGATTATTTTGGCATCTGTAAAAGCGCTTATCCCCAACCAATGTAGTCTCTACTTGCTTAAGGCTTCCCGCAAACTGTCTTCGCCCATCGGTTGTGTACACTATAACGGTATGTTTAATATCTGGTTCTGTCATAAAGCAAAGTATTTTGTTCTTATCAATAGATATTATACTGTCTTTGGCTATGCTGCAGCGGCCAATTGCATTTTTAATATCTTCGGATATTTTTATTACAAAGTTATCCTGTAAAGTTGTGGCTTTTGCAGCCAGCTTTTCTGTGGCACTGTTTATACATTCCGCAATGCGTTCCCGCATCTCTAAATCGCCCTTAACTATATAGTCCATTGCCTCGACCTTATGCTTAAATGTTAGCAAATGGGATTTTGCATCCGATGTTATAAAAACAACAAAACCCCTTGGGTCATGTTTGCGTATAGCAGATGCTAGGCCAATCCCGTTAATATCACAACACAGATGTATATCCAGGAAATACAAACCCGCATTTCCTGGGTGTTCTTCTAAGTATTTAAGTATTGGGCCTGGGCTTGTTTCGGCACATACCACTTCCATAGCAAACGAGTTCATGAGTATATGGTTTTCGACTTGCTTCTTTGTGGTGGCTAAAAAACCAGGGTCATCGTCGCATATGAAAATTTTTAGCATTTGTTAAGCTCCTCTATTTAAACACTTTCAACTTTTGGATAAAGACACCATGTTCAGCAATTGTTTCAATTGACAAGCCTTGGTTATCGGCCAGGATTCGCGCTGCATTGTGCAGGCCTACCCCCCGTGAAGCCCCTTTAGTGGAATAACCTTTCTTAAATAATTCATTAATTGGGGGTGGCGAATTGCAAGGGTTTTGGAATATGAATATTGGGCCAGAGTCTTCGTTCATTGCTAAAAACCGTACTTCCGCATCTTTTACATCTTTACATGCCTCTAATGCATTATCCAGCAGTATGCCAGCTATGCGGCATAAATCAAGTAGAATATTTTCATCCTCGGGGATGGCGATTGTGCCGTCAACTTCAACCCACATTTCTGTATTTTGTTGTTGCGCTTGTACGCACTTTGCAATCAAAATACTGGTTAACGGGGGTATATGTATATTTTTTAATTTTTTTGTAATTGCGTCATTTACAGCAATGGATTGCTTAAATGTCTCCATATATTCGTTATAGTATTTGCGTAGGCCGTCCCAGTCTTTTGTTTCAATGGCTTTGTTAAAGCCAAGCATCATATTCATATTATCATGCTTGAAGCTTTGTAGCCCTTGTGAAACACTGTCCACGCGTGCAGTATATGCTTGAAGGTTTTGCATTAGTTCTTCTTTATGGCGCAGCTCAAGCTCCATACGTGTGTTGTTTGCGAAGGCAAATGTGGCAAACAGTAGATATGTGAAACTGATTGCTAGGGCCAGCGCGTATACTAGGGTAAGTATTGCTTCATCTGACACAATATAGCGCAGGAAGACAAGGACAAAAAAGACTGTAAGTGTGATAACTGCGCCATATAGAAGGTATTGGGCTAGCTTTTTTTTGAGTGCGTCGTCGAAGGTGCGGGTTTTTTCGTGTAGATAGTTGCCGTATTTGCGGGAGATTGTAAAACCAATCAAAAGGGTAAGTCCAAGATATATTACCCCCATTACTGTGTCGTTTTCTAAATCAGCTCTACCTATGGGAATGCGCCCCTCAGTCCAAAGGTGAACAAGTGTTATTATGACACCTGCTAGATTGGCTGATAGCAGAATAATTATAACTGTAAATATAGCATAAACAGCGCATAATGGTAGGATTTTAACCCTCTGGTATGATATAGCAATCAAAAATATAATAACTGTAACATTGAATACAATTGCTCTAATCTCAAAAAACGGAATAAATACAGTTGCGACAATATTAACCACCGTTATAGTTGCTATAATGAATGCAGACATTTTTACACTATATTTCATTTTTATAATGTTCTTATAAAATAAAAACGCAATAATACCAGTAAATGATGTAAATCCGATAAATGACAACATGATTAATAACCACCATTTTTGAGACTTACATAAATAATACAGCATGTGCCTTTATGTGTCAAATTATTTTCACATATAGCTTAATTAATATTATCGCATTGCTCGTACAAATAAAAATCTGCATAAATAATATTTATTAAATATGCAGATTTAATATGTGTTGTTATTGGTTTTTAACTATATCTTCTATTATTTCCAATGGCATTTCTGGTTCATATATACTCCACATCCAGCACACCCGCATATCGGTCGCCATCTTCTCCAACTGCGCCCCAACTTTCTTAGCCACGCGCTCTTTCAATCCCTCATGCTTGTCCTCACACTTACTTGGCTTGTTCATAAAATTCATAATTACGTTCACTCCTTTTTAATGTTTTGTATGTTATCGGCAAAATTGATATACATTGAAAAGCTGCACCAAGGGTTATTAATAACTTTATCTCACGATATGGTGTTAGCAAAGCTATTGCCAAAAGTATTACCCCACATATCACCGCTTTTTTTCTTAATCTTGCCCTCATTACTTTTCCTACTAATGGCCTAGCTTTAGTATCTGCTGGGGCATATCTGTATAAACATAATATGACTGCAATAAAACTTACAAAAACAGCAGAATTGCTTATACCAACGCCCTGCAAAGCCCAGGGTACTGCTACAAACAATATACAGCTAACAATAGTACAAACAGTGCTGTTTAGTGCATGTAAGCCAAATGAGAAACGCTTTGCAGCGGCATATGCAAATGGATTACAACAGTGTACAAAAGTACACCAAGCATGGCCGCAAGAAGGTACATGACAACAAGCTTTGAAATATTAATGAGTAAAATCTCGGTGCCAAGCAGCATTTTCTTAAAATCAAGCCCTTCTTTGCCAATATATAAGTTTAACTTGCTGGCAAAACATAGTGCGGATTTGTGCATAAGTCCATTTTCCATGATTAGCCTCGCTTTTTGTGTGCATAGTGTGTGATAATTGTAGCTGCAACAAGTATGGCAGTAAAAATTATCGCGGTAATGCGAATTTCAAAAGATACGGATTCAGATGTTGCAAGAAATGATGTAATAGCGATAGCTAGAAGAAGAAATGTCATTATTGCAACTTGCCTTGCGCTTTTATTCATCTCCACATAGCTCCTCTTGTTATTTTTTTTACTATAGCAAGGGAAACAAGGCATATGTAAATTTCATCCCAAATGTATGTTATTCCATCCCAAATGTATAACGACTACCTCCTACATATATTAAGGCGTTTATTCAATAACATACACCAGCTGTAAAGTATTAAAAGGGATATCCCCCAAAATAGTCATGGTTATTTCCTGCCGGGCGTTTTTTATACGGTTTATATCTTCATGGCGCAGGTTTACACTTTCGCCTGTTTCCATTGCCATCAATGTCTCTGAAATAGGCAGCACGATTATTTCCTGCTGACCATGTCCATTGGTAAATTGTACCCAGGTGGGTATAAATGACGCTGCCACAATGGCAGGCGGATTGTCCCCAACCCTTTCAAAATACAAATTTAGTATAACACCAGCATCGGTAGGTATTTCCCGCTGGCTAGACACAAAGTTGCCCAGGCAGTAGGCCACAAAGCCTTGCCGCCCATCAACTTGCACAAAGCCCATAGGCTGCACCACATGGGGGTGCCCTGCCACCACCACATCTGCCCCGGCGTCCAGCATTAGCATGGCCCAGTCTTTAAATTCCTGCCTTACATGCAGCTCGTACTCATTGCCCATGTGGGGCATTACTATCACAATATCCGCAAACTGCCTTGCCCGGGCTATGTCCCTGCGGATTAGGTCTTCGTGGATAATGTTGACTAAGTAATCCCGGCCTGGGGGTATGGGCTGGCCGTTTACGCCAAAGGTATAGGCCAGGAAGGCAAAGCTTATCCCACCTGCTTCCCGTATAGGCACATTGTCCCGGCTTTCCCGGCAGGGGTATGCGCCAAAAGTGCCAATGCCTATGCTGTCTAAAAAGGCCAGGCTGCGCAGAAGCCCGTCCACCCCTTGGTCAAGGGCGTGGTTGTTGGCGGTGGCCAGCAAATCAAACCCTGCGTCCCGAAGGGCATACCCAAACTGGTCTGGGGCAGAAAATAGGGGAAAGTCGCTGAAAAATCCCCCCATCACGGTTTCCAGGTTGCCTATGGTAATATCCGCGCTTTCCAGATGGGGGCGTACCCTGGACAGGGTATGGTGGAAACATGTGTGCATTTGTGCTTCATGCAGCATGATGTCCCCGGTAAAAGTAAGCCGTACCCGGGTGGATATTGTGCCGGCAATAATTTTGTAGGATGTTGTTTCGTCCAGCCCTGGCCCCAGGAAGTCTGTAGCGTTGGCGTGGTCTGCAATTTCCAATGCCGCGCCTATTGCGTCCAGGTACATAAGAAAGATTATCATAGCCGCCGGGGAATCCAGGTAGTGGTCGCTTAAGTAATGGATTTGCCTAAAATCCCGGTTTATTATGGCGTTGGTGGTAACAATATCCCTTTCCCATGCCTCTGGGGCGGTTAGGAAATGGGAAAAATCTATGGATGCAAGCAGTAGTACATTTTCACCGGAGGCTTCTATCCAGTCCATTAGCCAGTAGAACAGCCGCTGGGTTTCCCCAAGGCTTAGGGAGCGGTTTAGCAGCATGGGGGCTACTTTGGTGCCAGGTAGGTAGTGGTAGATATATGGGATAAAAATTGACGCGGAATGATCTGTTTCCATGTGGGTGTGGCTTATTGCGGTATCTAATCCTGGGGCGCTGTGCAGGCTTTCTACAAAGCTGCGGTGGGTGAAGATGCCGCTGCCTATGTCCCAGTCCCTATAGGATAGGACTATGTCCGCTAAGTCCCCTTCGTGGTTTGGGGCCAGGATTATGATTGTGTCGTAGTGCTCCGCAAAATTTGCTGCCTGCACAAAAAAGCCGCTAATCATGGCAGCGGCTGTTGCGTGGTGGGGTACCACCCCGGCTTTAATAAGGCCTTCTATTTCGTAGGCCCTGGGGGTGGTTATGGAGTTGATGAAGATTTCGTGGCATAGGTTGCGGATTGCGTGCTTTTGGGGATGGTGAGGTGTTGTGGGGGGTGGGGGG
>Ga0131853_10008920_pt1 | contig 18299 bp, 10 predicted proteins | sample TergutLab28metaG_FD_92764 | JGI IMG/M metagenome (GOLD analysis project Ga0131853, IMG submission 92764) | Labiotermes labralis P1 segment gut microbial communities from Petit-Saut dam, French Guiana - Lab288 P1 (version 2) (version 2) | ecosystem: Host-associated > Arthropoda: Insects >... | reverse complement strand
TACTAAAACACATTAATAACCAAAGCTTACTCTTGCCATATGAACAATACCATATCCAAGCCCTCCACCACAATAGAAAACTCATTCCCGAGCAGAACCCAGGCGATACAAACCCCTTGTTCCTAGTGGTCATAAACCCCTAAACCCTCACGGTCCACAATGAACAGGTCAGTAGTGGTTCAGCCTACACTCGGATACCACATCACCAACAGACAATCCTGCTACATAACACCAGCACGCCTCAAGTCAGGTACGTACAGCTCATGCATGTAGTCATCAATACAGATGCATAAAACACCAAAACATACCACACACAAAATGTTCAAGAACCACAGGACACCACACGCTTGCAGAAACACACTCACTCAGAGCTACACACGACACATAATATAGGTATAGCACTTACCACTAGATAAATAAATTAACACACAAAACTTCTATCATTACAGCCTACACAACTGAACAAATAGTCGCAGGCTTCTGAAGATGGACGTATTAACGTCTGAAACATGTTGAGCAGTAGATAATAAAGCAAGTGTCATCTAGTTGGTCATCCTTTATTCAAATATTCAAAGATCTGAATTTGTTTATGTCATAAGATGTATTTCTGATGCTAGTAGGAAGGTGATTTAAAAGTTTGATTCCAAAATAAAAGGGACCTTTTTGGAAAGTTTGCAGTTGGAATATGTAAGTCAGAATTAATCTGGTGCTAATTTTATGAATTTCTGAATTCTATTTACATAAATATCTATTTTGACAATACATAATAAAAGGGAAAAAGTATATTGTGATTTTAATGGTAGAATTTTTAGATTCTTGAATAACTAATGACAAGAATCTCTATTTCTGGCATTCAAAATTATTCTAATTATCATTTTTTTAATATTAAAAATATTAGAGCTGTATGCAGAATTACCCCAGAAAATTATGCCATACAGTAGGATGGAATGAAAATATGAAAAGTAAATTGTCCTCAGTGTATCTTGGGACATAAAATGTTTGACATACCCAATTGCATAGCATGCTGTGCGTAGTTTAAACATCGTTTGATCAATATGGTTTTTCCATGACAAGGAACTACCTGTATCTAATCCAAAAAATTTAGTATTTTTAGTCTCTTTAATCAGTTTATTGTCACAACTTATTTTTATACTAATTTGATGACTATTTTTAGGCCTAAATTGTAAAAAGTAGGTTTTATCAAAATTTAATGATAATGAGTTACCTCTGAACCAATCATTTATATTTTCAATTATATTGTTAATAACTTCTTTAAATTTTGAGGGTCTAAGATTTGTAATTATTATGCTTGTATCATCTGCAAATAGAATCGGTTTCGATGGGTCAGCTATGATATTCGGAAGGTCATTTATATAGATTAAGAACAACAAAGGACGAAGTATTGAACCTTGAGGAACACCATGTTTTATTTTGCCCCTTTCTGAAAAAGTAATATTAGAAGAGCCATTATTTGTTAGTACTCTCTGATGTCTATCACTGAGGTATGATCATAGCAGTGCATTTGTTTTGCCCCTGAATCCATAAAATTCACATATAGACAATAGTATATCATGATTTATGGAGTTGAATGCTTTTTCTAAGTCACAAAATATTCCACCAACTGTTAATTAATCATTACATGCTAGTAATATTTCATTCATTAGTTTGAAGGAGTCTTTTTCAGTTGAGGAATTATTTCTGAAGCTAATATATTATTTTGGTTCATGTGTTGGTACTATCTTGTATATATGACTTTTTTCAGAATCTTTGAAAAGGATGTAAGTAAAGAGCTAAGTCTAAAATTGGTTATATCCATTCTGTCTCCTTTTTTATGTAAGGGCTTTATTTCAGAAAATTTGAATCAGGATGGAAAAATACCTGATGAAAGTGATTTGTTACATATGTGTGTTAGAGGAGGTGTGATGAAAGGTGTACTTACTGTTAGAATTTTCATAGGAATACCATTAGTGACTTGCTTGTGAGCATTAATCATTTTAATGATGTGCTATTTGTAGATGATACCAGTGTTTTAAGGAAAGTTATTAGAGAAGCAAGAAAATTATATTATAAAGATTTAATAGAAACACCAGAAAACAAAATAAAAACAACTCGGCATATCATTAGCAATGTAACAGGGATGACTGGTAACTCTAAGCATATGCCGCCCTTATTTAAATTAGATGATAAAGAGGCCCTACTAAAAAATACATCTAAAGTTTTAAGTACTATTGTTTTAAATATAAATGATAACCCAAAAATACAAGTTGGTAATGACAGTTTGCCAATTTTGCTTTTAAAGAATGCTTGTCCAAATGCAATTTCATGAATGAATATAATTCCTGAAACAGGTGAGATACGAAGTATCATCTGCTCCTTGACATCTAAGAACACATCTGGTTATGATTGGATGTCTACAAAGATACTGAAATGGAACAATAATGTTTATAATAAAATTTTAACTTTGGCTTATAATTAAAAGTTTCTATTACCATCTTTTGCCATAAGGTTATTTAGACGCTCCTAGACGATTTTTTTATTGTGTGAATTTTCTGACCCAGATACTATTATCCAGTTTTCTGTCGTTCTTACGGTCATATATAACCATTTTACCTATAACCCAGGCTTCCATGGAGACTCCTTCTCTGGAATGTTTAGGAATGACAAATGTCAGTCGTATTTGTGTCTTAATATTATAGTATGTAGGACCGGAACTGCTGAGAATAAAACGTCATTTATGTTACAATGTTACTGCTTGATGACACCCGAAAACTATCCAAAACAAAGACATTACACTGTCTTCATTTCAAATGCCAGGACATCATTCTATTAGAAGCAAGTCCCTAGCATCATTTGAACATTAAAAGTCGTATGCTAATTTTCAACCAGCATGCACCGCAACAAATTATTTTAAAAACTAAAGAATTGGCAATGAGTTTTATTTTTTATAGCTTGTTATAATACAGTATAATACATTTTATAAAAGGAAGCATTAAAAAAACGAGCAGAAATGTTTAACTTAAACGACACGGGAACACAATGGGGAAAGGACTCTGGTTACCTTTACAATGAAAATGTTGGCAGCTACGGTGTTTTTCCGCGGTTACCTTCGTCGGGATGACGAAGCAGTAAAATAAAATGAACCAAATATATTTAATTGCACTTCATCCGTAAGAGCTGAAGGTATAAGTGTAATACTAAAAAGATGCAGGAGTCTATGTTACCCTGTCTATTTCAAACTGTTTTTATTTCATGACCGAGATGTTAGGTCATTTACGAGGAGACAATGTTGGCATGTCTCTCTTGGTGACGTTTTTGTTTTGAGATACAACACACCGTAAAAATTTGCAGTGTCTCAAGGACATTTTGACCCTTCAGTATGAAACCAATATGATGTCTCAAAACTTAGAGAAGCAATAGTCCAGTGGTGTGCTGTCAATTCAATTGCTACAGGGCAACATTGGAGGGGGGGGGGGGGCAAATCTCCCGACCAATATTTTTTTCTACTTAAGATAGTTTCTTGGTTACTGAGTTGAAAGGGAGCAAATAGAAAAATCTGGGTGAGAATGAGGGAAAGGTGTGTCTCTATATTAAGGTTTGGTTGCAACCAAATTTCCCTTCTCATTCTAACGTGACTCCTTTTTAAATCGAAGTACCCAGTAACATGGCCGATTTGCGTCCTCTCCCCCAGCGCAATGTTACTAGTCAAGTTACACCAATGCTCGGAGTAATGACGCGAAATCGTACCAGTCAACCAACCAAAGAGCTTAGAGTTGCGCAAGTCGAGGTTTTTCGGTCTGTGTAGCCATACCCGCGTTTGAGAGCATCACTGGACTCACTAACAAACAACTTAAACTAGAGATGGGATTATTTCTTTTCACCATTCCAAAGATCCATTGTCGGTAAAAACCAACGGATATAGAACCAGTCACATAAAAATATTCTTGTTCTAAACAGAACTAGTCATATGTAACAGTTATAATCAGCAGATACTATTTACAATCAATAAATTCTATATAATGAAGCAATATCAGTCTTAGCCCAATATAAAGTGGAGTGAAATTGTACATTACGTAATAGCCTTCTTATAAATAAAACAAAAATTTTTTTTACATGTGGAAACATACCTTGAAACTTTATACAAGTTACAAAATAATAAATATAACCTTAAAATTAATGTATATCTTATCCAACTGCTTTGTAAATTAAATATTCGTCTAAAGTACAAAATGAATATTGATGAAGAAACCTTCTCAGAAGAGATTTAAAATTCTTAATGTTTTGTGCAAATTCCTTTATTTCAGGTGGAAGGCTGTTATGTAGTTTAATACCCATATACAAGGGACCTTTTTTGGTAAATAGTCAAATGCGACAATGGTTGATAAAAATCAGAATTGTTCATGGTATTGATACTATGTATCTCCTAATTCATCGGAAATTTATTTTTATTATTAACCACAAAGAGTAGCAGAGAGAATATATATTGTGATATCGGTGATAAAATATTTAATGTCTTAAAAAGTTCTCTACACGAATCCGTGATATCTGCGCCATGACAATTCTAATGATCCTGTTTTGTAGTTTGAAAATACTATTACTATATAAGGATTTTCTCCAAAAGAGTATTCGGTAATTAATAATAGAATGGAAGCACGAATGGTAAACCATCTTCAAGGTATCCTGCGTCTCAAAACGTTTAGTGGCTATAACCGCAAAACAACCCACACCTAATATCGGTATAATCATTTTTGTATGGCTATTACGCTTACGCTAACGAAATTCCCGTCGCGGCTGCGGACCTCGACGAGGACAAACTAAGGACCACTGCTTAGGTCCCCCACACACGTGGAGTTTTACCTTCAGTTTTAACCGCACAGTTAATAACTGTCGTTTTAACAACCACTTCTTGGTCCACTCCCTAATTTTCCTTGCATTTCGTCTATATTTCCTGTCTAAAACCACTGCGATAGCTGCATAGCACAACAGTTCACTGAGAGCTAACATCATGGAGATGTTTTGCACCCATCTAAATTACAAACTGAACTGATCTATTTCCTTCAGTTTTAACTGCGCGCGTGTGTGGTAAAACCTCTCGCAGGCCAAACTGAGCAAACTTGGCACAGTCTGGCCTGCGCAGTTAAAACTGAAGGTAAAACTGTACGTGTGTGTGGGGCCTTTAGCTGCAATAGGCCTTTTTGAGTCATACACGTGCACACTCACGCAGTTTTGTAAACATAATAAGCCACCAGATGTCACTACGACTGGAGGGAGAGAGTGGTATATTTCGTAAAACAAGTTGGTAGGTGAGTGACAGAAAAAAAAGCTCCCCTAGTGGTACTTAATGGCAACAATTTGAAAATGAGCAGCAACGTCGGTAACCGTCATGGTAATAGTTGGAAGAAGGGTGGAAATACGCAATTGTCACAAGTATTGCGCAGTGTTACTTTTTGCTTTGTCACCATCGTCTGAAGCGAGGTAGAGTGCATATCATTTCCAGACTGTTTATCCGTGGCATGAACTTGCGTGGAATCATGACCTTTGAATCAGTTATTTTTTTCAGTTTTGATGTCTGCAAGAAAGAACAATCTTGGGAAGCGGAAAAATATCCCGCGACCCATTCCAATTCAGCCCCAAATTTCAACAATACATGATCGTCTTGGAGCAGGTAAGGTACAAAGGTAGGGGTTTGTAATGATCTTTGTCATGTAAGTTACGAAGATTAAAAACAACATGCAGTTTCTAACGAAATGTGTTGATATTATTTATTTTAAAAATAATGTTCACAAGAGCACTGCTTACATAACTGATAAAAATCTGAAGCCTTTTTACCTCTCTTCCATGATTGGCCTTTTTTAAGGAGGATGTATCATTAACAGTTTTGTGTCTTACTCAAGAATTTTGCAGTGTGATTTTTGCTTTGTTATCATCTGAATTGAGATAATGGGCGCATCATTTTAAGACTATTTGTAGCTTGAACTTCTGTAGAATCATAATCATTGATTCAGTTTTTCTCTCTCACTTTCTCTTTCCAGATATGGTGAGGTCTGCAAGAAAGAGTATGCTTGGGAAACGGAAAAATATCCCACGACCCATTCCAATTCAGCCCCCAGTTTCAGCAGTAAAACATCATCTTGGAATGGGTAAGGAACAGTGACAGGGATTTGTAATCGTTGTCAAATAATCTTTATATGGAATATCCCTGTTGGTGTAACTTTTGTAATGTATATTGATGTTTCTAATCGCACACAAGGGACTCTTTGTGATTGCTTATTGTCTGGCTACTAGATTTAACATAAAGTATAGGTCATCTTGAGGCCAATTATACAAGAACTAAACAGAAACTAAATACTGTAAGGTAGGAGATCTCCACTTTAATACATTAACTATGTATATACTAAGCATAAAGGTACAATCAATTGCAAATATCTTAAGGATATTATAAAAGAACCGTATAACTAAATATAAATACTAAGTACAGGAAATTTATATAATAAAGTAAATAAATTTCTTGTCCTTAGTATTTCATATTTATTTATATGGCTCTTTTATGTCCTTAGACCATTTGCAATTGATTGTACCTTTCTACATTGTATACACATTTTTAATGTATTTTTAATATAATAAGGTGGAGATCTCCTACGTTACAATATTTAGTTTCTGTTTACATTCATGTTCTTGTATAATTGGCCTGATGATGACCTATACTGGAGGCCGAAACTAGTTCCCAGACAATAAGCAATCACAAAGAGTGTGTGGTGTGTGTGATTGGAAACAGTGATATATACAGTACATTTGTCATATAAACAAGCACTTTCTAATGAAACATTTTGATATTGTGTAGTTTAAAAATAACATGACAAGAGCACTATTTGCATAACTGATAAACCTGAAGACTTCTTACTTCTTCTACATGATTGATCTTTATTGGAGAATGCTATATCAGTAGCAATTTTGGTAGTTAACCCCACCGTCTGATTGCTCACCCAAAAAGTGTACTTGCCATATGCTCCTCCACAGAGTTTAAGGATGCAGCTGTACCAAAAACTTTTAATATGCAAATCATTGTTTATATATATATACACACACACACACACACACACACACACACAGAGGGTGCCAAAAAAAATGTATACATGTATGCGCTCCTCGAATGACAACTGTGCTTCCACCATTTTCTTTGACTGTCCTGCCTGTCGCATGGTGATGCTAGCATTCATTTGATTAACACCATCTTTTGAGCGAACGTCTTATTACATATTGCTACTGTAATTCAATTCAACTTCGAAAAGTAATACATAGATAACATCTCTTAAAATGTATATGCATTTTTTGACACCCCCTGTATATGTATATATATATATCACAGCTTTTATACAATTCACATATTTATTTATATATAATATAGGTGAACTGTATGAAAGCTGTGATATTTTTCTCTATATGATGTATTTTTATTATTGCTTCACTATTACTAGCCAGTTTAGAAACTGCTGAACCAGTATAACCTGCTAGTGCCATTCATTTTCACAGAAACTAATAGTGATATTAAAGGTAAAGGTAAAGTTCACCCTATAACAGGCCACAAAGGCCTAGAGGTGGATAGAGGTATAGCTTACACTTTCCTTAATCTCAGCACTGAATGTGGGTAGGTGGTCAGTGCCATGCCCCAGCTGCTTTACCCCTGGGAGAGACCTGGTACCCATTGTATAGAAGGCTAGGTGGGCCCCAGGGTCAGTCTGACTGTGTGTGGAAAATCTCGCCCCTACTGGGATTTGATCCCCGGACCTTCCAGCCCATAGCAAATCGTCATACCGACTGCACTATCCCAGCCCACAATAATGATTTTAGTCATGTGATTACATAACTGAACACTACTACAAGTTACCCAAACTGTAATTTTCTTCTTTCTTCAGAGTTAACAAAAAATTTACTACTCACATAACATCACAGCTTTACTACTGAATGTTATTATTGGGTGGGTAGCAATTATGCTACATATTCAAGAGTTTCCAAGTTCAAGTTTTGGCCCTAATATTTACTTTCCTGACTGATGTTTATTGATTTTTAACTTAGTTCCACCATGCCTGCTGTTTCCCCACTCTTTGCAGTTCATTATCCACTATCATGCTACTCTTTGATATTGTACAGTCAGCTGCTGACAGTGTCATTAAATGAACCGTAAATAAATGAACCTCCTACATTTTAAAATGAATGAATGTGTTTGAAACAAAAACATGGTCACTGTACCTGTATTTTTCCACTTGATGGAAGAAACTGGCATACATGATGTTGCTATACATATGGTACAGGCAGTGTACTAATCCAAAGGAGCTTGGAATTAAATTTGATACAGCTAAAACATAATGAAATGAAAATAAAGTGAGATGAAAAAGGAAAATTGGTGTTGACATGTGTCTTTTGATTCATTTTTGTCATGATTAACCTTTACTGTCGTATGCAACCATATGCTGGTTCCTAAAATGTACTTGTGAATGGCCTAGCATGCTATGTGCTGGTCTGTATATGTGATTAGTTGGTAGCATGCTGTAGGAGACTTAACAAAGTATTTGTTCTTAAATGTCTGTTCATTGAGATGTTTTGTGATTCTGAAAACCTGCCATCACCAGTTGATACAGCACAGCCTCAATTTAAATCAAGTTCTGCACTAGGAAAAGATGGAAGTCAGAAGACTGTGTGAGTCATTTTGGTCCCACATGCAGGTGCAGAGAAGAAAGCTGTTTAGAATTCTCATGTCAAAAAAGTGAAGGCATTGTGTCTATTACTAGTTTATTACCAGTGAACCAATATTGCCTTCTGTGCATTTATCTCTTTTCTCCATGCCAAAGTACCTGGAGATATATGTGGAAGTAGTATAATCACTTTCAGAATTTTAATCAGTGTTGTAGTCTTGGGCACCCCTCTCTATCTGCTTTGTCTTTTAATCCTGCTGTTACACCCCTTGATGGAATGTAACTGGCTGTTCTTTCTGGTCATGTCAATTATGCACATTACTGTCAGACTGGTCACAGAAATATCACCTTCATAATCTGGGTCAAAATATCAATTCAACAGTATTTTCTAAGTTTAGTCCCTGTTTTGAATTCAAAGCAATATCTTCTGAACCATGTATGCACATGTGTAACACAACTGACACAAATATGCATCTGCTAAAGTAACAGCAGAAAGAAATGGTTTCCTTTCCACTAAGAAACTAATCATTGAAACAAATTGTGAGAGGACAAATTCTTGTTTTCTTGACTTACAGTGCAGCTGAAAGGACATTGTAAAATCTGATCTGTAGTTCTAAAATTGTAAGAGGAGGAATGTACAGATGTCAAGATTGACTGGCACGTTTCAAACGCAACCAAGTAATTTCTTATAAAGCCTGAAGGCAGGAATTAAAATAAATGTAAACTGTAATAAAGACCAATATGAATTGATCACACATCCATTCATTCAGATTCATTCTTTAAAAATCAGTTTTTATTTTGACTTTCTAACAATAGAACTCTAATTTACACAATTTATTTTTGATTTGCTGCATTTCAGAAATTTCAATCTCCTCACATAGCAAGAAAAACTCAGCTGGCATGACATACATGAGACATTTAAACTGTTCTACTAAAGGTTGAGCTGCTTTACAACATTTTAGCTGCACCTGGAATGTGCTTGTGACTGTTAAATGCTGCTGGCAGCTTTAGAAGATTAAGCAAAACTGAAAAGCAGTTAATAGGTAGGGTAATTACAGTCAGTAACGCAACAATGTATATCTAATTGATGTTTATTAGAAGATGATAAAGACTACATGTTTCAGCCACTATTGACCATCATCAGGTTTTTCATCTGATAGAACTGTATGCTGTAAGAGTGTTTATATAAGGCATGCAGCCATGTATTGATGTTGAGATCTCATTATCAAGGATTTGGAATCCAACATGGTATATAGCCTGGGTATGGAATCTAGTGAAGTAGGCAGTGAGTCAGTTGGAGGGGAGGGGGGGGCATTGCATTTTAGGTTAGTGTCCAGTTTCCTCACGTTGTAGTTGCCATTGCGGGTTACTCGGCATAATGTCTCTCCTTCGTAGGTAACTCGTTGATGGGGTGTTTGCTTCTTGGGTTTTTAGTGTGTAGGCTTGGTGTAATGGTAGTTTCTGCGGGAGAAGAAGAAAAAGAAAAAGAAAAATGAGTGTGTGCGTGTGGGTTGTTAACTCGGTGGAATGAGTCCTCCTCCCAGCTGACTCACTGCCTACTTCACTAGGCTCCATACCCAGGCTATATACCATGTTCAATTCCAAATCCTTGATGATGAGATCTCAACATCGATACATGGCTGCATGCCTTATATAAACACTCTTACAGCATACAGTTCTTTCGGATGAAAAACCTGATGATGGCCAATAGTGGCCGAAACATGTAGTTTTTATCATCATCTAATAAACATGAATTATATATACATTGTTGTGTTATTGACTGTAATTACTCTACCTATTAATTACTACACACAACGGGGATGGCACATTCCAGAAATACTGAAAAGCAGTGTTTGCAATGATGTGTTTAGAAGGCGTGTGGCTGTTATTTACAGAGGAGTTTATTTTAATATTACTCATAACACTTGTCATTAAGTTTTCTGTAATGCCTTACACAAACCAGGTGATTCTCAGATTAGGTATTGTGTTCTAATGAATTAGTCTACTTGCCTGGTATTTTGACATACTTTCACAATGCACAACTCTGTGTCTGTAGTTGCATCAACTGCATGTGTGAGAGTCCATGAGAATCTGACAGTCAGTGAACTGCTCATTAGAGTATTTCAGAGAAAAATAGTGTTACTTGGAAGTGTTTGTGATCTACCAGATCACATCTCAGTGGATGAAAATCATAACATTCGCTGTTAAGAGAAACTGAAATCTGTGACAAACAGCCTAACCCTCCCTGTTTCGTTATGTGTACTTGAACAGTTATACTAACATCTCATAAACACTTGTTTGTGTAGAAAATTGTCTTACCATTTACACAACTGTAAGGCAAATGATTTATAATATACAAAATTTGTATCAGTCAAACCACATCCATACATTGACTACAGAATGTACATGTTTTTTAAACACACAAACTATGTTGTCTAAATATAGTTATGTTTTGACACAAGTTTCATATATTATACTATCATAACACGTCAGGATGTCACATATAAGCAGTTGATTTAATTGATACTCTGCATATTAATGTAATGCAGACTCCAAGCACATGGACAGCATCTGTCATTAGGATTTTGTGGCATTTATCTGACATACAATTTTGGCATACATTGCAATGACGGTCTTAAAAGTTGAAGTTTACCAAAGCAGAACAACCTCAACATAAAACATGATGAAACTCCAAAAGCCAAAGTTACACAGACATTAGGGATAGATACTGTATTTAGTGTCAGTACTTGGCATAACGCAAGCAAATTGTTTTTTAGGCTCAATAAAACGTCCCGAATGTGTGAACCTGCCACATGCTAGACGTAAATTGTGGCCAACATCAGGGGAACTCCTTATCAGGAATCAGATCAATAAAGACCAGGTATAGTTAAGTTCTGGTTTTATTACTTGTGTTTGCAAAATTGTGAAAAGCGACTATTAGCTTCTGTCTGTCTGCCCACATGAAACAACCTCTCTTCCACTGACATATTTCCTTGAAATTTGATTTTTGAGTACTTTTTGAAAATGTATTGAGAAAATACAAGTTTCATTAAAATTTGACAAGAGTAAGGAGTACTTTTCATGAAGACCTATGTACATTTATGCTAAAATAAATCAATCAGTTCTTCTTAGAATGAGAAATGTTTCAGACAGAAGTTGCAGGGAAAATCAGTACACATCAATAAGGTTTTTCTGAAAATATTCCTGTTTATGAGAAAATGTGGTTAGACAGACAGGTCACAGATGACAATAGTATTGTGAATGTGTATTGCTTGCCAGATAACTAAGGTTACAGTTAACACACTCAGAATATATAATACTTATTGCTTTTTATGGCAACATTGGTTATATGGATGTGCTTTAATGTTGTTTTGTATGTACATTGCATCTCTTGTTTTATGAGTTACCCTAATGTCTAATATGGAAATTTATTAGGTAAGTTACCTGTAGCCTGAAAACAGATAATACTGTTGTACTGACTTGTATGTGGGAGGTGCCCATCACAAATCTTGGCATGGACAGTAACTATCCTGACAGATGCTTATGGTTTTCTTCATGACACCAGAAACTAATTACAGACTATCAGTAAGTTCTTCAAAATTTTATAAAAACGTTGATATCTTAGAAATTATTGGACAAGATTCAATGAGATAAAAACCATTGAACTTTGAAATAAATTCAGAATATCAGACTGTGTGTTGTGTCATACAGTATTAGTATTCTATACAGGAAGCCTAAATCTCAACCTTAGCTTATTAAAATAAAAGATACATATCTTTTATTTTTTTAAAAAAAAGCACTACTTGTAAAACTGATGTGTTCTTTTTGCTGTTGGAATCTTTACAGCATAAATTTTTTTGTGGTGTTCTTGAAACCAAGGATACACTGTTCCACTTCAATTTCCATCATTCATATACACTCAATGGGAACGTCACTATGAGCAGAAGTACCTGGTTATTTTTGTACATAGCCTGTGTACTTCATCTGATAGATGATGTAAGCTTTGAACTACATACTGGCTATGCCACTTATCAGTGAGTGAATCACAGATCTTGTGTTCCATTTAGTGTAACTGTAGTGAAGTGAATGGGGTGGCATAATGCAGCATGCTGGTGAAAGACCAGTTGTTTTAGATGATCTTGGTGCCTCTATGTGTGCTAATGATGGCAGTAGCATACTCTTCTGAAATTTCAGTGCTTTCTTACCAGTTTATGTACATACATGGCCTTACATTACAGAAGACAAAAGACAGGTCTGAAGACTTAACTGCACAATAAGTCAGTGCCTTGACTCATTCAGTGTAATATATTTGTATATGTGAGAGAGAGATAAAACTGTCCATGACTGAAATACAAATCTTGGTCACTGCTACTGTTCTTCACACTTTCCGTGATTTCTGTATTTGTGTGTGTATGAGTTTGTGTGTCACAGAGAAAGAGAGTGAGAAGGAATGACAATCATTCATGGAAGTCATTAATTATAAATGACAAAAGTTGCTGGATCAAATTACTTCATTTTGGCTATGATAATCACCAAACCTGGAGAGCTGTGTTCAAAGTTTGGCTGGACTCTTGTACCCAAGTGGTAATGCATCACATGCAAAGGATTTCCTTGAGTGGTACCATGTGGTCATGCTGGGCTACTTTGGCCATATCATGGCTGAGGTGGTTAGAAGCAGTTAGTAGCTGGCCTGTTGCCTTGGAGGCCTGGGTTTAAACCTGTGCCTGTCCATTTTGTGGTGGACAGAGTGGTACCTGGACAGGCTTTTCTGTCTGTACTTTGGTTTTCCTTTGTCTATATCATTCACCAGTGCAATACTCATATCTTATCCAGCACTGATGGAAACTGAGTTTCTTCAAACATAACATTTCTTTCTGAATGCATCCAAAAAGTTAAAGGATTTAATGCATAAGTTATGCAAAAATGACACAAAATAAGAAGAATTATCATAATATTATTGTTGTCTGGGACATGTCACATAGTTTGGTATCAATGAGTCAAGTGACCTGGTACTACATCCCAGAAAGGTGGCAGTATTAATACCCATTGCCACAGTAACCTCAAATCACAAGTTTTAATTAATGTGTGTATAATATTACATTACAGAAATACCATGTACTGCTCTCAGACACATTGCAGTTTTAGTTCCTCTTAAAATGGAATTTCATTAAAAATAAACCTTTCAATTTTTTTTCAGGACTGTGGATCTCAAAAAAAAAAAAGACACATATATGCAGATGTGTGCAACATATTACCAACAGTGTGCAGGGATACTGTTGGTTCGGGATTTGAAAATGACTTCCATACAATTGACGCTAAGGAAAATATTTCAGTACATTGTCTGCAGCATATCAGATTGAAGACTCCAATTTCCTTAAACAAGGTTGCAACTTCTCACTTTGGTAGTAGACCGTCCATTCCCGATGCATATTTACTTCTGAAGTCTAACACATCACAGAATGTTTCAGATGTCACAAACTATCTCTCAGCTGACTGTATTAAATATGGTAAAAATAGCCCAGCATGTGACTCTGCAATAATAAGACCGAGTCAGATGCCTAAACTCCTGAAGTCTAAGATACCACTAAGGTCTACACCTTCCACAGGCCAACTTCCAAAAGAGTCTGGTGGACTATGTAAAACATTTGCAGTGTCTAATTCTGAAGAAGGAAAAGGAATGAATTATATGCATGAAGCTCTCAATTTCAGCAAATCAAAAAGGACTGTAAATTTCAGAAATGATTATACAAAAAGTGAATTTTATGAAAAATCAACATCAGACCTTGTAACAGGAGCCCTAGATGGATCCAAGTATCTTATGTCACAAAAACTGAAAAACTGTGTATGTCATAAATCAGAAGAATCCAGCACATTAACGTCTCCTGAAGGAACTTCAGAGATGGTGTCTAACAAGATATCCACATTTGCATATGAAGATACATTTGCTGTTTCAACAGCAACACAAACAGATTTCATTGTAAAGAATAATGCAGCTATTCAGACTGATAGTGTAATTTGTGCCAAGTCAGGTATAGAGAAACTGTTTGCTATAAATGAATGTTTATTGAAGCACCAGGAACAGTTAGATGCTGTGTGTAAGAGACAAGTAGATGAAATGCGTGCACTTCAAAATCAGACCAATATTATACACAGTGAAATGGTAAATATTTTAAATGTTTTCAACCATACAGACGTAGTTAAGATAAGCAGTGACATGTTTGAAGAAGGGAATTATCACTCTTCTGATAAACAGTCAGAGTACAGGTACAGCGACAAGGATTCAGAAGAGTGTTCAAGAACGCCACTGAGACGTTCAGCAAGAATTGCTGCACAGGCATTTGCACTTGCTGCTGGAAACAAATCACTACCATCCACTCCTGAATGTGATGGAGTTGCCCATCACCCAAGTGCAAAATCTGCTGAAACATGTTCAACGGTAAAGATGAATAAGTCAGAAAGTGTGTATAAAGAATTATGCACCAGCTTTCACTTTCTGAAAACTCCACAGAATAGAAAACAACCTCTTGCAAAACCTCTAAAGTCAACCCCTAATCAAATTTTGAAACAACGTTTGAAAGATCAAATACTGTCTTTATATGACTGAATCTTCTGAATACCATTACACTGGCAGAGAAATTTAAAAACTAGTGCACTAAGAATACACAGCATCCCTGTTTGATAAAGTTTGTGATCAGCTATAGTAGAAATTTTTAATTGAATATTATGGTGGTTCTTGCTCAGACATGCATCATTTTTACAGGTGGCTTTATCAGACAGTAATTTAATACATTTTGGATTTAATTTAGGATTCAGGTATGGAATGCAGTTTATGAACTGCATCTTCAGTGTGAAATTAGATGGAACTCAAAAGTGCAACAGCAGTAATATTTCATGGAACACTGGCGGGTATAGAATTCTATCATGCTTACCACTGGCAGAAATAGTTTGATCATGTTGTATATTTAGACAGATTTGAGTTCCAGGTTTCATTATTAGTTTAAAATTTGCATTTGTGTTGTGTATTGTATGCAACTCTTCCTGAGAAACAGAAAATCACTATGTTGTCAACAACAAGTGCTTCACACTGGTGTGGAATACTGCAGCAGGCAAGAAGTGGGAAGCCTCAAGTGTCATCAGGCCCATCATCCACTGCACTTGTTTCCATGGCCACATTGTAGATGTGTCTGAACTCATAATGTGTGAAACAGAATGAAATGTGGAAGGACCATTTTTAGGGAAGAGCGTGTTTAATTCATATATTCAACATAACATGCGTACTAAATATTTTAAGTATAAATATAGGGTTGTATATGAACAAATAATGATGAATTTTATTGCATAGAGATATATTTTCAAACCAACATGTGTCTGTTCTGTACCTTTGAACAGTGTTTAATCTCGAAATCTCTTTCCCTTGTCCTGCCCTAGTTGAGGGCCTGAAACAGCCTTGTGAGGGAAAGGGGAACGGGAAGGCAGGCTAGGGCAGCATGTGACCATAGTCTTATCCTCTTCTCCAGTGCCTGTGAGGTTTTGAGATTAAACACACCACACCTTGAAGTTGCACTTTTGAAAGTATCATAAATATGAAGATTTACAATAGTACTCTTTCTCAAAATGGCATTTTTTTTCTTGATACTATTATGAAATAGAATATGATGTTTTCCTATGTGTATCCCTTACTCATACCTCACATCTGATAATGCAAGTACATAAAATGCATTAATAACAATGAAGTCTCAAATATGGTAAGGGTTTATGGATTTATTAATTGCCCAGTATTCAGAAAGAGAAAGTTTTTGGAAACATGAGCTGTTTCACTGGACCAGTGTTTGAGATTAGCTCTAACTAGTGGATCCAAGAAAGAGCTTTCCTCCCCAGTCTACTGAGGACAGAGACAGACCCATTGTATGAACCATGTTTTGTTTATAATAACAGCCAATGTACAAAGTCCAAAAACACAGTCCTACCAAGTGTCATATCCTGTCACCATAACCTGTTAGAGTTAATAATATGGAATGCTGAAGGAACCCAAACAGTTTTTATAACTTTTGCAAATAGAAGGCTACTTATGAGTTGTTTAGACATCTCTTCCACCAACTTAACATTTTCTCACAAAGGAAAGTGACTGGAAAAAAATGTGACCAGTTTTATTATCAGTAAGTTGTCACAGCATTTTGGCTTTTGTGGTTTACCTATGTAATATATTATTGGAGCATGTCTTTAAATTTTATACAATGGAACCACAGCAAACATATATTCATAATCATTGTATCATGGGATAAATTGAAATAGACAGTTACCACTGATATGACATACAAACTGGTTAAAATCTCATTTTACTTCTTTGCTACCAGACTTTTCGTCTTAACCATAGTACTGTATTAAATTGGATAGCACTACACCACTTTTAATACCAATCCAAGGCCTATTTCTATATCAGGTTGTGACAGTTTCTTATTGATAGCACAATGCTTCCTACCATCATCTGTACTACTTGCATATCCAGCCAGAAGATGGCAAGTACTGTCTATGGCAAAACTGGATCAATGCAGCTAAGCACCCAAAGTTGAATTCCCTTGTTTTCACTTTTGTTTGTAACAGTTGTACCTGCTCACTCACTTCTAGTGCCTAGTTGCTTTTCACAGCAGCTTGTCCAACATGGTTGCATTTTCCGTTCTTTTGCTTGACACACGTAGCTCAGGAGCATAAGTCTCTCTTCTAGGGAGCATGTACAGGGGAGGGAAGTTTGCAACACTGGGACGTTCTTGTCCCAAGTAGTTAATCACCAGAGAGGTGGATGTCAATTTTTTGGTTGTCTTGATTGTACAAAAGTTACCCAAATAGTTGGGCAACAATTTTTTTATTGGTACTAATTTATTATACAATTCTTTGAACAAACTCACAGGATAACTAGAGGCATGTAATTTTGCTACATAACCTACATGAACTTAAGATGCCTTGTACCAGTATGAAACAAGTCTTACCTAAGTGAATTTTGTACTTGTGACCACTTTTTCAGTAACCTCTTCATCACTCTCAAAGCTCTTCCAATGGATGACATCATTGAGGGCTCCAGAGAGGTGGAAGTCTGAGGGAGCAAAATGTGGGTCTGTATGGGTGGGGAACAACAACCCATCCAAGTTTTGATTGTTTCCTGTGTTTTCAAACTTTTGCATGGTCATGTGTTGCCATGTTGCAGGAAGGTTTCAGCAGCATCTTTGTGAAGTTAACTCTCCTGCAACACTTCATCAGGGTTTTAAGAGTTCAGTTTATACAGATCTGAGTTAGTGGTTTGATCTTCTGGCATAATGTATACCAAAGTCACCCCTTCTGCATCCCATTGAAACAGTGGCCATGACTTTCCTTGCTGAAGAGGTAACATTAAACTTATTCTTCCAAGGAGACGTGGGATGATGCCATTCCACCGACTGTCTTTTCATCCAGTTCAAAGTGATGGTTCCTTGTTTCATTCCCAATTGTACACAGAAGGTACCTTATTCCACAGAACTGTACCCCACACTAAACTAAACTAAACTCCGTGGCCTTAGTCCGCACGCGAACTATACCGACAGAGCGGCCGCCGCCGGTCGGCGAAGTTAGTGCCAACTTTTG
>Ga0131853_10008917_pt1 | contig 18302 bp, 14 predicted proteins | sample TergutLab28metaG_FD_92764 | JGI IMG/M metagenome (GOLD analysis project Ga0131853, IMG submission 92764) | Labiotermes labralis P1 segment gut microbial communities from Petit-Saut dam, French Guiana - Lab288 P1 (version 2) (version 2) | ecosystem: Host-associated > Arthropoda: Insects >... | reverse complement strand
TGGCCGATATCTCCGTAACCATTGAACTTTGGATATAGGTGTTTTGGGTTATATCGTTATAGTTTGACCTAAGGAACACTCTCCCGAAGTTAGGTCCTTTCCTCCTGGGACACCCTGTATAATCAGTTCACATATCTTATATTGAAGTGTCAGTGCATGGTCATGAAATAATTAAAAATGATTTAGCAGTTCTGTAAGCAGCAGCATTTAGTAAAGTTCTGCATTGGATCAGGCTCATATCTGTCTCCCTCTTCCTCTCCTTCACTGACAACTCCACCCACTATCATCAACAACTCATCAATGCTTGAAACATCGCACATGGTAAGCTCATTATCCAAACAAAGGAGGAGAGAAGATGACATGGTTTCAGGTGTCAGAGATACATGGCAGATTAAATCATCACCATACAAGAAACAATACAGCAATGCAAAACAATGACATTTCTTGATACATACGAAACATGTAACAGTCTTCACATGCAGCACATTTTAAATTTTTTTCAAAATAATGCAGCTACATCATACACTGAAAGTGTGAAAATATATTTAAAACTGTGAAACACTTTGTAACGAAATCCATAAACAGAATTTCCTGAGGTGATCAGATAATGATACAACTCCATACAGACATACCAAACTGAAATGGAGCACTGCCGGATGGCCCAGCAGTGAAGTTGATGGCTGGTGCTGATGGACTTCCAAAAGTGAAACCTCCTGCAACAAAAAGTTTGATACCATCAGAATACCAAAGACCATATCTGCATGGCACATCAGCCAATACTCCTCAAGAAATGGAAACTAAGAGTTGGTCTGCAGATAAACACATCAATGGTGTGTTATTGAATATCAGTGTCAACAGCTAAGATTATATAGCACAGGGTTACCAAATTCGTCACAAGAAAAGAAAACATTTCTCATGTATCTTATATAAAAAATAGGACATGTCACAAACAAACAAATATATATATATATATATATATAAAGTCACAATTTTCTTATGTAAAATTCCTTCTCCACATTTTTTTGCTAGGAGTTCTGTAACTTATGAAATTCTGAGTAAGATGTTCTTTAAGCGTGCTCTTCATAGCATTTTAGGTCATTCAGAATTTCTGCATTGAAGTTTTCCAAGGCATTCTGAAGGTCAACTACTGTTTTAATTTTTTACATAGGCAATTATAATTTAATATAATTAAGTATTTCTTAAAAATGCAGAAATTTTTAACATTTTCAGTGCCCTTAAAATATGCAAAACCTATGAGAACTAGTCAAAAGCTCAGATACTCTAAAAATAAAAAAAAAATAAAAAAAAAAACATTTTCTGGAGTTCCTTTGATTTTCTGAGCAATGGTTTCTGCTGCTCCATTTGACTGCTGCAGCACTTCAATTCACTCTTGATTGTAACCCATCATTTTTCCAATCAAAATACTGGATTACAGCAGGAACATTTTCACAGCATTGTGATTGCTTGCATCTGTGGCAACTCCACAGTAAGACACTTATTTTTGAACACCTGTGTTAAGTTTTCAATAGCATGAGCTGCAGTTACAGAGTTAATAATAACTTCTGTCTCTCTGCACACTTGAGAATTTACGGGCTATTTGAGAATCAGGAAATATTGTTTGAATAGAACATACATGCAGTCCACTGCCTTGTAACTACTGTGATGTTTCATGGTATGAAATACAAACGCACCTCCTGCCACTAATACAGCATCATCTGATTTGTTTCCTGATGCAGTAAAAAAACTTGTTACTTTTGCCAAACTTGTTTTGCCTCTCATTTCACCTCTAACAGCTTTCTTGTGCTTCTCCATTCCATGTGGACTTAAAGATCAAAAGCACCCTTGTTTGCCACAGATACGGAAGTTGCTGGTTTACATAAAAAGCATTCAGCTACCCACTCAACATGACCATTTCAGAAACATGAATACTTGCTTTGTAGTTTGTCCTTGGATTTATATTTTCTTTTCCCCATTGCAGGAATGCGATAAAAGGACATAAGAACTAAACAATGAAGAACACAACCTCCATTGCACTGCAGATAATTCAAAACGAACAACCAGAACCAGACTGTGCAAGCATGCATTCAGATCCACTGGAAGTGAGTGAAAAAAATAAGTTCTAATGTTGAAACATGCCCTGTGAGAACTACAAACTATAACACACATAAAGACCTCCAAAAAATTGACTGTGGCTATTGACAAAGGCCAAAAACATGTACATTTTTGGAAAATTATAAAATCCTCCAAGACATAATTCTGAAGCCTGAAAAAGAGGACATGTCTGGGAAAACTTGGACATATAGTAACCCTAATATAGCACCAGTGACAGATGAATGAATGATTACGGAGCACTGATGGAATGATACTGACGGAGAAAAAACATAGTACTTGAAGAAAAACCTGCCCTGTGCTACTCTGTCCACCACAAATATGGGTTGGTCTAGGAATGAATTACAGCCTTTGCAGTATCAAGCCAGTGACTGACCCCTAGAGAGGGGGATGACTTTCCCTTTTGAGGCTATCCATGCAACTTGGTCATGTGCTTGAAATGTTGTAGGTTTCCAGGGTTATTCCCAATTTTGTGAACTTTGAGGGTACTGTTTTTAATTAAATTCTATACCAAGATTATTTCTTAGTGATCCACCCATCATGAAGTATGTCCATTTGGGATAGTAAAAACAAACTAGGGTGACCTCATCCAGAAGGTTAAGAGGAAACTGGAACTGGCTGTAGACAATAAATTTAATAATGATAAATTTGTGAGACAATGAAGGGACAGCAGAAATAGCTTTGTGAAGTTAAATGAATGCAAAGATGACCTTCGGTAATGGCTTAGTACACTTGAATATAAAGCTACAATATGTTACTACGATTACAGTGGAATAAAACATACCAGTTGGCTGAGAAGCTGAGACAGAAGCATTACTATTCCCTGGTCCAAACTGGAAAGGTGTACTAGTACCAAACAGTCCTGTGTTGCCACCAGCTGTTGGCTGCTGTGTTGGAGTAGCTGACAATGTTTGGCCAAACTGAAATACAGGCTGAGTACTTCCACTACTTCCAAACACTCCTGCAACTGGCTGGGTGGTCAAATTGGTCCCACTGCTGAATATTCCACCACTGGGCTGCGATGAAGTCCCAAAAATTCCACCAGAAGGTTGAGGTGTCTGTTGTGAAATACTCTCAACACCTCCGAAAAGACCAGGTGCTGGCTGTGATGCTTGAACTGACAGACTCCCACTGCTACCAAACATTCCACCAGAAGCCTGAGTGGTCAAAATTCCACCCACTCCAAATATGCCACCAGGGGGCTGTGTTGTTGGAGTGGACACATTTCCACTACTTCCAAATATCCCACCAGAGGGCTGTGTTGATGGAGTGGACACACTTCCACTACTTCCAAATAATCCACCTGAAGGCTGTGTTGATGAAGTGGACATGTTTCCACCACTTCCAAATAATCCACCAGAAGGCTGTGTTGATGGAGTTGACACGTTTCCACCACTTCCAAATAATCCAACAGAGGGCTGTGTGGAAGGAGCCGACACATTTCCACCACTTCCAAACAATCCGGCAGAGGGCTGCATGGATGGAGTGGACACATTTCCACTACTTCCGAATAATCCAACAGAGGGCTGTGTGGATGGAGTAGACATATTTCCACTGCTTCCAAATAATCCAAGAGATGGCTGTGTAGATGGAGTAGACATATTTCCACTGCTTCCAAATAATCCACCAGATGGCTGTGTAGATGGAGTGGACACACTTCCACTACTTCCAAATATATTGCCAGATGGTTGTGTAGATGGAGTGGACACATTTCCACTACTTCCAAATAATCCAACAGAGGGCTGTGTAGATGGAGTGGACACATTTCCACCACTTCCAAATAATCCACCAGATGGGTTAGCCATTTGACTGGCAGAACTGCCAAATGTCCCGGTGGAGGGCAACAATGGCTGAGATGGGTCTGTTCCAGTCCCAAAAATCCCACCTGTCAACTGCACCTGCCCTGAACTGCTGCTGCTTCCATATATCCCACCTGACTGAGCCACTAAATTCCCAAATAATCCTCCTGCTCTTTGAGAAGGCTGTGCTGTTCCAAACACTCCATCAGATGACTGCATTGTGCCAAACATTTCACTGCCAGGCTGTGACTGGTCTGTTCTGCTCCCACCACCTACAAATACTGGCTGTGATGGCTGATCAGGCAGATTCCCTCCGCTGGCTTGTGGTGCCTGCCCCGATTCACTTCTGGCACTTCCAAACATTTCACTGGAGTGCTGATTTATAGAACTGCCACTTCCACTAAAAGCAAAACCTCCACATTTACCATCGTTTGATGAAGATGAGCTACCAAATGTAAACAGGCTTTGCTGTGCCTTTTGTGTCACTCTGTCAGACTGTGACTGTGAATTTCCAAATATGCCTCCAGGAAAACCCCCTGAACTAGGTCCATTTACAGTATTTGTATTACTGACGGTGAATACTGGTGGAGTTCTAAAATTTTGTGATGCCGATTTGCTTGTTGAAGCAGGTGTTAAGGTGCTAACAGCAGTGATTGCAGATATGGAAGTGACGGCAGAAGTTGCAGCATTAGCTTCTGTACTGGAGGCTGCAATATTTACTGTTGGCTTGAAACCTCCTACTGTTGATGAAGCTACATTCTCTTTCACACCCTTTGAGATGTCAAACTTGAAGCCCCCAGGTGATGTGGTGGTAGTACTGCTAGTCACAGCACTCAACTGAAAGGGACTATCATTACCTGTGGCTGAGTTTATGCCACAATTTAATGTTGCACTGGGGAGCGCTGCAGATGGTTTGTTATCACTTTTTGCAGTACCAAAGACACAGACTGCTGCAGGGTTACTATTACTTGTGGTAGCTGATGGAGAAGCAAATGGACCCACATTTGCTCGAATATTACTTGTTGGAAATACGGATCCAAAGAGTGAATTTGAAGTTGTGGCAGTTGAGGCAGGGTTACTGTCATTCACTGTATGAGACACAGCTGTTTTTCCAAAACTGAACAAGCTCATTGTGGTTTCTGGTACCACTGGTTTAACAACCTCAATAACGGTGCTTGCTGACGATGATGATGATGAACTTAAGTCTCTGCTGGTGAAACTACCATCTGATACGGCCCCTTGGCTTGTCTGTTCTGTACTGGACCCTCTACATGCACCATCTAAGGTGTAGGAAGTGGCCAGCTGTGGAGCACTGTCACTTGATATTTTGGACAATCGATCAGATGCATTCAAAGATGAATTTAGTGGAGAATGTGAGGACTGTGGTTTGCCAAAGATAAAAGGAACACCAGAAGAAGTGACAACAGCATCTTTAAAGGGCTCTAGTTTCTCTTCTGTGGGAGCAACATTATTTGATAAAGGAGTAGATATTAACATTGGTATCTTCTGTTCAGAAGAAACATCAACACAGGTTGGAGAAGATAATTTTGATGTTAAATTTGGTGTTGTTTGGTTTGTAACAGATGTTGCTGATCGTGAGAGTTCAATATTTGAATTTGCAGCACTGGTATTTGGCACTGCAGCTGAGAAATTATTAGACATTGTCAGTGAGGTGTTGCTTGATAAATCTGAGCTCTTGGTAGCTGCTGTCTGGATAACGCTATCCGTAGGATGTTGTATGGGTGTGCCTGATGGAACACTTGTTTCTGCAGCACTTATCATCTCTCTCACTTCATCTGCTGAAGATACTACAGGGCATACACTTTGCGAAGTTGAAGTCGTAGCAGTTGTTGAAGCAATAACATCGCTGTGGGAGGAAGATGGTTTTCTTGTGAAGTCATCTGTAGACAGATAAAAAAAATGACATAATATTATCAAGCCAAAAGCTACCATATCATTCCACTATACTTCAGGCTCTCAGAATTGTGATGACATTACCAACTTACGCTCACAAAATGTTCCTTTCACTGTCATCCCTCTGAAATGACTTCATTCAACAATTGAACAATATAGTTTTTTTTTCTGATTTAACTACAAGTACCTGATCATAATCAAAACCCATTAACTTCGGTGTTTGTACCATTTTTATGTACATCATGCTTTCACAGCTACAACCATACCACTGCAAAAGAAGTGATTGCAATCTACAGGAAAAGTGGAACTAGATGTACAGTAACACAGGAAATCTTGGCAAACCTATATTAACAGAATAAAAAAGGAAAGGAGAGGGAATGATAGAATATAAAGGGAAAATGAAAGATAAAATTTTGGAAAGTAAAGAAACCGAAAATGTATAACTGTATCAAAACGTGTAACATATTTATCGGGATATAAGACGAGAATTGTTTTCCTAGTTCATCTTCTGAAAACCGGGGATTGCCTTATGATTATGCACAAAGTCAACACATTCCGTGAAGAGGCCATATGTTTTTGGTATGTGCCATGGCTAGGTCAACAAACAGAATAACACGCTGACTACAATAATTATACACATCACTTCATACTTCTGTTTCAGTGCTGATATGCCCTGTACCTCATTTCAAGTCATATATATTAATGAAGTGAAAAGTTGTTCAAGTTAATGTACAGAGTCAATAAAATCACATCTCTTGACAAGAGAGGTACAACAGCATCCACAACAACAAAACCAATATGCTGCAATTACAGTGTTAATTATCAATTCTTGGTAAGTACCCTTTTGTTGACAGGGTAGTACATTTAAATTTCAGTGTACCCATTATGTACAATGTGAATGTTATTTAAACAAAAGAAAATAAAAATACATGTTGCATAAATGTAGAAAATGACTCTCTTGGGGTGTAATTCTACTTGTGTCTTTACAGGACAACAGTTAGGAAAGGGTTACATGCAAAAGAAACCAGCAACCATTGTGTGGCATAGAAATTCCAAGCCACAGGAAGGAATACGTGGTGCCAGAGAAAAAAAAAAAACAGAACTATTACTAAGCAGGGCACACTCAACCTGTAAAACATTTCATGGGCTCAAGCATGGAAATTTCAATGCCACTTTTTAAACAGTTCTGAAGTATGTGCTACCAAGCATGAATGTGGCCTTCCCATTAAAACAGCGACAACATAAATGAAGACTCTGGAAGTAACTTCATCATTTAATTCCAGAATATTAAGCAACAAAACAGAATATGACATGAAAACTTTGCTGATGTATATCTGCATTTCCATGAAAACTGAAGAATGTCGAATGGGGTCATCCACAAGAACAGTCACATAATTTTCACAAGTAAATGCAGTACATACCACCATGTTCTGTTAATTTTATCTCCTCAATGATGACAAATGTACGGTACCGGGAAAAGGGGTTTTATGTGGAAACAATTATAATTAACGTTTAGCACTATGAATAAAATTACATGGTACATATTAAAGGATAAATTTAAACCAAAATTCTGAGCTTCCAGGCTTATTAACATTACAGCAAGGTGTCAAATACAGCTTGCATGAACAACAGTAACATAGTTAAAGAAAAACACAAAGAAAAAGTTACATACCTTCACCAGCTATAACAGCAAGCATGGATCTAAGGCGAGTCTGCCTGTCATAGGCTCGCTTTGCCTCCAATTCTGCCACACTATTCAATACAGGAGGTGTGTTTTTGTCCAGAACAGCAGCAAATTTGGGCAGGAACTCACTTGGCTGCACTATCTCAGGCTTGTCAGTAGATTTCTCCTCTGTGTGATGGATAGAAGGTGTTGGGGAGGTGGCACTGGTGGTACATGGAGGAGTGGATGATGTAGTTGATACTGTTGCAGTTGTTGTCTTCGGTATGATGTTCGCTGCATCCCCAATGCTGTCACGAGACTGTTTTGGCGGCTTGCCCATGACAGGGGTACCGCTACGTGAGCCATCTGATAGTAAGAAACTTGGACTCAATTAATTTAAAACAATTAACATACACAGCTTCATTGTGAAGAAAAACTGCAGAATGGGAAAATGTCTACAGAGTTCTATAAGCAAGCAAGAATCACTGTTTATGAAATTCTTCATGGAAAATTACTGTGGAATATGACTGTGGTTGTCCACATAGTGTTGAATTATAATTTGGAAACATTTCAACCACCTCAACATGGTCTGTCATGTTCTGACTTCTTATTCGGAACCTGCTCAGTTATGTTACTATGCAGTCAAGCATAAAGTTCCAGGACTGTTGCAATTGTACAAGCAAGGCTCAGCACATAAAACGAATTGTAGCTGCTTTCTGTTAGTTAATGTTACGAACACCAGAAATTAGTCAAAAGAAAGTTGTAGTTTGCTTAGTTCATCTGCAACAGCCCTACATGTTCAGTTGTTTACCTATTACTGCAATTAATTTTTAAAAATGTTAATTTGTAATTCTAAACTACAGTACAGCCCTCTGATAATAAAAACTTAAAAAACTTGAAATATTATACTACTTTCAAGACAATTCACATAACATTTGCACACTACTGTACATCAGTGCAGTCACTAGTCATACAACAAGGCAGCAAGGCTCTGACCATTGTCAATAGCTCACCCAGACTGCTCCACACTCATGTGTGACCTTCATACTGGCAACCAAAATTCGGCTACTTAGAAAGCTGGATAATTCATAACCCAATTTTTCAACCCTGAGCACTTTAAATTAATGAGGTATACTGTGTTTTCTTCTACAAACCTGGACAGAATGAATATGCAGATAGTAAAAATCTACCTCAAGCTACTTAAATTACATAGAAATGTTACCCCCATCACCCATGAATGACAAACAATAATAAAATGTCAGGGACAATCAAAAATTATTAGTCAGATATGTCAATGCCAAGTATGGACCATGTTAGTTGCCATGCATCTCACCCAACATTATCTTACAATGGGTTAAGAGCTTTTCACATGCTACAGCAAAAATGCAACTTCTCTTAAATTGGTAGTTGTAAATTTACAAAACAATAACATGCTTTATAGTTCTAACCAGCTGTGGAGGATTTCCTCTTGGAGCTGGTCTTTCTTTGGTTCAACAGATTTCTACTTGAACTGAGTGAACTGAAGATCTCATTGTTGCGAGTTCGTTTTTCCTGATGCTGAACTGGCTGACAGTTTGTCTCAGTCTGGCTATGAGACTCCACCCTTGCTCGCTTTCCTCTGCCAACAGAAATATCAGAGTTGAGGTTCTCATGGCAGTGAAAGTGGATATAACTTGAGATCACTTCCTCCTGGAACTACCATCAGTTCAACCGACTGTAGTTCAGTGGAAAAACATAAAAAATACTGGTCCCACAGAAATGTTAAAATATATCAGTATAAAGACGTCTGACACAAATAATGCTACAATTCAGAATATCATAACTAGCAAAGGTAAAGTTGCCCCACTGCTAAATGAAGCAGTATACCATTAAGGAATATACAATGCATATGCATTTACATAGATACACACATACATACATGAGGGAGGGTGGCAGACAGTTTTTAACCTTGGCACTATACAGAGATGAGTAGAACGGTTCATGTCCTGGCCACTTTAACAACCCTTGCCCCCACCAACACATGAAAAAGCCCTTGCATCAACTGAATGGGAGGCTGGGTTAGTACCAGAACCCATGTGAATGCTATGGAGAAACAAGAAGTATCTTTCCCCTACTGAGAACTGAATCATGATTTCTCTATTGCCCAGTCTGCAGCGTAGCTACTACATGGACTAAGCATATCACTACTGGTACACAGTACATACACAGTTATGACATCATCTTGAACTGGCTGGCTGTTTGAACCACGGTCTATAATGTTGTGTCCTTCTCCCATGCGCTGTCTCTTTATTATGTCATCACCTTCACTGTCATCAATCTGGAAAAGATGCATAACTGCATACTCTATGCCAATATCGCTGACATAAGAAAATGACTCAGCTCTTGCTCACTATAGTCACTAACTCTTGTTAAGATACTGCACTATCATCAAACTTCTCATTATCAAATTGTCTTCATCCTCTTGCTACTTTCTCTCTTTTATGATACAACCAGTGATGCACCTGGTCTTTGACAGGGCTTGCATCAAATCACATTTTGCATATAAACATAATTTGTAACAAATTACTCACAGAATGGATAGTACCATTAGACAATCCACTCTGTCTTCAGCTTCATCTCCTACCTAACAGAGAGCAAACTCTGTTATTCTACACTCAGTGCTCAACAGAAAGGCTCTGTGTTATATCCTCCATGCTCAACTGTTTCTTCTTCCTCAGTGTATACCTCACTCATAAAACACCAAGTAATTATGGCAACTGTGACAAAAATTCTTGATGCTCAACTTTTTCTTAGCCCTCAGTGCATACCTTCCTGAGAACACACACACGTTACCTATGGCAACCATACTTTTGCTCAACTTTTCTTTCCCTCAACAAGTACATAATGCAACCAGTAATCACTGAAACCATGGTGACCATTAACGAATGACCAAGGAATGAAAATCGTGTGAACCAACCCCCTTCTGCAGACCAGTTTTGAATACAACAATGGTTATTTAATTATTATTGTATTGTAAACATATAATTCTTAACAATCATTACTGACAAACAACTACTGTTCTTCATGCTCACCTGTTTCCTAATGCTCAGCTAATACCTCAGAGAGATTGCACTTTATACTATTCGCTTAATGCTCACAAGAACATACTCTACATTATCGGCTCAACACTCAACAGTTCCTTCAGCCTCAGCTTGTACCTCACAGATACCACACTATGTATGAAATGTCCACTGCTCATCTGAATGCATAGTGTGCTACAAGCGTCATGCTTGTGCTTCTTCTTCCTCAATGCATGCCTCACAGAGAACACACATGGTCACCACTGCAACCTTTCTCACAAGCCCTAGTACATACCCCACAGAAAACACAGTAACAAGGGTAACCATGGCAATGAAATGTCAGTCACTCACATCAAGCATGTCAACTATCCAACACCCAACACCTTTCCCATAGGCTGATCCCATTTGTGTGGACTGATTTTGAACACATCTCATAATCATACGAAAACTACGGCCAATATTTCAAGCACGTATCTTGTATTCCTATGAGTTACATTAGCCACAAACACACACACACAAACAAAACCCTCATTTAGTACACAGGATGATTCAAGAAGAAGGGTCAATATTTTGGGAAATGGCAGTATCAGTCACTGTGAGAAAAATAAGTTCGTTTGAACATGTGTCTAATTATGACTGGTTACCAAGATACAGCTGTTTCAGTCTACAAATAAAAAAGCATTGTTAATGGTAACAAAGAAGCAAACTTACTTAAGGTTATTCTTATTTTAATTTTAATTTAATGTTTAAATGACAAATCTGTTACACAGAAAGGACAAATTTGTTACCATTCACAATGAATGTTCGGAAACTCCACTGTCAACCTCAACGCACATTGCAACTCGTGTGCAACAATCGCGTGCTGAATTGATCTTCACACTTCTTTAGACAGCAGCATCCAAAATGTGAGTGAGCAATTCATCTCATGTATCCACCTTTCTTTTGTCAACCTTGTTCTTCATTCAAGTCCACTAACAAAATCTAAATCTAATCTAAGAAACGAAACGCAATATTGTTGAGCTCTAAATGGGACTCTTCGAAGAAAAGGATGGCAGATAAAGTTCTGTTTATTGCAGCCTGTCACCACATTATCGCTGTAACCTAAGTACTGCATAGATACACTCTCCAGACTAAACAGTTGGTCATTCACAAACCAAATGATTAGAGCAGGAAAAATAAGCTTTGCATGGTCACCAATACATCCTTACTGGCTGCAGGTACAAACAGCATCATATAAAAAATGGATACAGGGGGTTTTCTATCAAGAGGTAAATCAGTCAGAGCATGAAGCTGGAAAAAACTGCTAGTGTGGTGCTAAGAATGAGTGAAGTTTCCCTAAATATCCCACGGCACTGAGAGCGAAATATTTAAATAGCTGAGGCTGTGGCTGTTCTACTGGTAGGACGCTCGAGTCCCGGGGGATTTTAAATGCCGTCTTACAGCTAGGACACACGTAGTGTAAAGGTTAATATTTCTTAAACATGACCCAGAAACTACATGGCAACTAGACACTACAATACAATTGCTGTTTTTGTAACATCTACCTGGAACTCATTACTTCTAATACCTTATGTTATGTTACAAACTTAAACCTTTAAAGAAAAGTTCACGGTATGGGAAAAGTGTAATTACACAACACATAATTCTTTATACCTACCTCATACATAAAAAAATATCATCTTTACCCATATTATCCTTCTATATTTTTACTTGGTAGGTCCACTGTTGTACACAGCTATACTATGTACTAGTATCTACAAAATTAGTTCTACTCTTAAAGACGGAACTGATGGCAAAGAAGTTTATACATTTGTGAAATTAGGTAAATATATGTATGGTTACCTGAGCATAGATGCGTTTACGAGACATCTCCTTTAGAACCTCCAAAACAGACTTTGAAGGATGCTGGTCCTCTATAGAACTTGCACCCAATATCTGTGACTTGCTCAGAAACCTGAGAGCAAAGTACATGAATGTCAAACAAGAAGACACACTGGGACATACTGACACATGGCAAGCACCCTGGCTTGCGTATTTTTGTTCTGTCATGTCATATGAAACGCAAGTTTTATAGAACTGGGAACCATAAAAACACCTTATATCCAAACTGAAACCATTAAAAATGGCATGTTGTAAATGGGATGTCCCTTGTAGGGAAATGATCAATAAGGTTACCACTCCTCCACTTGCCAGCAAATACTTTCACTACCATCATTTGTTTTGGACAACATAGAAATGTGCTGACCAATTCATATATATGCAACACAACAAGACACAGATACAACGTTCATATACCAAATACTAACCTCAGTGTATACTAAACAAGTTTACTAGAATGAGTTTATTTACTAATTAATCATCTACCTGTCCTAGAAAGTTTATATTGTTACATATCTCTCACTCCAGATAATCCTGTGAGCCCATTACTGTGTGCTCTGACTAGAAACAACTGTTAATTGTGTACTAACACATATATTTATATTCACAAACAGATACTCTATTATATTATGTCATGATGCATTCTACATTTATGTCACAATTCTATGACCTATAGAATATAAATAAATTATGTTCAATTTGCAATTTTTGAGTTAGTTACTCCATTTACCTAGGCATGCATAGGTGAAGTAGCAAAAATAAAGATTTCTTATAACAGGACATACTTTTGCACTTCAAACTGCTTTTCTGTTGTTTTCTGTATATGTCGAATGAAAACATGCTAAACAGACCAACACTGTAAAATTAGCCCATGTGATATACCTTGCATCTGGGGACAGAGGAGGTGCAATCCTGACAGTAACAGGAATATGGACACTTCTCCGAAGTTTGTGGTAAGAAAGAATGGGTAACCTTGATGCAGAATGATCTAGCTGAACGAGAGGAAACTGTCCTGGACCTGAATACTGTTGCTGATGTGTCAACATTTTTGAGTCTTCTGCGTAACGGGCCACGCGACTACTCAATCCTGGGCTGCTTACATCTCCATATGTCCTACAACATATCACTTCAATAAGCAACACTATTGTTGGAGAAATATAATACTAAGCAACAAGGCATAAATTTGTCTGTCTACTAACCTTATATTATTACTGATATTGAATCTTGTTGAAGCCAGAAGAGGGCCTGCAACAGTTTGCACAGTTTTCACGCCTGCGCCATGACTTCTTAATTTCGGACTCACACTTTTACCCCATGGTGAATCTTTGGAAAGAAAGCCTCTATCTCCACACGATCTGCTGGGTGTCCGATGCAATGACCGCTGGCTCCTGCTATAACATCTGGTACTACTACGCACTGAATCGCATGATGAGTAAGGACTGAAGTTGTTCCTTCGACTGTATTCAAAATTCTCTCCATATAATCCAGAATCATGCCTGCTTGTGTCATTTCCCTTTGGGGTTTTCATCAAGGTGAGGTTACTTTCTTCAGCATGAGTAGACATCTCACTTGTCCCACTTCTTTGCGAGGTAGGTCGCAATTGCTGACAAGTTTTCATAACCCAGATTAATGCAGAGTGTGACCACAAGCGAAAATAAATTATAAGCTTCTGAAGAGCTGAGGGACTTGTAATACCACGCACATGAATCTTAGACCGGTTCACTTTACTTTCCAAATAGAGGACTAAGGGAAGTGCTACGATAATCGACACTATAACATACACTGATATATAACACACTGCAAGCATTCCACACAAAATACAACACGAAAACACAGCTTTCTCTAGATTCAACATATTCAGGCAACACCACCCATGTTCGCAAACCACCAAACCACTGTTACAATGAGGTAAAACTCAGAGATTACCGTAAGGAAGTCAGTGGTACTCAACCACAGTTAAAAAACCATGGATCCCACATACTCTGCTCTCGATTTAGATCCGTGATTCCGAACTACACTCCCGTTACCAAAGTTTATTTTGCAAATGTGGTACAGCCAAAGCGAAAGGCACTCTGAAAGAAAGAGTATGTATAGCCTTACCTTTAAAGCAGGAGGTTCAGTTCGGCACAGAATAATATTCACTTAACAATATAAATAGCATATTGCACTTTTCTGAATTATAAAAGAACATGCCAGAATGAGCACGTCTGTAATTGTTTGTACTGCTAACCCAAACCAACAATTTCGCACTGAGCGTGCTCTAGTCTTCAATGCCCTAAGATAATTATCAACAACTCTGTATCGGAAAATACAAGGCACGATAGCTATGAAAAACTGAGTACGAATAAAATTGTAAATCATTGCTTCTCGGCTTTCAAATTAATGGATTAAAACAAATCAAACCCCCTTTTATACCAAAATAAATATTATTATAAAATAAACGTTTCAGAAAACTTACACACGAGGAATTATAGGTACTTCATATGACCTATCTAAATCTGTACAAAATATGGTAAAGAAATACAGACAGAAATTTGGCAAATGTTGGGGAAAAAATTTCTGACAGCACGGGAATAAAATGGTTTAATGTAAAGAGTTTGTTTCTCAATGTAATCGTTATGTATTTTTGGCTTTTTAGCTTGTTGAGGACAGTTTTGATGAGTCGATAATTATTGAATATTACCCTGACGGATCGGGGGACCGCGGTAGCACAGTGGTTAAGGTGCTGTGTTACAAATCGGAAGGTCGCTGGTTCGATCCCAGCTGGTGTCATTGGATTCTTCATAGACATAAAATCCCTCCGATCGCACTATGGCCCTGGGGTCGACTCAGCCTCTAACAGAAATGAGTACCAGGAGTATTTACTGGGGGTAAAGGCGGCCGGTGCGTAAGGCTGACAACCTACCACCATCCTGTGCCGCTGTCACGAAATCTGAGAGCCTTAACTTCCTGGAACCCTCTGGGCCACTCCAGGCCTGTAATGGGACTGCTTTAACTTTTTACCCTGACGGATCAAGATTCGCACAGATTTATCCAGATCTTTAACATAAAAGATTTGGGTACTGCACTATTAGATTTTGTGTTCGTACATTGGTTTCACGGTCATCCTATTAGTATAAAAACCAGTTCGCTCTCAATTACTGACATTTTAATTAAGATGTCATGAATATTTTAGTATTACTAGTGCCATTTTATGCTGCTATACATATGCATATTAATTCCGAAAGAAGGGATTTCGAATGATTAAATTATTTAACAATGTCCAATATACAACAAAACTACAAAACATTTTGTAGCGAAACGTTCCAATCAATAAATAATTTGTATCATCTTTGAGCTTTATACGCGGCAGATGAATGCATGATGTCCAATCAGCGAGCTTTGCTGGCGTCATATCTAATCAACCAATCGCCGAATCTCGTCAACGTTCCTGCTGTCTGAACGCAACGCGCCATGTTGAGAAGGAATTTACCAAAGCTGCAAGGAAGAAGGAGGAACATCGGCTCGGCGTGTTTTAACACCTTTCCACCACCCGGAACGTCATGGCTGACCCGGAGAAACAGCCTGAACAACCAAAGGCTGCCCAGCAAAAGCAAATCATCGGTAAGTTGCTCAGAAGTGTAAAATACTTACTTATATATGCTGGAACCACTTCTTAGTCGGACTGGTGCGCTTGCTTACGCACCACCATCTTCTTGAGCGTCTGCAGCAACACATGTGGCCGTGCGAGAATTTCTTAGACACGTATGCGTTCCAGATGTAAAATTTATATGTTTGGAACATTTATGATGTGTGTTTTGCCTATTCTTACTTTCGCAGAGTAAGAATCCTGTGAAAGAAACCTAAGCTGACAGCAGTAAAATAATTAGGAAAGTTGCGGGATAGTTACACGATGCTGGCTATATCTATTGCGGAAGTCCCACGTTAATATCATGAAATGATTTGATTTAACATTTTTTTCGGTACGTAAATGATGTATTTGGAAATTACTGTTTTCCTGTAATGGCTGGGTGGTGGTCAGAAAGGTGGATTGTTATTCGTAATGAGTACCACCTGATGATTGAGGTTCGGTAATTGATAGACATGTATCACACAGTGACACAGTCGTTGTACTGCCTCTGAATATTTTACTTACTCCTTGGATGTATGGCCCTCTGAGAACCTTGGCCTCCTTAATTATGGATGCCTATTCTTCCTTATCGACTGCATTGTGTCGCCATCTCTTAACTGTTATCTCCCATAGATCCTTTTCTATGTCTTCCAGCCATCTGAATCTAGGTCTTCCCCTTCTACTTCTCTCCAGTTTTTACTCTCAAATGTTTTGTTAACTGTTCTTCCCTGATCCATTCTTACTACATGTCAAATCCATTCCACTTTCTTCTTAATATCTTCTGCAATGTCTAGAGCTTTATATAACTCCCCAATTTCTTGATTAGTATGAATACTCTGCTCTTCTGAAAAGGCTTTCATTTGGTACCAAAATGAAACAACTGTATATCCCACTCTAACGGCATGGGTGTGCATGTGTGTGAGTACTGATGTAGTTGGTGTGTAGTTAAGTAATCAAGTAATGCTAGAATATAACTGCAGCTGTACTTGATAACTGAGTTGTAAAGTTCTACCATGACTGCATCCACATCCTTTCTTTCACCATTTGTAATCTTCCTGCCATCATTCAGTATGAATTAACCTTTGCAGTGGGCAGTGCATGATTAAAACATGTAAAGAGGTAGATGGGTTTTGAGATTTCTGTCGCTGTGAGTATGGTGGTGGTGTTGTGTATGACACCATATTTTCATGGGTGATTACTTGCATTTTCAGGGAACCTTCTGTCTCCTTGTTCAGGATAGAAGCTTTTGAATACAAAGCAGGTATATAGTCATCAATAGCAGGAGTCCACACTTAATAATATCTCCACATATTTTCAAAAAATCTAGGAGCCACCACAAAATTACAGGTGCCAAGAAGTTGACATGATGCAAGTTTCATATTGAGAATCTACAAATATTAGATGCCATCATAAACAACTTAGTTGCCCAGGTGACCTCATACCCAGGATTTGTGCATCTGTAATTAATTACAATAGCATGAGTTGCTACAACTTTTTTTCACTGATACAGGTTTGGGGCCTTTTGTGTGATAGATTATGATTAAAATTTGAAGCCTGCAAATCCACCTACACCCAACATGTGTGTATTAATGGCAAATCCGTGAACAATCATTTGTTAATGTGTTGTGCTTAATTGTCATTTGTGAAGGGGTAGACCCTTTGTATGGCTTTTTGCCCAGGAATCGTCTGGTGTAGGGGACACACAGCTGTTTCTAAATCAGGAATTACAGATAGCCCTACTTTGTTATATGTGTGTGTGTGTGTGTGTGAGTGAGTGAGAGACTTAATATTGCATTTAAGTAATTCTGTGATGTGTAACAACCTTGTAAGGTAAGGTATAACATTCATTTCATAACAAAAATTTCACAGCTATTTAGTAAAAATAGACTGTTCATCAGTAGACAGTGGGTCATGGCATGTTGATTGTTCAGTGAGTCTGCCATGATAGCCAACCTATTGACACTAACCATAAGGAGCTGTGGGTTAGTGTTGGTCAAAGGTTGAGACACACACACAGGCTCGATATGAAGTCTTTCGTACAAAACTGATGAATTATTAATGTGTCAGTGTTCTAGGAAGTGTGTCATCCCCGTTGTGTGTGTGAAACTAGGAGAAGGTATGTAGTCAAACACAACTTAATCACTGAAGTGTATTTAATGACTGTGATGGAAACAACTACATGTTTCGGCCTGTGTTGGCCATCATCAGGTTGTCTAGGGAACTTAAGGGCTAGCTATATGCATGCGCGCGCGCGTGGTATAGAGATCTCT
>Ga0131853_10008915_pt1 | contig 18304 bp, 15 predicted proteins | sample TergutLab28metaG_FD_92764 | JGI IMG/M metagenome (GOLD analysis project Ga0131853, IMG submission 92764) | Labiotermes labralis P1 segment gut microbial communities from Petit-Saut dam, French Guiana - Lab288 P1 (version 2) (version 2) | ecosystem: Host-associated > Arthropoda: Insects >... | reverse complement strand
CTGGCCGGCATCGCGCTCGTGATCGTCATCGTCCTGAACGTGCTCTTCTAGAGGAGGCAGCCATGGCAGACAACACCTCTCGCACACACCGGACCGCGGGCGCGCTCGACATCCGCAACGTGATCGGCGGCCTGCTCGGGATCTACGGGCTGATCCTGCTCGGCATGGCCGCCTTCGGCCCGCTGGCCGAGGACCGGACCGGCGGCATCAACGCGAACCTGTGGGTGGGCATCGTCCTGGTGGTCGTCGCGGCGGTCTTCTTCGCTTGGGCACGGTGGCGCCCTGTCGTGGTCCGGAAGCAGCCGGACGCCCAGGACCCGGCCCAGGAGACCGCCCAGGATCCGTCCCGCCGCGCCGGCGAGCGGGACTGAGCCTCACCCGGCCGGCAGCGAGAGGTCGACGGAGGAGACCCGGTCGTTGCCGTCCAGGCCGAGCGTGACGTAGAAGGCGGTGGCGCACGCCGGGTGGCGACGATCCGGCGCGATCGTGACGGCACCGCTGGCGGCGTCGGCCGGGATCGGGAGCGTGCCGGGAGCGGGCAGGCATGCCGCGTACGACGGCGGCACCGCGATCCGCGGGGTGCCGCCAGCGCGGGCCAGGGCGCGGATCCGAGCCAGCGGCGAGATCGGACAGGGCACGCCGCCGTGCTGCGCGGGACAGGCCTCCCAGGACGCCGTGTGCTGCGCCTGGGCGTCGGTCAGGGTAGCGACCGGCCGGCCGTCGATCGTGTACGTCACCCGGTCTGACCACGCTGGCTGGCTCACGCCGCCGCGGGCGAACGCGATGAACGCCTCGGCGGCGGTGACGCGATAGTGGTCGAGGCCGCCGGTGCGGGCGGCCCGGTCGGCGCGGTGGTGCGCCAGCTGCGGCACCAACGGCGAGCTGTCGCACTGGCCGGTGCCGCTGGCGACGCCGATGAACGCGGTGTGACCGAGGAGCCCGATGCGGCTGACCACGCCCGCAGGGGCGCAGTCGACCCTGTAGACCGGCATGACGACGTACCCCCACGCCTGGAGGCGCGCCGTCGCGTAGGCACCGGAGTCGCCCACCACGTGCGGCAGGCCGCCCTGGTACGCCGGTGTGCGGTGATCGTGGATGGTGACGCTGTCGATCGAGCCGTCGGAGGTGAGCGTGTACAGCACCGACATGAGGATCCGGCTGCCGCTGCGGACCTCGACGGTCCTGTCCTCGCAGCCTCGGATCACCGAGCATCCGGTCGCGACGGTGCGCGGGAGGATATCGAGCGATGAGCCCACGCGGCGTACGTCGGGCGTCGAGGCGGCGTTGGTGAGGTCGGTCAGATGCGGCCACAGGTTCGGGTCCTGCGCACGCGTCGGAGACAGCCAGACGTGCACGCCCGCCGCCGCGTCGACGTACCCCACGCCGCCGGCGAACCTCGGCACCGGGCCGAGCCCCTCTGCCCAGAGGAGGAACGGGTCGGCCGTGCCGGACCGGCCGCGGGTCTCGACGGGGCAGACCGCGCCGCCGGGCCCGCCCGTCGCGCTGGTGACGTTGACGGTGAGCACCACGATCGAGCCCTCCGGGGTGACGGTGCCCGCACCGGGGTAGACGGCTGCCGCCGCGTTGTCCGGGCAGCCTGCCTGAGGCCGGTAGGAGACCGTCCAGCCGTGCTGCTGCAGGATCCTGGTCGCGACCGGGATCGGGTAGCCCGCCACTGGCGGGATCTGGTCGGGGCCGAGGTGGTAGGACGGGTCGCCGAGATAGGTCCCGCCCGACCAGATCGTGGGTGTGACGCTCGGGCCGGGGGAGACCGTGCGGGGTGCGCCGCCCCCCTGCAGGAGGCTGGCAGCCGCGACGACGCCTGCCACGAGTACGACGGCCGCGCCCACGATCAGCGGCGTGCGCCACTGTCGCGGAGGCGCCTCGACGGCCGGCTCCGGTCCGGGCGTGATGGTCCGTGCTGCCTCGGCAAGCAGGTGCCGCGCCTGCTCCTCAGCGAGCATCGTGGCGCTCGGAGGAGAGATGGCGATCGGTCGACAGCGCCTCGAGCGCTTGCGTCGTCCGGAGCTTCAATGCGCCCGGACGTAGATGCAGAGCGGTGGCCGTCTCGCGCTCGGAGAGATCGGCGTAGAAGCGCAGCACCAGGATCTCGCGCTGCTCGAGCGTCAGGTCGGCCAGCGCTCGCCGAACGGTCAGCCCGACGAGCTGGTCGGGCGTCTCGGGCTCCTCCGGCAGGATCTCGACGGGCAGCTCGCCGTTCCATCGGCGGTCGATGGCCTCGCGCAGGGTGGTGAGCAGGATGGTGTAGACCTCGCCGTCCGGCTCGGCCGCCCCCTCGATCCGGCGCCAGCTGTGCATGACGCGCAGGCATGCCAGCTGGACGACCTCCTCGGCGTCGGGCTGGCCGCAGCCGAGCAGTACCGTCGCGCGCACCAGGCCGGTGCGGCGGGCGGCGACGTACTCGCTGAACTCCATCGGCCTCCTCCGTCAAAGAGTACGGCGCGGGCTGCGTGTTGTGAGTGCCTCGTGGCCCCCTTCGTGCGGGGCCGGCACTCACAACACGCAGCGCTCAGAGGTCGAACAGCGAGCCAGTCCCGTGGATGTCGGCGTCGGTGCGCGGTGTGTGGGCCTCGCCCGAGGACGGCGCGGGTGTGGGAGCGGCTTCAGGTGCAGGCTGCTCCGCGGAGGGCTCGTCCGCCTCGGTGGAGGGGGCGGGCTCGTTGGAGGGTTCCTCATCGGGCTCCGCCGCCGGCTCTGCGGCAGGCTCGTCAGTCGGTTCTTCGACCGGCGCCGCGGCTGGCGCCTCGACGGGCTCGTCGGTCGGCTCCGCGACCGGCGCCACCGCTTCCGCGGCGGCCTGTGACGGGGCCGCGCTGCTGCCACCCGCGGGCGCCGCGATGTCGAAGAGCGAGGAGATGCTCGCGAGGTCGACGTCGGTGTGCGGCTGGGACGTCACGCCCGAGGATGCCGCCGCCGGGGTGTCGGCGGGCTCGGCGGGCTCGGCGGGCTCGGCCGTCTCGGTCTGAGTCGGGGCCTCCTGCGCGGGCTCCTCGGGTGTCGCGGCCTCGTCGGCGGGTGCCGCCTCAAGGTCGGCGGGCTCGACGGCCTCGGCAGGCTCAGCGGCCGGAGCGCTAGGCGCCGGCGCTTCCTGAGCGGGGATGTCGAAGAGCGACCCGCCCGCGTTGAGATCGACGCTCGGCTGAGCCGGAGCAGGCTCGGCCGAAGGGGCCGCGGGGGCCGGGGCTTCAGCGGCGGGCTCAGCGGCGGGCTCAGCGGCGGGCTCAGCGGCGGGCTCAGCGGCAGGCGCCGGCGCGTCCTGGGCGGGGATGTCGAAGAGCGACCCACCCGATCCGAGATCGGCCGCCCGTGCCTCGGGCGCAGGGGTGTTCTTCGCTGCGGGAGCCGACGGCTCCGGTGCCGCAGCCGCAGCCGCCGCCGGCTGGCCCGCGGTCTCCGGCTGGTCCGCGGTCTCGGCCGCGGCCTGGGGCTCGGCCGCCTCGGCAGGAGCCGGGGTGTCGAACAGAGAGCCACCCTCGTCGAACAGCGAGCCACCCGACGCCGGCTTCGCGGGCGCAGGTGCCTCGGCGGCCGCGGCAGGAGCCTCCGGCTCGGGCGCAGGCGTGTCGAACAGCGATCCCCCAGCCGGCGCCGCCTTCGCGGCCGGGCCGGCGTCGGCGGTCTCGGTGACGGTCTCAGGGGTGTCCGTGACGTCGCCGGCCGATGGCTCGGCCGCGGTTGCGACCTTCGCGGCGGCGGCCGTCCCCTCGCCCGGGGCCAGCTTGGTGGCCTGCTCGCCCTTGACGGAGGCCAGCAGCATCTGGGCGACGTCGAGCACCTCGACCGACTCCCGCGCGCTGCCGTCGGACTGGGCGGCGGTGAGACCGTCGGAGAGCATCACGCGGCAGAACGGGCAGCCGACCGCGATCTGGTCGGCGCCGGTGGCCACGGCCTCGTCGGTGCGGTTGCGGTTGATCCGCTGGCCGATCCGCTCCTCCATCCACATCCGGGCGCCGCCGGCGCCACAGCAGAAGGAGCGCTCGGAGTTGCGCGGCATCTCGACGTACTCGGCGCCGGGCAGCACCTGGAGCAGTTCACGCGGCGGGGTGTAGACGCCGTTGTGGCGGCCGATGTAGCAGGGGTCGTGGTAGGTGATCGAGCGCTGGTGCGCGCCGGCGCCGCTCGCGACCGGGGTCAGCTTGCCCTCGCGCACCAGGCGGTTGAGCAGCTGGGTGTGGTGCACGACCTCGAGCTCGATGCCGAGCTCCTTGTACTCGTTGCGCAGCGTGTTGAAGCAGTGCGCACAGGTCGTGACGGCCTTCTTGACCTTGAACTCCTTGAACGTCTCGACGTTCTGGGCCGCCAGGCCCTGGAAGACGAACTCGTTGCCCGCGCGCCGGGCCGGGTCGCCCGTACAGGTCTCGCCGTTGCCGAGTACGCCGAACGAGATGCCGGCCATGTCCAGCAGCTCGGCGACGGCGCGGGTGGTCTTCTTTGCGCGGTCCTCGTAGGCGCCCGCGCAGCCGACCCAGAAGAGCCAGTCGACCTCGTCGAGGGACTCGATGCTCTCGCCGACGACCTTGACCTCGAAGGGCAGGTCCTTGGCCCAGTCCATCCGGGCGTTGGCCGACATGTTCCAGGGGTTGCCCTTGTTCTCCAGGCCCTTGAAGAGGCCACCGAGCTCGGTGGGGAAGTTCGACTCGACCAGCACCTGGTAGCGGCGCATGTCCATGATGTGGTCGACGTGCTCGATGTCGACGGGGCACTGCTGGACGCAGGCGCCGCACGACGTACACGACCAGAGCACGTCCTCGTCCAGGACGAACCCGCCGTCGCTGGGGTTGTAGAACCACTCGAGCACGTCGTCGCCCGAGCCGACCGCGCTGTCCTGGTCGGTCTTGCCGATCAGGGGCTTCTCGAGCAGCGCGGTGGCGGCCTCGCCGTCGGCTGCCGCCCCGTCCTGCATGTACGGCGCCACGGCGTACGCGTGGTCGCGCAGGCTCATCACCAGGTGCTTGGGGGAGAGCGGCTTCTCGGTGTTCCAGGCCGGGCACTGGCTCTGGCAGCGGCCGCACTCGGTGCAGGTGGTGAAGTCGAGGATGCCCTTCCAGGCGAAGTCGGCGATCGAGCCCACGCCCAGCGTGGAGTCCTCGTCGAGGTCGTCGATGTCGTCGAGGGTGACCACCTTTCCGTCCGACACCAACGGCTTCATGGCGCCCAGCGCGGTGGTGGCGCCGTCGGTCGCACGGCCCTTCGACTCCCGCTTGAACCAGATGTTCGGCCACGCGGTGAAGCGGTGCCACGCGATGCCCATGGTCAGGTTGCTGGCGATCACGTCGAGCCAGATCAGCGCCGAGGCCACCTTGACGAAGGCGATCACGATGATGGCCGCCTCGATGGCGTGGCGGTTGTTGCCGCTGTAGAGCCCGCTGAACAGCTGCGCCACCGGATAGTGGAACGCGCCGGCGCGGCCGCCGTGGCCGTCGACGATCTCGAGGTTGCGCTCGGCGCCGCGGATGAAGAGGATCGCGACCCCCTCGAGCAGGGCCATGAACTCGACGAAGTAGGCCTGCCAGAAGGTCGACCCGAAGAAGCGGCTACCGCGCCCGAGCTGGGCGGGCTTGTGCCGTTGGCGGTAGACGATGAGGTAGATGATGCCGATCGTGGAGAGCACGCCGATGCCCTCGCTGACCCACTCGTAGACGAACCAGTGGCCGATGATCGGGAGCTGCCACTTGGGGTCGAAGAGCTGCACGAAGCCCGTCGCCACGGCCGAGGCGAGGATGAGGAAGCCGAAGTAGACGAACCAGTGCATGACGCCGACCCAGCGCCACTGGAACATCCGGGTGTGGCCGAAGGTCTCCTTCAGCATCGTCCACGTGCGGTTGCCCGGGTTGTCGGTGCGCCCGATCGCGGGTTGACCGACCCGGATCACGCCCAGCATGTTGCGGACTGCGGCCACGACCAGATAGACGGTGACCACGGTGAGCGCGAGCGCGGCAACGATCGCGATGACCTGGATGACATCCAACATTCGGGTAGGGCTCCTCGTCGAGTGGTGCTCGTGCGCGGGGGAGTACGAGCGTGGCGACTCTAATGAGTCTCCACCTGCGCCCGGCAGTCCCCTGCCAGCGTGAGACGCATCCTACTACCCAGTAACTTCATGGGTCGGTCACCGCCTTGCCGGCTCAGTCGTGGCGCCGCTCGCCGCGGACCGGCACGAGGCCGATCGCCACCAGCGGGAAGAGCCCGGTGACGACGTACGTCCAGGCGTAGCCCAGGTGCGCGACGGCCAGGCCGCCGATCGGGCCGACGAGCGCGGCGGTGAGGAACTGGGCGGTGTTCTGGGCGCCGAGGGCGCGGCCGGACCAGAACGGTCCGGCGCGCTCGGCGACGGCGGTGAACGCGAGGCCGTTGTCGGCCACCGAGAGCACCGCCGCCAGGACGATGAGGAGCACCGCCACGAGCCAGTCAAGCCCGGCGGCGAGGCCGAGAAGCAGCATGGTGAGCCCGGCCGCGATCGCCACCCAGCGCAGCGGCCGCATCCGGCTGTGCACCAGATCGGAGAGGTGGCCGGCGGCCAACCGCCCGAACGCGCCCAGGATGTTGGCGACCGCGACCAGCGCGGCGGCGTCCGCCGCGTGCCAACCGCGGGCGTCGGTGAGCCAGACGAGCACGAACGTGGTCACGACGAACTGCGGCACGACGAGCAGCACCGAGACGCCGTGGATGCGCGCGAGGTAGGCATCCTCGCGGTAGGGGTTCGGCGCGGCGCCCGACAGCTTCGGGGGCCGGGGAGGGTCGAGTACGACGGCCGCTACCGCCACGGCGGCGACGAGCGTGGCGACGGCGGGAACCCAGAGCGCGGCGTGTACGCCGCGGTGCTCGGCGACGAGTGCGATCGTGACGGCGGCGATCGCCATGCCGACCGGCTGGCCCATCTGCCGGATGCCCATCGCGAGGCCGCGACGATGCGGAGGGAACCAGCCCACCACGACACGTCCCGAGGCGGAGTTGGCCGCCGCCGAGCCGGCACCGGCCAGGAAGAGCAGCACCCACAGCAGCACGGTGCCGCGGGTCAGGGCCGCGGCCACGCAGCAGATCGCCGTGGCAGCCAGGCCCGCCAGCAGCACCAGGCGCTCACCCCGGTGATCGGCGAGCCAGCCCCACGCGACCAGAGCGGCCATGACACCGAACGACGGGGCCGCGGCGATGGCGCCCGCGGTGGAGAGCGCGTAGCCGTCCCGGCCGTGCAGGGTCGGGATGAGGTAGACGGCGCCGTTGTTGGTGATCACGGCGGCGGCCTGCGCGAACGTGCTGACCGCGAGCATCGCCCACCGCCGTACGTCGCTGGGCGTCTGCCTGGTCGACTCCGCCACCGCCACGGGATCAGTAAAGCGCCCGGGACGGCGGCGACCCCCGCCGGTCCATCAGGGAAGACGGACCGACGGGGGTCGTGGTGCGCGCGTGCCGAGGCGAGTGCGCAGGCGTGGGCCGGGGTCAGTGCCCCTTGATGCGTAGGTTCGCGTTGGCGAGGTTGATGACCGTGGTGGTCTGGCCGGCGGCGTTGAGCAGCGTGATGCGCAGCCCGGTGACGCGCTCGCCGATCACGGTCTTGCCCGCCATGATCTTCTGCACCACGGAGGTCTGAAGCGTGGCGACGCCGCCGGGGATCGAGATCTTCTTGCCGTTGAGCTGGCTCAGGCCCGGGACGGTGGTGCCGTTGGCGACGATGGAGCCCGCCGTCGTGCCGTTGTCGTTGGCCGTCACCGTGTTGAAGGTCCGGCCGGTGCGGGTCACGTTGGCCCTCGCGGTGAGACCCTTGATCACCAGGGCGCCGTTGCCGAGGTTCACGTCCGAGATGGAGGAGCGCTCATACCCGGTGGCGTACCGCTGGCCGTTGCGCATGTACTGGTTGCCGTCGTCCGAGCTGGTCGCCGCGCCGAGGGTGATCGGGGCGCTGACGCTGTTGAGCGGCGCCGAGGCGACGGCCTTCTGCACAACCTTGCCCTTCGTGCCGACGCAGGGCATCGACACGAGAGGCTGGCCGCTGGAGGTCAGGGTGCCGCCGAGCGCGCTGATCGTGCTGGCCGTGGCGTTGCCCCCGAAGACACCGCCCGTGGCGCCGGCGTCGATCTCGGCGCGGGTGCTCGCCAGGTCGAGGACCGTGGGGTTGGCCGAGCCGGGCTGCAGGGTGAGAAGCAGCCCGTCGATGCGTGCGAAGGCGTGGTTGGTGTCCTTCGCCCGGTTCATCGCGCCCATGGCGAGCGTGGCCACGCCGGGGATCGTGATCGGCGACTTCGGGGTCGGCAGGCTGACCGGCGTACCTGCCAGCTTCACATCGGAGGCCGACATCGAGGTGCTGTAGTGGTAGCCGCTCGCGTTGTGCCAGACGTGGGACGTCGAGACCAGGCCGCTGAGGGTGAGGGCAGCGGTGTGGGTCGCCGGGTTGTCGATCGTGATCCCGGCGACCCTGGCCTGGCTGAAGCGGTTGACGGTGCCGTCGGACTGCCGTGAGGTCCAGGTGGTGCTGGACATCGCGCCGATCCTCCCGCTGCCGCCCGGGAGCGCGACCGCGGCGGAGTTGTTCGTGCTGCGGACGCCGGCCAGCGTGGTGCAGGCAGAGACCGCCTTGGCGAGATCGCCCGAGTTCGCGGGCATGCTGCCTCCGACGACGCGAAGGCCGAGGCTCTCGCCGGTGAGCCCGTACGGCGTGGGGGTGCTGGCGAGAGCCGACGGTGCGGCCGCGATGGCGAGGCTGGTGGCGGCGACGGCGGCGCCGACCGCGAGAAGACGAGGCATGGGTCGAGTACTCCTGCGGGCTCGGAAGGCCCTACGGGACCTTCGCTTGAGGACGAGTTGTGGGGTTTTGTACAGGATTGAAACGGTGCCGCGACACAAACGTGACGCAAACACGTTCAGATTCCGTTGCACTGGTCCAGACCGGTTTGGATGAAGCCGCGATGCGGGAGACTTCCGTCATGGCCGCCATCTCCCGATCCCAGACGCCCCTGCCGGGCATCAGTTCCCGCGCATGGGAGCACCCCGCCGACCGGGGGGCGCTGGTCGCTCTGCGCAAGCTCCGCGGCTTCGACACGGTCGTGCGGACCATCAACGGGCTCGTCAGCGAACGGACGGTGCGCCTGGTCCTCCTGGGCAACGCGGTCCGGGTGGATGAGCGGCAGTTCGCACGGCTGCACTGGTTGCTCGTGGACGTCGGGCGCGTGCTCGACGCGCCGGAGCTGCCCCACCTCTACGTCACGAACGACCCGACCCCCAATGCCACGACGATCGGCATGGAGAAGCCGGTGATCGTGGTCAACTCGGGCCTGGTCGAGCTGTTGGACGACGAGGAGATGCGGTTCACCCTCGGGCACGAGCTCGGCCACGCGCTCTCGGGACACGCCGTCTACCAGACCCTGCTGGTGCGGCTGCTGCAGCTCAGCGGGCTGTTGAGCGCGCTGCCGCTCGGCGGGCTCGGGTTGCGGGTGATCGTGGCGGCCCTGATGGAGTGGTCGCGCAAGTCGGAGCTCTCGGCCGACCGCGCCGGTCTGCTGGCCACCCAGGACCCCGCCGTCGCGCTGCGGGTCCACATGAAGCTGGCCGGCGGCGGCCACCTGGAGGATCTCGACCCGGCGTCGTTCCTGGCGCAGGGCGCGGAGTACTCCGAGGCCGACCTGCGCGACTCGCTGCTCAAGCTGATGCTCGTGGAGCGGACGTCGCACCCGTTCGCCGTCGTACGGGCGGTCGAAGCGCGGCGCTGGGTCGAATCGGGTGACTACACCGCGATCCTGGGCGGCACCTACCCGCGTCGCGCCGACGACGACGCGGCGACCATGAGCGAGGCCGCCAAGCAGGCGGCCGCGCACTACGCCGAGAGCTTCGCCCGCGCGCAGGACGCACTCAGCGGCGCCCTGCGCGACCTCGGCGGTTTGCTCGGTGCGGCGAAGGGCTGGTTCGACGACCGGTTCGGGCGCTAGTCAGGCCCTCGTCACACCCCTAGGCGGGACGCGCTGCGATCGCCTCGGCGATGCTCAGCGTCCGCCGGGCCGACTCGACGTGCAGGGCCTCGACCATCCGCCCGTTGTGGGTGACCACGCCCTTGCCGGCGCCGGCCTCCCAGGCTTCGATCAGGCCACGGGCCTGCTCGACGGCGTCCGGGCTGGGCGCGAAGCCGGTGTTGGCGCCCTCGATCTGCCCCGGGTGGATGAGCGTCTTGCCGTCGAACCCGAACGCGCGGCCCTGCTCGACCTCGGCGAGGTAGCCCTCGGCGTTCTTGACGTCGTTGTAGACGCCGTCGAGGACGACCTTGCCCGTCGCGCGGGCGGCCAGCACGGCGAGCTGCAGGCTGGTCAGGATCGGCCCGCGCCCCGGCACGTGGTCGATGAAGAGCTCTTTGACCAGGTCGTTGGTGCCGAGCACGAGCACCGTGAGCCGCTCGGAGGCGGCGGCGATCTCCTCGGCGTGCAGGATGGCGTACGGCGACTCGACCATCGCCCAGAGCTTGGTGTGCTCGGGCACGCCGGCCTCCTCGAAGGCGTCGACCAGACGCTTGACCGCGTCGGCGGAGTTGACCTTCGGGACGACGATCGCATCCGGGCCGGCGTCGCCTGCCACCTTCAGGTCGTCGGCGTGCCACTCGGTGTCGGCGCCGTTGACCCGGATGGCCAGCTCCTTCCCGCCGTACTCACCGCTGGTGACCGCGGCGGCGGCGTTGAGCCTGGCCTGCGCCTTGTCGGTCGGGGCGACGGCGTCCTCGAGGTCGAGGATGAGGCCGTCGGCCGGGAGCGTCTTGGCCTTCTCCAGCGCCCGCTCGTTGGAGCTGGGCATGTAGAGCACGGAGCGTCGGGGGCGGAAGGCCTCGGCGGCTGGGGTCGTGGTCATCAGGCGTCCACCTCGATCGAGTCGTAGAGGTCCTTGAGCTTGGGGTCGATGGCGGCGAGGCGGTCGGCGAGCTCGACCAGCACCAGGCACTGCTTGAGGCTGGCGTCGTCCTCCATCTTGCCGTCGAGCATGACGGCGCCGGTGCCGTCGCCCATCGCGGCGACGACCCGTCGGGCGTGCGCGATGTCCTCGACGCTCGGGCTGAAGACCCGGTTGGCGATCTCGATCTGCTTCGGGTGCAGGCTCCACGTGCCGACGCAGCCGAGCAGGAACGCGTTGCGGAACTGGTCCTCGCATGCCACCACGTCGGCGATGTCGCCGAAAGGACCGTAGTAGGGGTAGATACCGGCGGTCGCGCACGCGTCGACCATCTTCGCGATGGTGTAGTGCCACAGGTCCTGCTGGTACGACGCCCGCGGGCCCTCGATCTGGCCGTCGACGGGGTCCTGGCGGACGAGGTAGCCAGGGTGGCCGCCGCCGACCCGGGTGGTCTTCATCTTGCGGTCGGCCGCGAGGTCGGCCGGGCCGAGGCTGATCCCCTGCATCCGGGGGCTGGCCAGCGCGATGGCCTCGACATTGGCCATCCCACGAGCGGTCTCGAGGATCGCGTGGATCAGGATCGGGCGCGTGAGCTTCGCCTTGGCCTCGAGCTGGGCCAGGAGCCGGTCGACGTAGTGGATGTCCTCGGGGCCCTGCACCTTGGGCACCATCACGACGTCGAGCCGATCGCCGATCTCGGTCACCAGCGTCGTGAGGTCGTCGAGCGCCCAGGGGCTGTCAAGGGCGTTCACACGCGTCCAGAGCTGGGTCGCACCGCCCTCGCCGCCCAGTCCCTCGGTGGCCTGGGCGATCGTCACCAGGCCCTCGCGAGCGGGCAGCTTGTTGTCGGCCTTGATCGCGTCCTCGAGATTGCCCAGCAGGACGTCGACCGTGCCGACCATCGCCGGGATCTTGTCGACCATCTTCGGGTTGCTCGGATCGAAGAAGTGGATCGCGCGACTGGGCCGTGCGGGGATCTCGCGCAGCGGCTGCGGGGCGCCCACGGCCAGCGGCGCGAAGAAGTCCTTGGGGCTCTTGAAACTCATGCCCGGCAACCTAGCAGCGGGGTGTTACTGGTGAGTAGGCGGATCACCCCGTGGCCGAGTCGGGGGTTGTGGCCCGCCGAGTCGGGGGTTGTGGCCCTTCGAGTCGGGGGTTGTGGCCCGTCGAGTCGGGGGTTGTGGCCGGTCGAGTCCTTAGCCTCGACGCCACCAGCGGCGCTTGCGGGTCGGCTCGGGCGGAGCCGCTGCCAGTGCGGCCCGCTGTGCCTCGAGCCGTACGGCGCGACGCTGGCGCCACTCGGTCAGCGTCTCGTCCACGTCGCGGGGCATGGTTACCAGTGGCGGCCCGACGGGCGCGCCGTACCGGGCGGCGATGACGCGGCCGTTGAAGTCCTCGATCACCTCGCGGGCGCCCTGCTCGGTGGACTGCTGGTCGAGCAGGTCGTCGAGCGCGACGTCGTCCTTGCGCAGCTGGATGCTCGGTGGAAGTACGGCGATCTGCTCGCGCTCGACGAGCTTCTTGAGCCACCAGTCGGGGTCGTGCTCGGTGCCGAGCCCCTCGATCGGCTTGCCGGCTCCGGGCAGATTGTCGAACTCGCCGCGCGCCGTCGCGTCGCGGATCACCTGGTCGATGTGAGAGTGGACGTCGCCCATCCGTCGCCGGGCAGCCGCCTTCGACTCCCGGTCGTTCAGCTGCTCGACGCGGATCTCGGCGAACTCGTCGTCCTCGTGGCGCTCGGACATGGCGGCTCCTCCCGGTATGGGCACGTCATCATGAGCCTACGCGGCGTCTTGCGCTGTGAGACCAGATGTCGCCATCGGCTTCGTGCTGGCAGTACAAGCCACGGCGGTCTCATGTTCGTACCCTCGCGTCTGTGTCGTCGCAGTGGTGGGAGGGATGGCTGATGTGCGTGGTCGCGGCCATTGTGGGCGCGGTCCTCTTCTCGGGCGGCCACCTCTACGTGCCCCACCTGTTCTGGGGTTGTCCCCTCGCGTTTGTTCTCGGGCGTCTGACCCGACGCCACCCGAGGACGGGCCCGCTCGCTGTCGGCGTACTGCTCGCGACAGGACTCTTCATCGGCGCCACGACCGGGCCCTGAGCCTCAGGCCCGCGGTCGCTCCGCCCACAACCGGGACCGGCGGGCCACAAGGTGGTCTCGGCGGGCCACAACCCCCGACTCGGCGGGCCACAACCCCCGACTCGGCGGGCCACGAGGCGGGATTCGGCCTTACCTGCGCGGTCGCCCCACCCAGAGCGCGAGGGCTGCCACCAGTGCTGCCACCGCGCAGACCGCCCAGACGATCAGGTATCCGTGCAGCGGCGGGTGGGCGCCCTTGGTGGGATCGGGGTCGGCGATCGACCCGGTCGCCGAGAGGGCGATCGCGAAGACGGCCGACGCGACCGCGCCGCCGACGGTCTTGGTCGCGTTGGTCATGCCGGTCGCCATCGCGGTCCGGTTCGGTGGTGCCACCGCGGCCGCGGCCGCAGGGAGTGCCGCCACCAGGGCGCCGGTGCCGGCGCCGACGACCACCATGTTGGCCAGCGCCTGCCAGGTGTGGCTGTGGAAGGGCAGCCAGGCGGCGTACCCGAGGGCGACCAGGAGGCACCCGATGATGAGGGTGCCGTGACCGCCGAGCCGGCGCGTGATCGCGGGCAGCCCGAACGACGACGCCGCCATCACCAGCACGTAGACCGCGACCAGCAGCGAGACGAACCCGGCCGAGGAGCCGAGCCCGTAGCCGTAGGTCGCCCGGTCGATGCGCGCGTACGTCGAGAGCGGGATCTGCGCGCCGAGCACCGACATCCCGAGCAGAGCGGCGGCGAGCTGCACCGGCCACTGCGACCGTTCCGCCAGCAGGTGGACATCGACCAACGGCTCCGCCTGGCGCGCCTCGACCCGCCAGAACGGTACGGCGGTCGCCGCGCCCAGCACGATCAGCACCCAGGCGAGTCCCGAGCCGAGCCCCTGCAGGCGCAGCACGACCAGCCCCGCCATCAGCAGGCCGAGCAGCACCACGAGCACGCCGAGACCCGCCCAGTCGAAGGCCCCGGGAGCGCTGGCGCCCATCTCCTCGACACCCCACCACACGACGCCGAGCATCAGCGTGACCGCGACGGCCGGCACCGCCAGGACGACCCGCATGTCCACCGCGCCGACCAACGCGCCGGAGAGGCCGGCGCCGACGATGATCGCGACGTAGAGGAAGCCGACGAGAATCCCCGCGGCCTTACGGGTGCGCACCCCGTCCCCGCGGGTACGGCGATGGACGATGGCGATCTCGAGCGGCAGCCAGACGACGTACGCGCCCTGGATCGCCCAGCCGACCAGGAACGTGCCGAAGCTCGGTGCCGCGACGAGCCACCACGAGCCCAGCGCCGTGACCGCGGTGGAGATCAACAGGACCCGGCGATGGCCGATCTGGTCGCCCAGCCGAGCCAGCGGCGGCACGGCCAGGCCCGAGACGATCAGCTGGGCCGCCTCGAACCAGTTGACGTCGGAGTCCTGGACATGCAGGTGGCGCGCGATGTCGCTGAAGATCGGCGTGTAGTAGCCCTGCAGGATGCCGCTGGCCAACTCGACGCAGACCAGGAAGCCGACGATCGTGCCGAGGCTGCGCGACCGGGTGAGCGTCTGGGTCATCGCGGCAGCCGGCGCAGGAGCAGTTCGTACCACCGCACACCGTCGAGCAGGTCGCTGAGCATCAGGTGCTCGTCGGCGCCGTGGATGGCGACCCGCTGGTCACGGCTCATCCGGAATGGCGTGAAGCGGTAGACCCGGTCGCAGATGGTGGTGAAGAAGCGCGCGTCGGTCGCCGCCATCACGACGTACGGCGTCGGGATCGCGTCGGGGAAGACCTCGCCGATCGCGGCCTCGACCAGCTCGAACGCCTCGTCGGTCGGGCTCACGGGCGACGGCTCGGAGGCGTCGACGACGTGCACCTCCACCCCCGACCCGACCGTACGGCGCACGAAGTCGGTCACGCTCGCGACGGTGTCGCCCGGCATGATCCGGGCGTTGACCCCGGCCCTGGCGGTGTCGGCGAGCACGTTGTGCGCCTCGCTGCCCTTGAGCGTGGTGACCGCGAAGGTCGTGCGCGTCAGCGCCGCAGCCTCGGCACCGAGCCGCGGCAGGATCCGGATCAGCGCGGGCGTCAGCGACCGCGCCCGCCCGAGGACGGCTCGCAGCGGCGCCGGCGCGTGCGGGGCGAGGCGAGTGAAGAGCTCCAACGTCGGCTCGGGCAGTCGCGCCGCCATCGAGGCACGGTCGAGCCGGGTGATGGCCGAGGCGAGCCGGGCGGTGGGGCCGCCCCGGACCGGCACCGAGGAGTGCCCGCCGGTGCCGGTGGCGACGAGCTCCAGGGTGGTGCTGCCCTTCTCCGAGACGCCGACGACGCCCAGCGGAGCGGTGAAGCCCGGAAAGGCCTCGTGGGCGATCGCGCCGCCCTCGTCGAGCACGAACCACGGCCGCACGCCGCGCTCGCGCAGCGTGGCGACGGCGGCTCGTGCCGAGGCGCCGGTGACCTCCTCGTCACAGCCGAAGCTGAGCCAGACGTCCCGTGCGGGGGTGAATCCCTGCTCCAGCAGCCGCTCCACGGCCTCGCAGATGGCGACCAGGCTGCCCTTGTCGTCGAGCGTTCCCCGGCCCCAGATCGCGCCGTCGGCGATGTCGCCACCGAAGGGCGGCAGCGTCCAGCCGGCCTGCTCGGCCGGCACGACGTCCAGATGGGCCATCAGCACGACCGGTCGGCGGTCGCCGGCACCGGCCCAGCGCATCAGCAGGCCGTGGCCGCCGACTCGGGTGACCTCCAGGCGCTCGTGGACGAGCGGGAACTGTCGCCCCAGCTCGGCCAGGAACCGCTCGAAGGCGTCGCGATCGGGCTCCTGCGGCGGGCGCCGGGAGACGGTCGGGATGCGGACCAGGGCCTGGAGCTTCGCGACGGCGGGATCCATGCACCGGAGGGTAGTGGCCCCGGCGCCCGCTGGACCGCCGTTCGACGGCAAGATCTGCCTTCACCAACCTCCGCGGTGCACCACGTCCGGCAGGGGAGTACGCCGCCGGCGGCTCGGCGAGCCCGCAGCGCCGCCGGCCGCCGGATGCCCCAGGGTGATGGCGCCGACCGGGTCGAAGGCATCGGGGATCGAGAACTCAAGACGCACCGACGCGTCGTACTCAGGTGGGATTCCGATGAAGCAGGAGCCGAGCCCCTCGTCGGTGGCGGTCTGGAGGATCAGCAGGCTCGCCATCGCGGCGTCCATGTGCCAGAACGGCATCGGCCAGCGTGACTCGGCCTTGTCCTCCCAGCCCTTGTCCGGCTCGGCGTAGCGGGCCAGGTAGGCAGCCTTGCTGCTGCACGGCACGATCACGACGGGAGCGGCGGACATGCCGCGCAGCCACGGGTCGGGCTCGCCGCCGTCGGTGGTGGCCGCCCAGAATCGAGCGACGTCCTTCGGGGTGTCGAGCACGAGGAAGGCCCACCCCTGGGAGAAGCCAGCACTCGGGGCCCGGGTGGCGTTGTGCAGGGCCCTGGTGACGATCCGGTCGTCGACGGGATCGGCGCTGTAGCTGCGGCACATCCTGCGATGTCGGACGACCTCCTGGAACTCCATGCACGCAGCATGCCGCACGCCGCCCCACCGCCGATGCGATCTGAGGCATCTGGACACACGAGATAGGGCATGTACCCGATGTCCTGGTCTACCTCAGGGAGCGAACGTGGTGTCACTGCCGAACCCGAGGAGACACCATGTATGACCACAACTACCTGCAGGCCGAGATCGACTACCGCCGTCAGCGGATCCGCAAGGGCATCGTCGGACGCCGGGCTCGGCTCGATCTCAAGCGCCAGCGGCTGGAAACCAGGCGCGACTGAGGCCGGTGCCGCGCGATGATGACCGATGTGGCACTGACACGTCGCCTTCTTGTCGGACGGGACGCCGAGCTCCGGGAGCTGACCGGTCTGCTCGGCGTCGCGGCGCGCGCCGGCGGCGGCCACGTGCTGCTCTCGGGTGACGCCGGCGTCGGCAAGACCCGGCTGCTGCTCGAGCTGGCCGAGCAGGTGCGCGCGGCCGGGTGGCTCAGCGTCGTGGGTCACTGCCTCGACTTCGGCGAGGGGGCGCTGCCCTATCTGCCGGTGGCCGAGATCCTCGACCGCATCGCCGCGACCCTGCCGGACGTCGTCGACACGGTGGCGCGGGCCTATCCCGCGCTCGCCCGTCTCCAGCCCGTACGCCGCACCCTGGGTGTGGCCGAGCCGGAGAGCAGCGACCGTGCCCAGCTCTTCGATGCCGTGCACGCGGTCGTCGAGGCCGTGGCCGAGAAGGCACCCGTGCTGCTCGTGGTCGAGGACGTGCACTGGGCAGACCAGTCCACCCGCGACCTGTTGACCTATCTCTTCACCCGGCCCTTCCGCGGGCCGGTCTCGCTGGTCGCGTCGTACCGCTCCGACGACCTGCACCGCCGCCACCCCCTGCGGCGCCAGGTCGCCGAGTGGACGCGGCTGCCCGGCGTCGAGCGGATCGCGCTGGAGCCCCTGGCCGACGACGACGTACGGCGACTGGTGGCGGAGCTGGATCCGTCGGTCCCCGACGGTCAGATCCGCAACATCGTCACCCGCGCGGAGGGGAACGCGTTCTTCGTCGAGGAGCTCGTCGGTGCCGCCCGATCCTGCCCGGAGCTTCCGGCGGAGCTCGCCGACCTGCTGCTCGTGCGACTCGACCGTCTCGAGGAGGGCGCCCGCGACGTGGTGCGGACCGCCAGCGTCGCCGGACGGCGGGTGGGACACCAGCTGCTGTCGGCGGTCACCGGGCTACCCGATGCCGAGCTCGACGAGGCGCTGCGCCGTGCGCTCGATGCCCATGTCCTGGTCGCCTACGAGAGCGGCTACTGGTTCCGGCACGCCCTGCTCGCCGAGGCGGTCTACGACGACCTGCTGCCGGGCGAGCGCGTCCGTCTGCATGCGCGCTACGCCGCCGCCCTGGCCGACGTGCCCGGTGAGGCGGCCGTGCTCGCGCACCATGCCCGGCGCGCCCACGACCTGCCCACCGCCCTCGCGGCCAGCATCCGGGCCGGCGTCGAGGCGACCGCGGTCGGTGGCCCCGACGAGGCCGCCACCCACTACCTCGCGGCGCTGAGCCTGCTCGCCGAACCGTCGTTGGCCGACGCCGCGGACCCGGTCAGCCTCGGCGTCCGGGCGGCGGAGGCGCTGCTCTCGGCGGGCCACGCCGACCGCGCGGTCGCGGTCGCGGAGGAACAGTTGGACCGGGCCGCCGACCCGGCCGACCGGGCCCGGCTCGGGGTCGCCCGGCTCGAGGCGCTGCAGTCGACCGAGACCACCATGGACCTCCAGGCGCTCGCCGCCGAGACGGCGGCCCTGCCGGCGCCGCCCGCCGTACGCGCCCAGGCGCTGGCGCTCCAGGCGCG
>Ga0131853_10008913_pt1 | contig 18306 bp, 10 predicted proteins | sample TergutLab28metaG_FD_92764 | JGI IMG/M metagenome (GOLD analysis project Ga0131853, IMG submission 92764) | Labiotermes labralis P1 segment gut microbial communities from Petit-Saut dam, French Guiana - Lab288 P1 (version 2) (version 2) | ecosystem: Host-associated > Arthropoda: Insects >... | reverse complement strand
GCAGCAGCAAATCTATATTTCGCAGGTTAAGTTCATCAGCCACAATCTCCAAGCTTTCCTTTGACATTCTATGAATATCAGTAATAAAGCCTATTAAGTACCCTTCCGATTGGGAAGGCCATCTTGAGGAATAAAAAGTTATTTCTTTATATTCTATTATCCTGTCAAAAGTCAAAGCGTGAACCAAGTGTACAATGGCGGTTAACAAGCTTATTATTATGAAAGTAATTTTGAGTCTCTTTAACAAGCAACCATACCTTTCTGTCTAAGCCGCTCTTTATGCCGAAAATTCCAGCCCTTAAAAAACAACCCCAAGCACAAAATGATCTATTACCAAGAAAACCGCCAAGGCAAAAACATAGTAAGAAAAGATTTTTAAATTCCTTTGCCTTATAAGTTTCAGCATAAACCTTATTGCCACATAGCCGCTAATCATTGCCGCAAAAAAACCGGCTATGCCGGCAGCCAGACCAACGGTTTGCGCGGCCGCTTCAGGGCTTAGCATATATACAATGTCATTAAAGTGGAGGACAAAGGCGCCCAAAATAGCCGGTATTGATAATAAAAATGAAAACGAAGCTGCTGTTTTTTTGTCAAGCCCTCTAAAAAGAGAGGCTGTTATTGTGCTGCCTGAGCGCGACATACCCGGAACTATTGCAAGCATTTGTACTATGCCGACAATTAAAGCATCTACAAAGCTTATATCCTTATCAGTTTTTTTCCCGGCAGGCAGCTTGTCGGAAAACATAAGCAAGGTACCTGTCACCACATAAGCCGCTGCCAAAAGCAAACCGCCTGAAAAGATTATATCTATTCTATCTCCCATTAAAAGCACGCCGATAACTGCCGGCAAGGTGCCGATAATTAATAGGAAAGTCATTTTCTGAAAAGGTTTTTTGGCCAGACCCCATATTTCCTCCCAAAAAACAATGACAACAGGAATCAAAGTACCCAGATGCACAAGAACGTCAAAAGATATCAGACTGTATTTATCTAAACCAAAAAGCCCTTGAATAATGGCCAAATGACCGGAGCTTGATACAGGCAAAAACTCTGTCAACCCTTGAACTATCCCTAAAATAATTGCTTGAAAAACTGTCATATTATAATCTCCTTAATAAAACGTTGTTTGCATAAGCATGAAACAGCTTGCCTTTTATATCCAAAACTGTTATAGTAGTAAATTAGGCACTTAGAACCTAAGAAACAAGCACAAAGACCCTGCCCCTAGAGATTATATTAGAAAATGTTAAGTTTATGCAACGCTTATTTGCATTATGAAAGGAATTTTTAATGATTAATTTGAAATTTGAAGAAATGAACCTCACATCCCCCACCCTTAAGGCCATTAAGGATCTGGGTTATAAGGAAGCTACACCCATACAATCACGCTCTATTGAACTCATAATGAACGGGAGAGATCTTTTAGGCCAGTCGCAAACAGGTACGGGTAAAACTGCCGCTTTCGGTATTCCTTGTATAGAGCTTTTAGACCCGGGCGACAACCGCCTCCAAAGCCTAATACTCTGCCCTACCAGAGAACTGGCTATTCAAGTCAGCGATGAGTTTCGAAAGCTTCTAAAATATAGGGATGAGTTGCGGGTTTTGCCCATATACGGCGGCCAGCCTATTGAGCGTCAGATTATTGCGCTGAAAAAAGGTGTGCAGATTATAGTGGGCACACCCGGCCGGATTATGGACCATATGCGCAGGCATACCCTTAAAATGGATGCGGTTAAAATGGTTATCCTTGATGAGGCTGATGAGATGCTTGACATGGGCTTTCGTGAGGATATTGAGACTATTTTACAAAAGACTCCCGGTGAGCGCCAAACGGTAATGTTTTCAGCCACTATGCCGAGAGCTATTTTGGAGCTTACTAAAACCTATCAAAAAAATGCGGCTCATATTCGGGTTACCCCAAAAGAGCTGGTAACAGTTCCCAGTATTTATCAGGCTTATTATGAAGTACGTGAGCGTGATAAACTTGAGGCTCTCTGCCGTATAATAGATGTTTCAGGCCAGGAGCTTTCGCTGGTATTTTGCAACACCAAAAGAAAAGTTGACGAAGTTGTGGAAGCTTTGCAAAACCGCGGGTATTTTGCCGAAAGTCTCCACGGTGATTTAAAACAGGCTCAAAGAGATATGGTTATGAAAAAATTCCGTAACCGCACTTTGGAAATTCTTGTGGCAACCGATGTAGCGGCAAGAGGTATTGATGTGGATAACATTGGTATAGTATATAACTTTGACCTGCCCCAGGACGGGGAATATTATGTACACAGAATAGGCAGAACAGGCCGGGCCGGTAAGACCGGCAAGGCTTACACTTTCGTATCCGGTAAAGAAATTTTTAGGTTAAGAGACATTATGCGCCATACAGGGGCACAGATTAACCGTAAACCTCTGCCGACTTTGGAAGATATCAGGTTAATGAGGCGTAAAGATTTTACGGAAGAAATAGTAAACACTATAAAAAACACTGATCTTGATAAATACAGAGAACTGGCCGAAGATATTGCCGCTCAGTTTGAACTGTCTCAAACAGATATAGCCGCCGCTCTTATAAAGCTTAATCTTTTTGATAATTTGAAAGAAGCCGGCTCCGGTTTTGATGAAACATATTCCTTTGAAAAGGAAGTAAAGCCAAAGTCAGGCAAGGCAAAGGGTATGAGCATTGTTCGCCTGTTTATTAATGTAGGTAAAAATCAACGGGTTCGCTCTAAAGATATATTGGGTGCCATTGCCAACGAATCAGGCATCTCCGGCAGGGATATAGGTAATATAGATATTTATGACGATTTTACCTTTGTAGATGTTTTAGAAAATCATGCGAAAAACATCATAAGAAAAATGAAAAACAGCAAAATCAAAGGTTCTAAAGTAAATATTGAAGTGGCTAAGAAAAGCAGTAAAAAAACTTAAAATGTTTTAGTAAAATTCTCAAAACAGTGTTCAATTTCAGTATAATTGAACACTGTTTTGTGCTACTTGTATATATCATACGGTTATATCTAATAGATTATCGTCTTTATTAACAATAATTTTCACGTTATTGTTTTGTAAATGTTTTGTAACATATCTCAATTATAATACTTATGCGGATTGTTAAATAAATAGCAATTTTTTAGAAACTGAGCAGAGTTTATATATTCGCAAGAATAAGAGGTATTTTCTGCCTCGCTTTGAGCAAATTAGTTATAGGCAACGTCACTGAGGAACCTTCGTTAACTATATGTTAACTATATGCAAGCATTTCTGACTACATCAGGCAACTACATTTTAAGAAAGGTGGATTTTTATAATGAAAAGAAATAAGATTTTAGCCGCGGCATTGGCAAGCGCTATGGTTTTAGGTGTTTTAGCCGCTTGTGCCCCCGCCCAGCAACCAACCGCACAAACCCCTGCTGCCACTGCTAATCAAACGGCAACTCAGACTCCGGCAACGACTCCCGGTGCTGAACCGCCTCCGGTTCCTGAGGGAGGCGCCACAGGCAGCCTTATTATCGCAACTGAAAACGAAACGCCTTCTATAGCTCCTGCCAGACACAATGCCGCTGCTGCTTCTTTCAAAAACGCAATGACCCACAACGGCCTTTTCAGGGTAGATTATGCAACTTTAGAACCGGTTCCCGATTTAATTGAAAGCTGGAGAGCTTTAAGCAACGTAGAGTTTGAGTTTACCCTCCGCCCCGGTATATATTTCCATAACGGCGACTATATGACCGCAGAAGATGTTGTTGCTTCTTTGATCTATGTTAAAAACTATCCTGACGCTGCTGTCTTCCAAAGAAGTATAGTTGCTGCGGAAGTTATTGACACCTATACTTTCACAATTTATACCGAAACACCAAACGCCATGCTCTTTTCTGATCTTACTCACCAAACAAACTCTATCATGCCTGTTTCTCTTATTAACTCAGGTCATGATTTCACCGTTGATCCTGTAGGCAGCGGCCCTTATGCCTTTGTAGAGTGGCGGTTCGGCGATTCTCTTCACTTTAGAGCGCACAATGACTATTTCGACGCGGCGCGCGCTCCAAGAATTGAAGAGGTAGTTTGGAGAATTATACCTGAGGGCGCTTCCAGAACAATTGCTCTTGAAATGGGTGAGGTTGATTATATAGTTGAGGTTGCCGCTCCTGACATTCCAAGGATGCAAGATAATTCTGAAATCGAGCTTTTCATGGGTATGGGCACTCAGCATAACGGTTTGTACCTTAACAATGAAAACCCTATGTTTGCTGACCTTAATGTAAGAAGAGCCCTTGATATGGCTATAGACAAAGACTCAGTTGTAGCTGTTGGTATGGACGGGTTTGCCATACCTATTTGGAGCCAGGTACCGGTAAACTTTGCCGGCGCATCTGAACGTGGCATGAACAGCTTTGACCCTGAAGGTGCAAGGGCTTTACTTGCTGAAGCCGGCGTTGACCCATCTACAATCTCTTTCGGCATTATCGCTTCTAATGACGCAAGAGTTCGTATGGCTGAGGTTATGCAGGCAAATCTTGCCGACCTTGGTATACACACCCATGTTGTACGTATGGATTTGGCCACCTTCCTTGATGTTACTACCACCGGTGATTATGAGGCGGCTATAGCTAACTTTACTTCCAGTAACCTTTTGTCTTATATGGTAGGTACATTGCATATGGATTCTGTAGGCGGTTCTAACAGGAATCGTATCGCTCATTCTGAGCTTAGCGATTTAATCGATCAAGCGGTAGCAGAAGTTGATGAATCGGCAAGGCTTGCTATTTTTGAAGCAGCTACGGCCTTGGCTAATGAGCAAACCCCTATGGTTCCTCTTTTCCAAGCTATGGTTGTAAGAGCTTTTAATGTAAATCTTGGCGTGCCTGAAACCAGCGCTACAGGTGGTCTTAATGTTAATATGATGTATTGGAGATAATAGTAAGCGAGAATCAAGTCTTTAAATTTTATATGTTTTCACTAAAACAGTCTCCGCCTTGTTTAAAAGCAGGGTGGAGTTTTGTATGATTTGTATAATTTTATGGCAACAATTCAGAGTTATTTAGTTCATTCCTATAAATGATAATTTATTTGTCTTTTTGTAAAGGTTTTGTAATAAATCTCTATTATAATACTCATTACATAGAATTGAACTAATTAGCAATGTCTCTTAATATATAAATTATAGTTAATTAAAACCCTTGAGATAAAGTTGCATTTAAGACAGGTTTTGTCTTAAACAGCTATATGTTTTTGAAAGAGGTGATTTTTAAATGAAAAAGAACAGGATTTTAGGAATGATTCTGGCCGGTGCTGTTGTGACAGGCGTTCTCGCTGCTTGTGCTCCGGCTGCTTCCGCTCCGACACCGCCCCCCGCCCAGCCGCCAAGTATTACTCAGGAACCTGCTGTGGCTGCCGCGCCAACGGTTGAAGAAACAGGCTTGCAAAGAGGTATTGTTGTCGCAACCAGAGATGAACCCCCTTCAGTAGCACCGGGCCGCCACAATGCTGTTGCCGGCGGTTATATGAACTCTATGAACTTTAACGCCCTTTTCAGAATCCATTCTGAAACTCTTCAACCGGTTGAAGACTTAGTTGAAAGCTGGGTTGCGGTGTCTGACACAGTATTTGAATTTACTTTGAAAGATGGCGTTCTTTTCCACAACGGCGAAACAATGACGGCTCATGACGTTATCGCTTCTTGGGAATATGTAAGAAATTATCCTGACGCCAGAGCTTCCCGCGAGAGCATTGTTCATTTTGAGGCTGTTGATGAGCGCACGGTGAGAATTGACACTGAGGTACCCAATGCCCTTTTCTTCTTGGACTTAACTCACTCTTCAAATATGATTATGCCCGCTTCTATTATAGCTCAGGGTCATGATTTTAACGAGCTTCCTGTCGGTACCGGCCCTTATGTATTTGAGGAATGGAGAGCCGGTGACAGCATTCGTTTCTCGGCTTTTGAAGAGCATCACGACAGAGAAAGAGCATCAAGAGTTTCGGATGTACTCTGGAGAGTTATCCCTGAAGGCCCTTCAAGAACTATAGCTTTAGAAACAGGTGAGGCTCACTTTAATGTTTACGTTGCCCTTCCTGATGTTGCCAGACTTCAAGCGCATAATGATATTGATGTTGTAACTTTCCCGGGTGTTGGCCATAACAAACTTCTTATGAACAATGACCTTGAACAATTCCAAGATTCAAGAGTACGAAGAGCTATGGGTATGGCCATTGATAAAGAATCCGTTGCTATCGTTGGCATGGAAGGCTTTGCTTTTCCTGTTTGGGCACAGGTTCCTATGGTATTCCCCGGTGCTAATAGCGAAGGCGCTTACAGCTTTGACCCTGAGGGCGCAAGGGCTTTACTTGCTGAGATTGGCGTAGACCCATCAACCTTAGGCTTTACCATCATCGCTTCTAACGAAGAAAGAAGACGTATGGGCGAAGTATTCCAAGCTAATCTTGCCGACATCGGCATATCGGTTGAGATTGAAATGAACGACCTTGCAACCACTCTTCAAAGAACTACAGACGGTGACTATGAGACCGGCTTTGGCGGCTTTAACTCTGCTTCCTTCCTTGGTTATGCCAGAGGAGTTCTCCATATCAACCAAATCGACGGCTCTAACAGAAGCCGTATCAGAAACCAAGAATTGTCTGATCTTATAGATCAAGCTCTTGCCACTGTTGACCAAGCCGCCAGATTACCAATGTATGAGCAAATTTCAAGGCTTGCAAACGAGCATAGCGGCCATATACCAACCCATATGACTATGAATGTCAGAGCTTTCAGCTCAAACCTGTTAGTACCTGAACTCTCTTCTGCAGGCGGCCTTAATATCAATATGATGTCTTGGAGGGATTAATTAGTTTTACCCACCCCTGCTCTTTTGTGAGCAAGGGTGGGTAATTTCAAAACCGCTATTTTAAAACCTGTGTTCAGCAGCTTACTTAACACAGGTTTTAAACAAACTGACACATATTTTTATATTTGTATATTTTTTAGTATTATTGTTTGATTTTTTTAGTTAGTTTCACGAAAAATGATTTATGTAACATTTTTGTAACAACTAGCATTTACAATGATGAAGGTTGTTTTCATTAAACATATTATCAATACATACTGACAATACTACGTATATTTCCCTCCTAAATTTGGATGGGTTATATAAACAAATTTTTAAAGAGGTGATTTATGAAAAAGAATAGGATTTTAGGAATGGTACTTGCAGGCGTTATGATGGCCGGCGTACTCGCTGCTTGTGCACCTACAGCGCCACCGGCACCTACAGCGCCACCGGCACAACAGCCTGCCGCACAACCAACAGCTCCAACAGCTCCAACAGTTGCACCGCCGGTGGTTGATGAAATCGAGCTTGGCAGAACAATTATCGTAGCTACACAAAACGAACCGCCTTCAATTGCTCCTGCAAGACATAATGCAGTAGCCGGTTCTTACATGAACGCAATGCACTTTAACGCCCTGTTCAGAACTGACGCGTTTACCCTGCTTCCTGTACCTGATCTTGTAGCAAGCTGGGAAGCTATTTCTGACACAGTGTTTGAATTCACTATTCATGAAGGCGTTCTTTTCCACAACGGCGAAGAAATGACAGCTGACGACATCGTTGCTTCTTTCGACTATGTTCGTAACTATCCTGATGCCAGAGTTTCTCGCGAAAGTATCGTTGAGTATGAAGCAGTAGGCAGATACACTGTTAGAATCAATACCGAAACTCCTAACGCCATGCTTTTTGCTGACCTTACTCATCAAGGTAACATGATCATGCCTGCTTCTTTAATAGCTCAAGGTCATGATTTCAATGTACAACCGGTTGGCTCCGGTCCTTTCGTTTTCGAAGAGTGGAGAATGGGCGATTCTATCACCAGCTCAAATCACCATGACTACTTCGACCGCGAAAGAGCTTCCAGAGTTGAAGGCGTAATCTGGAGAACTATACCTGAAGGCGCTTCAAGAACAATTGCTCTTGAAACAGGCGAAATCGATTACAACCAATACGTTTCTTTTGAAGACATAGCCAGACTTCAAGCTACTGATGGTATCGAAGTTTCTATGGTTACCGGTACATCTCACAACGTTATGTACATCAACCATGAGCGTCCGCAATTTGCAAACATCTACGCAAGACGCGCTATTGACATGGCTATCGACAAGGAAGCATTATCAATTGCCGGCTTTAACGGTTTCTCTATCCCTGTTTGGTCTCAAGCACCTGTAATTTTTGAAGGCTCTACAACTGTAGGCGCTAACAGTTTCGATCCTGAAGGTGCAAGAGCTCTTCTTGCTGAGCATGGTATTGACCCTGCCACTCTTGAGTTTACTAACATAGCTTCTAACGAAGAAAGAAGACGTATGAGTGAAGTTATGCAAGCAAACCTTGCTGACATCGGTATCACTATGCATATCGAAATGAATGACCTTGCAACTACTCTTGAAAGAACAATCGGCGGCGACTATGAAGCCGGCATGGGCGGTTTCAACTCTGCCACTTTCTTGGGTTATGTTAGAGGTACATTCCACATTAACGGTATTGACGCTTCTAACAGAAGCCGCGGCGTACACCAAGAAATGTCTGATTTGATCGACCTTGCTCTTGCAACAACCGATCAAAACGCCAGAATCGCTATGTACACTGAGATCAATAGAATGGCTAATGAATTTACCCTTTCTATCCCAACTCACCAAGCTATGGTTGTTAAAGCTTTCAATTCTAACCTTATAGTTCCTGAAACTCCTGCTACAGGCGCTCTTGGTCTTAACATGATGTTCTGGAACAACTAGTAATAGCATTTCCATGTTTGACTTGACGTTTTGCAAGACGAAAAACGCCGTGTTTCAAGGCACTTTCGGCGAAGTGAAACGTCTATGTCAAATGGAACTCTTAAGCCCTGCTACATGCAGGGCTTTTTTTGTTCAACTTCACAATTTATAACTTTAACTAATCTTTATTTTAAGCAATTTATACAAAAAATGTTCTGTGTAATATTTTTGTAATAAATGTGTTTTATAATTACTAGTATTACTTATGGTATTTACAAATGTAAGTATGGCTAATTCACTTTAAAAAAGACTAAGGTGAGCCAGGAAATCGCTCTTACGATCCTTGATGCTCGTAAAACACATTGCGAAAGCTTGGAACTGTTTTAAAGTAGAATTAGTATATCAAAAATCTCACTATGAAAGGGTGACTTTTTTCAATGAAGAAAGCTAAAATTCTTGGTCTTTTATTAGCAGGCACTATGTTATTTGCAGCTTGTGCACCGGCGGCTCAAACTCCGGCACCTGCTCCGGCTCAAACTCCGGCACCTGCTACTACTGCACCGGCGCCTACTCCTGCCCCTGCGCCTACACCCGAACCATCTTCGGAAGTAGTTCAAAGAGGGATTACTCTGGGTTATCAATCTGAAACACCTTCAGTTGCACCGGGCAGACATACCACATTGGTAGGCCACTTTATGCACCAAATGACACATAACGGTCTTTTCAGGCTTGAGTATCAAACTCTCACACCTACTCCTGACGTAATTGACAGTTGGGAAGCGCTTAGCGACACCTTGTTTGAATTCAAAATTACACCGGGTATAATGTTCCACAATGGCGAAGAGTTAACAGCTCATGACTTCGTTGCTTCTTTCGAGTATACGAGAACCTATCCTTTCGCCGTTACTGTTCATGGCTCTATCGCTCATGCCGAAGCTATTGATGATCACACTCTTCATATAGACACAGGCGTGCCGAATGCAATGCTGTTCTTTGACCTTGCTCACCACGGTAACTGGGTTATGCCAAGATCTATGATAGAAGCAGGTCACGACTTTAACGTTGACCCTGTAGGCACCGGTCCTTTCGTTTTTGAAAACTGGGATGCAGGAAATGAAATTACATTTGTACGTAATGACAATTATTTTGATGCAGAGCGTACAGCTCATGTTCCTTATGTAACTTGGAGGCTTATACCTGAAGGTGCTTCAAGAACAATTGCTCTTGAAACAGGCGAAATTGATCTTATTGTTGAAGTTCCTTTCCCTGATGTACCTAGGATGAGAGAAAATCCAAACATCACCCTTTTTGACCGCCCGGGCCTTACATATCAATCCATGAATATGAATAATACTGCTTTCCCATTTGATAATATTCATGTAAGACATGCGGTAGATATGGCCATGGATAAAGAAGCTATGGTTATTGCCAGCTTAGACGGTTTTGGTATACCTTGGTGGCAAAATACTCCTCCGCTTCCCGGTAACTCTGCCGTAGGCGGCGGAACTTTTAATCCGGACGGAGCCAGAGCTTTACTTGCCGAGCACAATCTTGATCCTGCAACCCTTGGCTTTGAAATGATTGCAAGTACCGAAGAGCAAAGACGCAGAGCCGAAGTTGTTCAAGCCAACCTTCTTGATATTGGTATTTCTACCACTATTATAATGATGGACTTTGCTACTCAGCTTTCTGTAACCCAAGCTTTTGACCATCAAGCTAGTTTTGCTGCATTTACATCTTCCAACCTCATGGGCTTTTTGAGAGGTACTATGCACTCTGAATCTCTTGGTGCTCAAAATACCAGCGGTGTCAATTTACCGGAGCTTGACGAGCTTATTGACAGAGCTATCGCCACTATTGACGAAGCTCAAAGAATTGCTACGCTTGAAGAGGCTGCAAGACTTGCAAATGAAAATCGCGCCGTTGCCCCTACCAGCATGAATATTCTTATGAGGGCGTTTAATTCTGACCTTGTTATGCCTGAAATCGGTGCAAACGGATTTATGTTCTTTAACATGTCTCACTGGGTACAATAATATTCTTTACAACTTACATTAGCTGCTCCTGCTTTATGCAGGGGCGGCATTTTCAGTATGAAACATAAATGTGTCAATCGACTTTCGCACTTCAAGAGAGGAGTAAGAAAATTATGACTATAAAGCGAATGTTAGGCATTATATTAGCAAGTACTTTTTTACTGGGCGTACTTTCTGCCTGTGCACCGGCAGCTCAGCAACCGGCGCCTACAGCTGCTCCGACGCAGCAGGCTCCCGCCGCACAGCAAGCTGCTGCTCCCACCGCTGAACCTCCGCCAATTGAAGAAGGCTTTCAAAGAGGTATTGTTGTTCTCGGCGCTGCTGAAACACATTCTGTAGCCCCTGCACATCATGGGCAACTGATAGCGCACTGGATGAATGTAATGACTCACAATGGTCTGTTCAGAGTTTCAGAAGACGGGCTTGAGCCTGTGCCTGACTTAGTTGCTGAGTGGACTGCCCTTACCGACTCCTTGTTTGAGATGAGACTTCATGAAGGAGTTATGTTCCACAATGGCGATATAATGACCGCCCATGACGTGGCCTCTTCTCTCGAGTATGTTAGAAGGTACCCTCACCAAAGGGGTAATCAATCAGCTGTTGACAGCTGGGAAGTTGTAGATGATCATACGATTTTAATAGATACAGGCGTTGCCAATGTAACATTCTTTAACCAATTGGCTCATCAGGGTAATTTTATTTATCCCCAATCTTTGATTGATGCCGGCCATGACTTCACAGTAGACCCGGTAGGTACAGGTCCCTTTGTCTTTGAAGAGTGGAGACCGGGTGACGCAGTTCACTTTAATGCTTTTGAGAATTATTTTGACCAGTCTCGTTTTCCCCGTGTAGGTTATGTTCATTGGAGGTTTGTACCTGAAGGCTCTTCAAGAACAATTGCTCTCGAAACCGGTGAAGCCGATTATGTAATAGACGTTGCCTTACCTGATTTACAAAGGCTTAGAGATAACCAAAACATCACCGTTATGGAGCGCTTGGGTGCTACATACAGCTACCTTGTACTTAACCCCACCCGTGAACCTTTTGATAATATTCATGTAAGACACGCGGTGGATATGGCTATGGACAGAGAAGCTATGCTTATCGTAAGCTTAGATGGTGTTGGCGTTTCTCTTTCTGCCTCTGTTCCTACCTTTTTCCCCGGCGCTTCAACAGCAGGCACCAGGGAATTTGATCCGGAAGGGGCAAGAGCATTACTTGCAGAACACGGCATTGACCCGGCCACATTAAGTTTTGAAATGATAGCCACTGACGAAGTTACAAGACGCCGGGCTGAAGTTGTTCAGTCCAACGTTGCCGACATCGGTATCACCGCTACCATCACTATGATGGATGCCGCCGCCATGGGTAATGTCACTTTGGAAGAACCTTTGTGGCAATCTGCTTTTAGGGGCCAAACTGCAACTAATTTACCAATATTTACCAGATCTATGTTCCACTCAGCTTCTCTTGAAACGGGCAACCGCGGCCGCCATAATATGCAAGAGCTTGATGATTTGATTGATTTAGCTTTTGTAACCTTTGACGAGCCTGCAAGAATGGCTATACTTGGTGAAATTTCAAGAATAGCTAATGAGCACGCGACTCAGCTTGGCACCAACATGAATATAGCCATGAGAGCCTTTAACGCTAATCTTGTTGTGCCTGAGCTTGCCGCTAACGGATTTATGTACAAAAATATGATACATTGGAATGAGTAATATTAAAAAAGACCTCTTACTTATACTGAAATTCAGTATAAGTAAGAGGTCTTTTAACTTTTTTATTAGTACAAAAATACATCAATGAGGTGACTTAAATATGACGAAAACAAGGCTTTTAAGCATTTTTTTACTGAGTGCCCTTCTAATTGCTACTCTCGTTGCCTGTGCTCCTGCGGCGACGCAACCTGCTACACCCGCTGATAATGCGGCTACTACAGCGGCCACCGCGCCTGCCACGGGCGGCACTGCCGCGCTGCCTTCTCCCGAGCAAGCTATAGAGAGAGGTTTAAGCTTAGCTATTCAAGCTGAAACCCCTACTCTCGCACCTGCAAGACACACTGCACTTATCGGCGGTTTCAAAAATTCACTAACCCATAACGGGCTTTTTAGGGTTAATTATGACGATCTTGAACCCCTCCCTGATTTGGTTGAAGATTGGCGGGCTTTAAGCGATACTTTGTTCGAATTTACTCTTCGCCAAGGCGTACTCTTTCATAATGGTGAAGAAATGACGGCGGAAGACGTTGTGGCCTCCATGCATTACGTCCGAACTTATCCGGAAGCCAGGGTATTCCATGGTTCTGTTGTTGACGCCGAAGTTGTTGATCGCTACACTTTCATATTAGACACCGGGGAACCTAATGCTCTGCTATTTTTTGAGCTGTCACATCAGGCAAATCTTATTATGCCGAAATCTTTAATAGACGCGGGTAATGACTTTAATGTTAACCCTGTCGGCTCCGGTCCCTTTGTGTTTGAGGATTGGAGTTTGGGTGATTCATTAACCTTTACACGCTTTGATGATTATTTTGATGATGAAAGATTCCCCCGGGTTGATTATGTGCATTGGAGAATCATACCTGAAGGTGCCTCCAGAACCATAGCACTGGAAACCGGCGAAGTAGATTTTATTGTTGAAGTCGCTTTCCCTGACATTCCCCGTATGAGAGAAAATCCTGATATCACTGTGTATGAGAGGCCGGGTTTAACTTATATATATTTGCTGCTAAATAATGATACTCCTATGTTTGAAAATATCCATGTAAGACACGCAATCGACATGGCTATTGATAAGGACTCTTTAGTAATGGCCGCCGTTGATGGTTTTGGCGTACCTATATCGGTAGCTGTGCCGCCTGTGTTCCCCGGTGTATCTCATGAGGGCACAAGAAGTTTTGACCCGGAAGGAGCCAGGGCTTTATTAGCCGAGCATAATATCGACCCTGCCACCCTTGATTTTGACATGCTTGTATATTCTGAAGAACACCGCAGAAGAGCAGAAGTTGTTCAGGCTAATCTTGCCGATCTAGGTATTACAACCACCATCACCATGATAGATTTTGCAACCTGGCTGGGTACCGCCGGTACTACCGACTCTGCTTTTGGAGCCTTTACCTCAGCTAATCTGCTCTCATTTATGAGGAGCACCATGCACATAGAATCCATCCCCGCTCCTAACCGGAGCCGTCAAACCAATGAAGAGTTATCTGCTTTGATTTCTGAGGCCATAGCAACTGTTGATGCCGATGCAAGGCTTTCCATTGTTGAGCGGGCTACCAGAGTGGCTAATGAACACGCCGGTTTTATACCTCTTCACATGAATGTTCTTGTGCGGGCTTTTAATTCAAATTTGGCAGTACCTGAAATTGCCGCAAGCGGCGCTATGAATTTGAATATGGTATACTGGACAGAGTAGTTTGTTTGTGTTATAATTAAAAAGCAACTGTTTTGTACAAAACCATTTCAAAGTATTTAAAAGGAGAATTTCATGAAAAAGATTTTAAGTATTATACTAGCCGGGGCTTTTATAATTGGTGCTCTGGGAGCTTGCGCTCAAACTCCTTCGCAACCTGCGCCGCCCGCATCTGTTCAACCTGCACCTTCACAACCAGGTGCCGCACCGGCACCTACACCTACACCGCCGCCGGCAGAAGCGCCTCTTGGCCGCGGTATCACAATCGCAACTCAAAATGAGGCACCTTCAATCGCACCGGCAAGGCACAATGCTATGGCCGGAGGTTATAAGAACTTATTGACTCACAATGGTCTTTTCAGGGTAAGCGCTTCAAACCTTGACCCGGTTCCTGATTTGGTTGAAAGCTGGGCCGCTGTAAGCGATACTGTATTTGAGTTTACAATTTATGATAACATTATGTTCCACAACGGCGATAATATGACCGCTTATGATATTGCCGCGTCTCTTGAGTATGTAAGAACTACCCCTGATGCCAGATCTGCTCACTTTAGCATCGAATCATGGGAAGTAGTTGATACATATACAATAAGACTTAGCACAGGTGATGAGCCAAATGCCCAGCTTTTCGCTGACTTAGCTCATACAGGCAATTTCATAATGCCTCTGTCTCTTATCGAAGCAGGCCATGACTTCAATACTCAGCCTGTCGGCAGCGGGCCGTTTGTTTTTGAAGAGTGGAGATTTGGCGACTTTTTAAGATTTTCTGCTTTTGAAGATTATTTTGACGCTGAGCGCTCGCCTAATGTAGAGTATACTCTTTGGAGAATTATACCTGAAGGCGCCGCAAGAACTATAGCTCTTGAAACAGGCGAGGTTGACTTTGTTGTTGAGGTTGCTTTCGCTGATGTACCAAGACTTCAAGGGGAATCTGGTATTACTGTATACACAGGCTCAGGCGCGGGCCACAACCAATTATTGCTTAACACTTCTTTACCAATTTTTGAAGATATCAATGTAAGACGCGCTATTGACATGGCCATCGACAGAGAAGCAATTGTACTTGCAGGATTTAACGGTCTTGCAATCCCTACCAGCCAGCAAACGCCGCCTATATTTGATGGCGCATCAAGCCAAGGCTTAAGAGAGTTCGACCCTGAGGCCGCAAGAGCGATTCTTGCCGAAAATGGCATCGACCCTGCAACTCTTTCTTTCGACATTATCGCTGATAATGAGGACAGACGCCGTATGGGCGAGGTTGTTCAATCTAATCTTTTAGACATTGGTATTGAGACTACTATTACTATGAACGACCTTGCTACCTCTCTTTCAAGAATGACAGATGGTGACTTTGAAGCTGCTTTTGCGGGCTTTACATCGGCCAGCTTATTGGGCTTTATGAGATCAGTTCTCACAACTGAGCCGGATAGAGAGAACAGAAGCCGCATTGACGTTCCTGAAATTAATGAGTTAGTTTTAGCAGCTGTTAATGTAATGGATACAAATGAAAGAAATGCCATGCTTTATGAAGCTTCTATCTTAGCTAATGAGCATGTAGGCTTAATCCCTACTCACATGGCTATGATTATCAGGGCTTTCAATTCAAATCTTGTTGTTCCTGAAATAAGTGCCGTTGGTAATATGCAATTTAATATGGTATTTTGGGAATAGTATAGCGAACGGCATCTCAAACAGTGAATGGCATTACCCTAAAGTCACTTGAAGCGTTGCGGTCTTTGTGGTTTGCATTCACCATTTCGAAGTCCGTTCGCTATAGATATAACTTTTACGAAGAAAAAGACTCTTCCGCTGAAACTTTCCCCGTGAAGCGGGGAAACTCTACTGACGAGCGGGAACCTATACGAACAAAGTTCGGATAGGTAGCGGATAAGTAGCGTAAAATCAACCGAAAGCGCTTTGGTAAAATTAATTGTCAACACACCCTAATGTATTATAATAATTTTAAAATGACATGTGGGAGGAAGTTAACGATGAGACAACGTGTACTATCTCTAAGGAAATTCTTGTCAATAGTTTTGCCACTTTCCTTAGCGATGTTTATTGCAGTTCCAATTACTGTTAATGCAGACGAAATTGGTGTTCGTATAGCGGGAGTGCCGGTGCAGTTTAGCGACCAAGGCCCGGCTATTGTTGACGGGCGCACTCTTGTGCCTATCCGTGAAGTTTTTGAGGCTCTCTCTTTTAACGTAGAATGGCGGCCGGATACACAGCAAATTATTCTGGCTAATGAGCAGCAATTTATTTTCATTGCACTTACTATTGGCAGCGACACTTTTACTGAAGAAAGAGGTTCCGGCGTTTACTTTCCGAATGTCCATTCACTTGATGTACCCGCACAAATAATAAACGGGCGCACGATGCTTCCCCTTCGGGCAGTTATGGAAAGCATTGGCTGGAGTGTGTTATGGGACCCGGATACCCGGTTTATAAATTTAGAGCCATACCAAAACGGCCCCCACTCTAACGGCACATATTTTGACTATACAACGCCTGCGCCGGATGTAACGGTTGCAAACGAGCAAGCGCAAGCCGATGCATCAAGCTGGGACTGGATTTTAGGAGAACAGACTATTGACTCTCCGGTGTTTAATGCAGGTCGGTTTGGCGGCACGATTACTTTTAACATTACCTCAATAAATGGTTATGACACAGTAAGCGCCCACGGAACCTATACCGTATATCTAGCTTATAACCGAAGCCGCCCGCACACCCGTACTTTTGACGGAAATTTTGAGCAGCTAAGAAACGATAGCCAGTATCCACATTTTCTTAATTTCCGGGTGCTAAACAGCCCGCGTGGCGAAATATTTTTTAGCTTCGTTCGGCAGGCTGACGCTAGTACAACTACGTGGGTAAGCGCTATAGGCATATCGTAGTACAAATATATGACAGATCTCTCGAGGTTTTCGGGGATTGCTCTATACGAGAAACAGGGGTAGCTAAGAGTACCCCTGTTTTTTGTTATAGTCATTCTATTTGAAAAGCAACAAGTTTTTAAGCTTTATGCGGGTTTTTAAGTTGTTCACTAGACTGGACATAATAATTTGTTTGTGTTATAGTCAAATAACTCCAAAACTATGGCAATAGTTATCAAGGGCTTTATATTTAAAGGCCCTTGAAATAAAAGTAGATCCAGACATAAAAAACTATCATGAGAGGTGATCTATTAATGAAAAAGAAACAAGTTTTAAGCTTTATGTTAGTATCTGTTATGTTACTGGGTGTTCTCGCTGCCTGTGCACCTGCAACGATGCAACCTACTGCACCTGAACAAGCTGCACCGCCTACCGCCGCTGGCCAGACCGCTACTGCACCGGCTACTCCTGCTCCCCCAGCTCCTGAACCAGGTAATGCTGTTGGCAGAGGGGTAACTATGGCTCTAACTTCTGAAACACCTTCGGTTGCTCCTGCAAGGCACACTACACTAATAGGCCAGTTTAAAAACATGCTGACTCATAACGGCCTCATCAGGCTCGATTATGAAACTCACCAGCCTCTTCCCGATTTAGTAACTGGATGGCGGCCTTTAAGCGACACTACCTTTGAGTTTACTCTTCATGAGGGTATCCTCTTCCACAATGGCGAAGAAATGACCGCCGATGATGTTGTAGCCAGCATATTTTATGTGAGAAGATATCCTGAAAATCAGGCTATACACAGATCTGTCGTAGGCGCTGAGGCTGTTGATCGCTATACATTTATATTGGATACAGGCACACCAAACGCGCAGTTTCTTTTCGATCTTACCCATCACTCTAATTTTATCATGCCAGAATCTTTGATTGATGCAGGTCATGATTTTACTCAAGAACCAATTGGCTCCGGCCCGTTTGTTTTTGAGGAATGGCGGCTGGGGGATTCTTTAACCTTCAGAATTTTTGAGGACTATTTTGATGAAGAACGTTTCCCGAGAATCGAATATGTTACTTGGAGAGTTATACCGGAAGGTGCCTCAAGAACCATAGCCCTTGAAACCGGTGAAGTTGACTTTGTTGTTGACGTTGCTTTCCCTGACATACCGCGTTTGGAATCAAACCCCGATATTACTGTTACTCAAAGACCGGGGTTAATGTT
>Ga0131853_10008912_pt1 | contig 18306 bp, 13 predicted proteins | sample TergutLab28metaG_FD_92764 | JGI IMG/M metagenome (GOLD analysis project Ga0131853, IMG submission 92764) | Labiotermes labralis P1 segment gut microbial communities from Petit-Saut dam, French Guiana - Lab288 P1 (version 2) (version 2) | ecosystem: Host-associated > Arthropoda: Insects >... | reverse complement strand
TATATATATATATATATAATGTCCCTTTTCAGTGCCTCTGGCACACATTTTGTATTAATTTAACGTGAATTTGGAACTTTTTGAATGCGTAAGAATTTTGTATTTGGTTCTTTCCCAAGTCCCACAGGTTTTGGTAGAGGGATTATAGCATGTCACTATAAACGTACTGTGCATGTAACCTTGAAAATCAGGTTAATGTATGTGCCGTGCAGAACTGATGTTGGATCTCGTTTCGAAGTACATATTGTAAGCAGCATTGTTGTTTTGTATGGGTGTGAAACTTGGTCGCTGACATTGAGGGAGGAACGTAGGCTGAGGGTGTTTGAGAATAGGGTGTTGAGGAGAATATTTGGGCCTAAGAGGGACGAGGTAACAGGGTAGTGGAGAAAACTACATAAGGAGGAGCTTAATGATCTGTACTCCTCACCCAATATTGTGTGGGTTATAAAATAGAGAAGAATGAGATGGGTGGGGTATGTAGCATGTGTGGGGGAGGGGAGAGGCATGTACAGTGTTTTGGTGGGAAAACCTGAGGGAAGGAGACCATTTGGGAGACCCAGGCGTAGATGGGAGGATAATATTAAGAGGGATCTTCAGGAAGTGGGATGGGGGTGGGGTATGGACTGGATTGTGCTGGCTTAGGATAGGAACAGGTTGCGGGCACTTGTGAATATGGTAATGAACCTTCGGGTTCCATAAAATGCAGGGAATTTCTTGACTACCTGGAAACCAGTTAGTTTCCCAAGAAGGACTCTTCTCTGTGGAGTGAGTAAGTATTGTGGGCAGTATGGATGCAGACTAAAACATCAGCTGTGATCACAAATTAAATTTTATACTTTAAGTATTTCGCCCTGGTCTCTGCTCCCTGAAAGGATGAGAAAGAAAAAGAAAATGGTAACTGGTCCTGGGTAGGATTTGTAGTGGTATCTTACAAGGAAATATTTTGCTGATTCCAGGTTTTTACTAGATATTTCAATATTTAGAAGAAAGTCTAAGATAGTGGAAATGGCCTCAAACATATCTACGGTACTATAATCATAATACTGGATTTGTATCATTCAGAGATCAAAATTCAGTGTCGTATTGGAGGGTTTAGTAAGTTAGATTCCTCATAAATGTCATTAGGCATGTTGGGGGAAGGGGTTGAGTTATACCTCCACCCATTCGTAACTTTGCCGCTTGACAGAGGTGAGCGGTTCATGTAGCTCGTGTAGATCATTGGTTAGTAATTAGTACTTATTGGAAAGCTGTGCTGATTGTTAAACTTATAGAATGTACTTTGATCACAGCCTTACATGTCGGCATACTGCTGTGTAATTACTGTTGTGGCTCTGTGTTACTACTACATTAGCATGTATTACACTGGAATTTCAGTGGGAAATTTGTGCACTTGTCATCCTAGTGCTTATTTGCAGTACTCATTTTACTGTCATTACTCTTATAGTGGGGACCGCGGTGGCACAGTGGTTAAGGTGCTCTGCTACAAATCAGAAGTTTGCTGGTTCGATCCCAGCTGGTGTCATTGGGATTTTTCATTGACATAAAATCCTTCCGATCGCACTATGGCCCTGGGGTCGACTCAACCTCTAACAGAAATGAGTGCCAGGAGCATTTCCTGGGGGTAAAGGCGGCTGGCGCGTAAGGCTGACAACCTTACCACCATCCTGTGCCGTTGTCATGAAATATGGGAAACTTAACTTCCTGGAACCCTCTGGGCCACTCCAGGCCTGTAATGGGACTGCTTGACCTTTACTCTCATAGTACTTTGATAGCCTTACTTGAAGTGGCCGAAGTTGATGGAATTAGAATGGGCACTAAGTGATGCTGTAACTAATGACACGCTATGGAAAAGGGTGCTGGAATATTAACTCAGCATGCCTGTTACTGCCATCTACTCTTTTTGTATATAGTTTTAACCATTACTTCACAGCAGCATAGGAAGCGTTAGTGCTGAATGTTACACAGGTAAGTGTAGGGAAGTAGAATCGTGGTAATGCTCGCACATGACTGTTTTAGTTGGGTGCTCATAAAATTCATATTGGTGTGTCTGGTCTTCCAGAAGTTCTTTATGGAGTCAATGGTAGCAGTATAAATTGCAATAATTCATAGAAATCATATAACAAAGTCTTTTAGACCCATGGGTGGGGGGGGGGGGTTGCCGCCATTGTGGTTAGTTACCTTCGAGCAGGTTTTTGAATGGCTCTTTAATTGGTCCCACAAGACTGCTGTAACTCTCATTTTTCTCAAGACTTCTCTTCTCAGCAAAGCACTAGAGCGTCAATTTGAAAATAGCTGACACTTCCGTTTAATAGCTGTCATTTTTTTTTCATTGTAAATTTATTAAGTTAAATGCAGTGCAATTTGTTTATTTGCTCATTTGTTACCTGCTTGTACTTCTTGATTATTTTCCATTCAAATATTAGAGGGGTAAAAGGTAAATCAGTCCCATTAGAGGCCCGAGGTGCCCAGACGGTTCCAGGAGGTTAAGGTACCCAGATTACGTGACAGTGGCCCAGGATGGTGGTAAGGTTGTCAGCCTTACGCATCGGCCGCCTTTTACCCCCAGGAAATACTCCTGGTACTCATTTCTGTTAGAGGCTGAGTCGACCCCAGGGCCATAGTGCGATCGGAAGGATTGTATCAATGAAAAATTCCAACGATACTGTATGGAATCAAACCAGCGACCTTCCAATTTGTAGCACAGCACCTTAACCACTGCGCTACCATGTTCATATTAGAGGAGTAGGGTTTTAAATATTTTTTTATTCCATAAAATCACTGTTTTCCATTTACTTGTGGTTACGATTCATACATTGTAAAACAGAGAATTGAGACCGTACATAATGGAAAATGTCACTGAAAATTATAAGTTCAGTCATTTTTGCATCCCTGGGGGAGCACTGATTAAAATCATTCTGTCCGTCCTTCTGTGCAGATGTAATAAACTTGATCACTGGACCAGTTTCTAGTAAACTTAATGTTGGAGAATTTTTACGAAAAATTTTTTGAGCTGTGTTAGTTCTATTTAGATACGGGACCCATTGTAACTCGAATGATATTTATCGGAGTGATAGATACTTCTAATAAAAGTTTTATAGAAGAATGAAATACACTTTTTATGCTGTAAGCGTTTTCCATAAGTTTTATAGTTTTGGAGATAATTAGAGATGAGAACGCTGTTTATACATGCTGACTGCTAGGGTGTGACACTGTGCATTCTAGTAGAAATTTACCAGCAGAAGATTGGCACTAAATTTGAACCAGACTGTGCATTGTCACATCCCTGAAGACTGTAACCTTCATAGGCAACCCATTAGAAATGCTGATTTCACATTGTACATGTATGTGATAATTCAAAATTGTTCTAAACATAGGCCTATCCATCCTTTCACATGGGACATAACGCAGAATCTTGGTTGTGGTGATTGGGAAGTAGGCATTGTACAAGCATTTGCATGGAAGGAATGTAGGCTGTTTTAAATTGATACATACAACATTGCCTGGTGTGAGAGGTGGAAAAAACCTCCTGCAGTGCAGAGGTAGAAGTGTTTCATTTCTAAGAAACACTGTTACCAACATTAAATCTGCAATTTTTTTTTTAAAGCACATGGTTCCGTGCATCATAATTCAGTGTTAATAAAAATCCAAATAGATGCAACATTATGCAGATATTTATTTACTGCAAAGTCACTGTACATGTTTCGGGTGTCACAGCACCCATCATCATGAGTACTAAAAATTGTAACCCCAGCCTCCGGTACAGGTCATAATATCGGTACAGCTACTTCCCTCCCGACCTGGCCACGTTGGAGGGAAGTAGCTGTACCGATATTATGACCTATACCGGAGGCTGTGGTTACAGTTTTTAGTACTCCTCATGATGGGTGCTGTGACACCCGAAACATGTACAGTGACTTTGCAGTAAATAAATATCTGCATACTGTTGCATCTAGTTGGATTTTTATTAACATTAAATCTGCAAATTTCAGTGCTTTTGTATGTAATAGGCCAGATAGTGAGCTGATTTGATAATTAATGTCTTTGAGCAATAAGATGTTATGTGTTATTGTTCAATTTATTTGCAGCATGGGCAGTGGGAAGAGGATATGTTATAACTCTTTCTGCGAAATGTTTCGAGAGCAGGTGAACACAATCTCTTCCTGGTTTGATCAGTGGAATGAATGTGAGAGGACCGTAGCTCTCTACTCGCTCATAAAACGTGTCACTCATGTTAATGCCCGATTTCTGTCACTCGTCTTGGACCAGACAGTTGGGGACTCCCATGAGTTGCAGCTGCATGAGCAACAGGCCAACAACCCAGGTACCCTTAAAATGTTAACTGCACTCCTCTGACATATTTCATGTTCTCTGTGTTAAATAGATGCATAAATTTGACATTCAGTGGACCGTGTATCATGAAATATTCTTATAACAAAAGCCAACAAGATGCACTATTTCTCAAATTTATTTTGATAAAGTACTCTACATGTTTTGGACAGATCTACTGTCCATCATCAGGAGTCTCAACACTGTATACAAAGCAATTGGTATTTGTCATGCTAGTTCTGTTAACTGTCTGGTAGCGAGGTTAGGATGGAATACGCTAGCAGACAGTCAACATAACTAGCATGACAAATACGTATTGCTGTGTATACAGTGTTGAGACTCCTGATGATGGACAGTAGATCTGTCTGAAACATGTGGAGTGCTTTATCAAAATAAATTTGAGAAATAGTGCATCTTGTTGGCTTTTATTATGAGAATGAATGCATACAATTTATTAAAAAGACCAACATATGCACTTTGGTTTTATGAGTGTAATTTTATTATGCAGTGACCACTCATGTGACCAAAACATGTCTGCTCAGTAAACTACTTGGAAGTTCGCTGTGAAGATGGTGTAATCACTCACCAAACTGGATGTTCCTTCAGTGTACATCTCTGCACAGAACCATACTCCAGACTACAATTTTTAACTTCTAATATTTTATATTCATCACTATTTTGTGATTTGACAGGAATTTTTACCAAAACTGTATGATTTTTAAATGTGGTGTGATCCTGACACATTATAAATACATTTGAATTCTTGCTGTTACCACTCTGAAGATGGCAACATGAGTGGCCAAAATGTTTTGATGGCCACTGTGTAATAAAATTACATTCATAAAACCAATGTGCATTTGTTGGTATTTCTGGTAAATTTTGTGTTAACAGCACTGCTCAGAAGACATAGATTTTTCTCTGGTTAATCCTAAGTGAAGTAAAATATTTACTTATTATGAAGTCAGTTAATGGTTCAGTCAATATTGTGCAAGTTCTAGAACATAGTTATGTTACTCAAGAAGTTTTGCATGTTAAATATGGTTACATAACAAATTGTGCAAGCTGTACGTATGTGTAGGACATTCTAAGGCAGTATGTACTGTGAAAAATAAGTAAGGACATTCCTGTTTGATAATTGTTAAATTTGGGTTTCATCCAAATGTTTTTTGTTCGTATCAGTCATGTTGCAAGCGAAGTTTATAATGGAAAGAGTATAATCTTGGTATTATACATCCTGCATGCAGTAGATATACATCAATAAATTTTATTACCAACAAATTTCACTTATCGATATGTATTAGAGACTACTTCAGTATGTTTCACCTATTTCTTATAATTGTGTTCAGGGAGCACCAATGTACAAATGATGTATATGGAGTTGAAGTATAATTTCCATAACAGTAAATGGTAAAGTACAGTGTAAGTGTATTATTACAGTATCCTCGTGTGGTGTTGACAGTTTATGTAGTTTAAGAATATACAGGATTCAAATTACAATCAAGTGCATCCAAACGTCTGAAACTGATAGATTAACTTTGAGCTTGTGGAGTGGTAAGTCCTGTGTATTGTCAAACTGTTTTCACTGGGAATGGATGCTCTGTACTCCTAGTACTCAGAGTGTGGATAGTACCTTGCTGATCATAGTGAATTTCTACAGACTATGTGAACAAAATTTTGATACTGCAATTAAGATTTGTCTTATTTTATCGTGAAATTACATTTTACCTTAAATTTTATGGGAAAAGTTTATATTTTGCTATTCATTGCATTGACAAAATTTCAGCCATCTAGTCTTCTCCTTGACATATTGGGAAAGTACTTCAGAAAATTCAAGCATCAGTCTACAAAAAGCTGATGAAATATTAAACTTTTAAGACACACATTGCAAACAATAATTAATTTGCAGGGACAAGTATTCTAAGTTTTTATGCAGTTGGCATCTTAAAACTCAGCAGTGATTGCTGAAATGAGCAAGATGCGTGTGATGGTCCATCTTGCGATCTCCTAGTTTCCCATGCCCTTAGTTTTACTAGTGTAATAGCTTGCCTATATTTCTTGAATGCTATTATAGTTGCATTGTTCTTATAGCAGCCAATGCATCCTTCTGCTTTAAGTGTGTTACCAATCATATATTTTCATGCTGTTTCCCAACAGTAAAACTTTGTGCAAAATTATATTCAACATCACTTACAGGTATTGTAATATATCTGTTTGTCAGAAATATGTCTTTTGGACATCGCTTCAAACAGCACTGTGGAAACTGTCATTACCATTCGTTGCCTTTCAAGAATGTCTTGGTATTAGCACTTTTCTGTATAACAACTGAATATGCAGATTGCTTTTATATGGACCTGGCCTGTCATTTCTTTTTATAAGTGCCCATTACGAAAACACTAGGAGTTTTCACATGAACGTTTTCAGGTTTCGCTTGAGCTGACAGACAGTAACATAGTGTGGTACAGATGGCAATCTTTATTTTTTATTTATGTCCTGAATTACTGCAGATTGTACCTCAGGATTCCATAGGTTCTACCTTTTGAGTGTTGTGCCAAGCTGTTCCCATCCTGTTTCCTTTCTTGAATGGCACCAGTTTCATGAACAATATTTTCCTGGGGGTGAGTAAGTGTTTTGCAGTCTGTTTCACTTATCATGGTTATGTTTCTGTTAAATGTGCTTCTCAGACCTCTGCCAAAATGAAATTGCAGCTGTTATATCCAATTGATGACACTGGGTATCTTGCATGACAGAATGTTACACGATCCTTTTTTCGGAAGTAATACTCTGGACCATTTGTACTCAAACATTTTTGTTGATTTTAGATTTCTGATAGGACTTGGAAATAACAAGAATACCAGTTACATAACCAGTGTTCTCATAATTTATACAACATACTCTTTAATTAGAAGTGTGGCCTCCAGTAAACCAGGTCCCGTCATAATGAACTGTAATATTAATGATGTTTTCATTAGTGAGGGATGGCTGATGAATATGTTTCTTTCTCACATCTTTCCTTGCAATCTAAAAGAAATTTTATGCACTTTCAGTAGCAGCTTTGTGTACATGAATACTGTGAGAAATTCTCCACTTCTTGTTATTGATGTTACTGACATATCAGGGTACACCTGATACAGTAAGAAAGGTGGTACCTTATGCCTTGATTGCACATCAAGAAAAATGGTCATGCTTCGTTGCAGCCCACAAGTGACCTTACTGTTGATACAAGATTTTCATAGTAGTCAAGTTTCGGTTTATATCATCTTGTAGTCAGTAGGTGGATACCAGGCAGGGGCATTAGGTACCATTGAAAGGATTTTCCCGCACCTTCCAAACTACATAGTGTTGCAACCCCAGAGACCGCAACATGAGCCCGTGAGTGGTGTCATTTTATGTACTTGCTGTGGTGCTGTTGCAGGGTTTATAAGCAGCTTGCCAGCTGAGAGTGATGCAGCAATAGCCCAGCTGTTACTTCATGTTCCACTCTTGCGTCCAGGCAACAATGAAACCAAAGCTCGTTACGTGACTGTAATACATAAAGTCCTGAGCCACACTGTGGAGACAGGTGCTCACATTGACAAGGCTCGACAACTGCTCTCCTACAGTCTCATCCATCCTGCCTTTAGTGGGGAAGACAGGAGGTAGGTAGACAGATGTTTGATATATATACTGGAAAAAATAGTTGTCCCTGTCCACATTATGAGGGTATGAGGGGGAGTAGAGGTACAGCTCTGTGCTTTTATGACCTCCGCACTAGATGGAGGTGTGTGGTCAACTTCATGCCACAACCCTTTATCTCTGGAAGAGAACCCCAGTGCCTGTCGAATAGGAGACTGGCTGGGCCCCAGAGCCAGTCTGTGTTTGATGAAGTCTTGTCCCTGCCAAGATTCAAACTCCAGATCATTTAGCCCATAGCCTAGTAATAATTCTGATTGCACCATCCCAGCCTGTGATACATGTGTTGTGAGGTTCTTAAATATGCTGGAACTCTTCTGACATGATGCATTGGATGTAGCATGCCTATTGTAGCTATGAATTTCACTGATCCTTCAGCCCTTGAAGTGTACCATTGCAGTGCATCAAATTAGAGTTCAGTGTATTTCACAGACCTGTTACTGGTTACCCCTTATTGATGTGGAGCAGAAGCAGACTAGTATTGGAATGCTTAAATAACAGGTATCACTTAGATCTGTTAGAACTGGGAGTGTATGCTGTGGAAGTCCATGATGTGTGCAGACTGTTTTCTTCTCTCACCCAACAACACCATTTTATTTTTGGCCAGTTAACATGTTAACTAGTTACTCATGATCCTTTGTGGCATGATCGGTTAGCATACTACAGACATAATGTGAATGACATTTCTAAGTCTCTGTTGTAGTCTGTGTGATAAATGGGCAAGACCATACTGTGTTTGGTCGTTGGTCACATTGTTGAGGAAGAAGATGGAACATTCTTTGATGATTGTATAACACATCCTGTAGTGTCCTGGGGCACATGGTGGCTCACTGGCCACCTGTTGCACTCTGCACTTGACATTCCTGCATGTTGTTTAGTCTCCCCATAATACTGGGAACAGAGGGTGTCTGTAACCCCAGTGTTTTTTGTGTGCTGGTTTGTAAGGGGATGACGACAAGAGAGTGGGGTGTACTACTGTAGCAGACTTTAGTGTAACTGGGCTTGGAGCTTTAGAGATGGGGGATTCTTACGACACCAGCCGGGCCGACCACTTCCCAGTGAAGGGCCTCGTAGAAATTAGCGTTTCTCCTTCAATTGTCTCCACCACCGGACTACTCCACCGCACAACTAAGTGATTATTAAACCATTAGTATACAGAAATTGCTGTGGGCTTTCACTCTTTAACGACAACCACCCACCCTTCAGTTGTCAACCTCCCATCATCAGGGCGGCAATTTACTGCTTGGCTGTCTGCCCATAAGGTCTCCATCACCGGGGGAACATGCCCAAGACCCCTGCTCAGGGACACTACATAAAAATTGGCGTCAGGTATGGGGTGCGACGGGTGGCCAGTGAGCTGCCACAAGCTCCTGGACGCTACAGTCCCCACCTCCTCCTAGTTACAGGCCACCTACATAGTATGAACATTCCCTGTTCCTTTTCTGAACTGTGACTCTGTTAAAAATAGTTCTTTTGAGCTAGAATACCTGTTAGCTGTTTCAAAATGTTACTCTGTACCTCTCAGATTTGTTTGTGTTCACAGTACTTTTTTTTTGTATGTATTATGCTTAAATATGTCTTAGTTTTCAAATATATATCTTTTATTTTAGTGGATTTGCATAAATCAATATGAAATGAAAAGTAGAATTGATGCTGATTTTAGTAAATGTATTCTATGCAAGCAGCAGTTTCAAATTAACACTAAATAATTCACAGTATTGCTAAGGTTTTACTGTCATAGGCTGGGCACATTTTCTTTAGTAGTAGAAATTTATTTCTACCAACATCAGAGAGTATGTCATGTTATATGTGTTTGTTTTGGGATTACTTGAATTCATTCATTAGATTTTAATATAGCCATTGAAAAATAACAGGTATTGTCTTGAAAACACAGTGAGCAGCTACTGTGCATCTATATTTCTTATTATTTTGCTTAACCCTTATCCTGCTAACGTGGAGTATAGGGTGAGCACCTAACAATGCCAGCAAATTCCTGATGGGATTTAACTCGGCGTTTAAAGTGTTAAATTCCTGCTTTCTGTGTTATCAGCTGCTCTTGAGAAATGATCATTTCAGGTCACTTACCTACTGGTTGAGACTCCTTGAGGCCCGGATCACAAATGGAACATCTCGAGTGATGCCACCTGCGGTGGGTGACTCACCTCGACACCAACAAAGTGCAATGATCTGGGGGCAGCAGCAGAGCAGAGGAGGTGGTGGGCAAGACATGTCTCTAATCAATGGTCACTACACTGTGCAAAACTGTAACTCAGCCCCGTCCATTACATCTCATAATAAGACAGGTTTCACAGGTGCCGTAAATTCTTTTTTTATCAACATCATGGATTAAGGTGGTGTCCTGTTTAGGGTACAGATTAAATTAATCTTTTTTAATAGGTAAAGCTGTTGGAAAACTTCCACTTGGAAGATCAAGAAGTGGATGATAAGCAGAAAGTAAGGTAGATTTTAGGAAGACAGGTTGTGAAGATGGGAGTTTAGTGGTACTGGTTTAGGACCTTGTAATGGCTTTGATATTGCTAGTGTTCAGTCTTTGGGTTCTGCATCCATCATGTTAGTTCATGTACAGGGAAACCATCTTTAGAAGGTTTTCCATGTAAGATGCCAGAACATTTGGTTACCAGAATTTTCCCGTATGACGTGTCCCACTTAGAAGTATATCCCATCTAAGAAGTGTTAAAATCTTATAACTTGCCAAATTTTTTACCAATATAGTATATTATGGTGTTGAAATCTTGAATAATTTCCCATTCATTCCAGCTGTTCCCAACATATAATTACAAAATAACGCCTTCAGTTTGTAATGTCATCAGAGGTGCGCATAAGCAAATGGAAGATATGGCAGGAAATGATCTCACATTCTAACCGTGTTGCCATCAGTTAGCACTCATGCGTTTTACATAGCATGATGTCATGGAATGTGTCCTGTAATCGTCAAAGTGAATAAGCATGGATTTTTTTTATGGAGCACATTGTGATTGTGTTTTACTTTAATTAGAATAATTTTTCATATTCTGTGTGCAAAATATGTGTTCTTTTTGTGTTCACATCAGATTGCTTATGTGTGTAGTTTTTTTGTCGTGTAGAGCAGCTGCATTACAAACTGCCATTGAATGTAAGATACTTCAAAAATTGGATGTTATAAACACAATGCATGACTTTGTGTGTGTGTGTGCACGCGCGCGCACCAGAGCAGTTGCTGAAATACTTTGCATTTTTGTGTCAACATAAAGTGTGAGACAGTACTGTCTGTCAAGTGAACAGTTGAGCTGGAAAAGGTTGAATTCATCAAAATGTAGTAAGGTAGAATTGACATTTATGAAAGTGTACTGGTGAGAATTGTCTTTTTATCTACCATTTGTGCTGGGGAGGGACTTGTATTTGTGAATGCATCAGAGTCATTAAAGAAGTTGGGACTTCAAATGTGGATTGACAGTGAAAATGAACGATTTAATGCAGAATTTACACAGAATTTATGTAGAATAATATTCTGGCAAAGTGATTGGTAATTTAAATACAGATTTATAAAATAATATTGTTTTCAGGCTTAACACTTCTAGTATGTCTTCCTGCTTAATCAGCCTGATTGCTTTTAGTTTTTTACAGAATTGCTATAAGAGTATTTCACTCTGTACGGTTTCCAGTTCCATTATGACGTTCATGGTCTGTATTCTTGAACAGCTGACAGGTTACTTTGCTAGCAGTAAAATGGCACTTAAGACAATAATTCTGGATATGTTGTTATTTGGTATATATTTTAGTTTTGCTGTGTGAGTAGTGGATGGACTCTTTAATTGTACATTTATAGAATTGTTGATAACATATGCTATAAATATTCTTAAGAAACATCACTGTTATCCACTGCAGGGTGTCCCTGAGCATAGCAACTGTCACAGGATGTCCTGGTGTAGGCAGGCTTCGTGTGCACTAAAGCTGCCATGACCAGGGACACGAGGGACACCTGCTGGTAACTCCATAGATAGACAAAATTTTTGGACCATAATTTTCAATGACAGATAAAATAGTCTGCATTTGTCACATAACTGGGAAAAGGTGGCAGCACAGTAGTACATGACATCAGCTATTTATACACTTGAAAACAAGCCACATTCATTTAGGAGAGTAGTGTTGTAAAGTATTGTCATTGGATTTACTGTATTTGTGAAACAAGGGTTGCTAATTGAAATCTTTTGTAAGAATTCTGGTAAAAGTGTGTGTTGCTCAGGGAGTTGCAACACACAGGAATGTTGGTCCAACACTGTGTTCCACTGCACTGTCATTTTTCTCAAAGGGAATTCTGAAACATAAGTGTTCACTTTTCTTCACTGGATTTTCATGGGAAATAGTAATTTAATTTTATACTTTGCTGTTCAACAAACAGTGCAAAAGTATCATGTATGTTGTCCATGCCATGGCATTCTAATATGTGCTGCAAAAGCCATCTCGTCAGGTGAACATGCCACATATACCAACTGTAATTAGCACACAGACAGGTTATTTTCCCTCTTTCACATTGAGGTTTCTTATTGCACTGTGTGGATGTCATCATGATTTTTCTGTTGTGCCTTTAAATTTCCTGTGGGCCAGGTAGCTCAGTCCGTATAGCGACTGACTATGGGCTGGAAAGTCCGGGATCAAATCCCGGTGGGAACAAGATTTTCCGCCTGTCCAGACAGGCCCTGGGGCCCACTCAGCCTCCTGTAAAATGGGTACCGGGTCTTTCCTGGGGGTAGAGGCGGCTGGGGTGTCGGGCTGACCCTCCCACCCCCATCTAGTGTATCGAGGTCCTAGAAGGAGTAGAGCTATACCTCTGTTCACCCTTAAGGGCCTTCGTGGCCTATAAAAAAGGGTGAACCTACCTTTAAATTTCCTAGTACAGTATGCTGTGCAGTCAGTTTGTCTTTCACATTTTGGTATACATTGTTCCTGTTATATTTTACTGTTACCACATACCATGCTGACATCATGTTTTGAAGGGTTTTCTTGGATTGTGACAGCTGCATTTTTGTTCATATGGACAGTCTGACCGTCCTGGACTGAAGGCACTCATGGTCACCTGTTTTGTTTTTATCTCATTTTAAATCATTGCCCTTAGTGGTGGAAGGAACTATATATATAAGACGAAAATTTGAGGAGGAGTTGTTGAATGATAGACAAACTTTCAGTGATGATAATACCTATTTACAGGTTACCTCCCCAGGATTTTTCAGGTGCCTAGGAAGGAACACGTAAATACTGATGTTGGGATTTATCTCTTTGTGTTTGTCTTCATTAGTTAAACAAAAGTCCTGAAATTTGCTATTGAATGCAAAGTTGCAGGGTAAGTTTTGATCAGATTGAGGGACCTTGAAAGAGATCCATATGTAAGTGTATGAAATAGGGTATCATTAAGGAGGATAGCATTTCGTATGTATTATGCAGAATAATTGCAGGAGGAGGAAGAGCGGAGGACTGAGTTATACAATCAGGTAGCATAAATTTAAAAGACAAATGTTATGGCTCAGAGTGAAGTAATGCAGAGGGTTAAGAGGACAAATTAAATAAGGCTTAATGTTTTTTAATGAAATTAACATTTGATGTTTTGAGCATCAATACTTCACATTTGTGTGTGTGAGTGTACATGCATCACTGATTTAGCTCTCCCCTGTTACCTCATGACTGGAAACACTGCCATTCACTGTCATTGGCATAGCTGCATATATCTTCAAACCGTGTCTCTTGCAGTGCAAAGTATGTGTGACATGATGGTGTCTTCTTTCAGACGCCATTAACTATTCAAGTAATACTCATCCTCGTGTGCGGAGAAGCAATAGTCTCACACCTCCAGTCAGTATTACACAAACTTCAGACTTCTGGAGCTCACAGGTATGTTGCAGCTATGAACAGTGTGGCATGAATATATTTATAATACTATTCTTGCTTTATTTAACTTGATGATGCTTATCAGATGCCTTGGCTGTATGGCTCTGAATGATGAATGGGAAGGAAGTAGTTATGGTCTTTTTGAATGTGTTGTCTGAGATTTCTTGGATGGGCTGAAACCACAAATGAAATGTTGGTTAGGGTAGCTGGTCTTTGACTGGATTCCAACTTGGGACCTCCTAGATGTAAAGCAAGAATTTCATCAAAAGGATAGTGACTGCAAATATTGTCTATTAGACTTTGTTTTAGTTCATGAGAAGAATGTCCTCAGGTTGAGAGATTTATGACAAAACATAATTAGAAAGTTACTGGATTCTGTTTGTGACAGACTGGCATTCATACATTGCTGGCAGGTTTCACCATACTGGGTTGTAGTTCTGTCACTAAGTGGCAAAAGTGATGCATGGATGGTGAAATTTTAAGGTACTGAGTGGTGTACTGTTTCATTACTTTGAAATCCTGAGCACAGAAAAAATCATGAAATTATGTTAGTACATTGCTTTTGCTGCAAATTGTACTGTGTTATTTGGTTTAGAAGTAACACTTTTATAATCTTTGGCACTCCAGTCTATGATATTGTCATCATGAAAGTTTGTAGAAGGCATATGGATCAATTTAGACCAAGTACAGTGACATTTCTGTCCCTCATTACCATGTGTTCTTGTCATGCATTATTGCTCATTTATTCTGGTCCCAAAAAAATTGCCTTTGTAGGTGGTATATAATTATATGAAACGTATTGTTCCTTGAAGTGTTGTTTTGTGTCAGTCAGTCAGCATTCTTGTTCTTGACGCACGCTATTCCTGGAATGTTTGTTTCTAAAAAAAAGTAGCAAAAATAATGTGATGTTTTTTGAAAGTACTGTAGCAGTAACTTGCCTGAACTGACACAATGTTTGGCATGTGTCTGACAAGTAGTATGAGTGATGGTGGTGATGGAGGGGCTTGGTTGCAAGGTGGCAAACCTTGTTAGCTTTCCCCTGAGTTCAGCAATTCAAAACTGTGTGATTTAGTGTTGTTATTTCTGCTGTTTCTCATTTGTGCTGATCATGGTTGGAAAATAAGTGAAGCAATATTTAAAAAACATGAATTGCTATTTCATTCATTCCTTTGGCATGTGCAGAATGCGACAATTCCTTGCCGTTCTCGGGAGCTTCTTCCGTTCCTCTTTGTTATGTACTTTTCCCTGCCACCCTTCTCCACCAACTATTTGTCCATCCTCTCTCACCTCATCTTGCCATCTATTCTTGGTCTACCACTCAGTTTTGTTGTTCCCAAATTCATATATAATACTCTTTTGGGAATTCTATTTCCTTCCATTCTCTGTACATGCCCAAACCAACGTAATCTATTTAACCTTATTGTCTCTATTATAGTAGGTATTTTAACTCTTGCATAAATTTCTTTATTGGTTACTATTAATATGCAAGTAAAAAAAAAACCTAGATGATTTGAGATGTTTTCACCAGATTTGTAAGGGTACTTCTGGATGCCTCCATTTTTGTGCAAGGTGGAAATGTTTGTTGTTCTCACACAACTGTACCATGCGTTTGCAACATGCATAATTTTTATGGACTATAAAATTAACATATTGTCCACTGAACGTAACACTTGTGATACCTTACATGAGGACTGGATATGACTAGCTGCTGAGAAGGATGGAGACTTGAGTTCTTACACATCCGGAGACAATGAGCTTACTGCTAATGGCTCTTCCAGAATAGATGTGTTGTGTGGTGGTTACTGAGGTTGGCAGTGGCAGTGGGTAGAAGTGGGAGACAGGCATGACATTGACCTGGGGATGAGTTTCATCATGGCCCATGCTGCCTACAGAACAGTTAAATTGTTCACTCATGTGCTCTGCATTGGTGGGTGTGATGAACGGAACATTTTGAGCTTGGAACCGGTGCTGTTTCATCTGAAATGTTGTGATTCAAACTAAGCATCTGTTACGGATTTGTTTTGCAAAAAATTTGTTTGCACACACATGTTAATGTTGTCATGCGTGTATTTTTTTGGTAGGTGTGACTGTGAAATGTAAAATTCTCATCTTTTGTTTTCTTGTGTTTCAGACATGTTTAGTGCTTTTACCACAACTGTCCCTTTAACACCTCTATTGTTTGCTCTGTATGGTCCCATCAGAAACAGTGAATTGAGGTTTTATTCCATATAATAATACTGCAATCCCCCTGATCCGTATTTTTGATTAGAATTGCGCTGATAATGTTTGTTCCACTTATGTCTTTGCTTTTGTGTCAACATTTAAACTTTTAAATCTTGAAAACTAACATAAACTGGTAAGTTAACAAAATGTTCACACACTTTAGTTGTGATCATCACCACCTAAACCTCCATCTCCACCACCACCTCTATCACCACCACCACCACCACCACCACCACCACCACCACCACCAAACCTTGTTCCTGTTGCTAAACGCATCAACATGTTGATGGAAAGTCTTATTTGAAGTTCAATGAAGTGCACTGTTGGTGTTTTCAAGATACACACTCTTCCCAGAATGAGATGCTGATGCACTATACAGATAACCAATTAGTGTTTATTTTTTTATTTTCTTCTTCTCCTCCTCCTCCTCCACCTCCACATTCTCCTCCTCCTCCCCCTACTCCTCCTCCTCCTTCTCCTCCCCCCATTACAGTTTTGAATACTGTATGTTACTAATCTGCAGAGAACTTGCGAGAGGTAGTTTGATGCTTAACATTTGATACCTATTGGAGAATAACGCATGGTTGTACTGATAGTGTGGTACTTCTGATTCAGGATGATCTGTCTGGGAGACAGAAGCCACGCAGTTTCTCACTGTCTTCAGAACATGCTCCTCCTCTGTCTCCTCAGAGTTCACTGGCCTCCTCAGGAAGTGGTTCTCTTGATGAACTACGCACAGGATTCACTTCAGATGCCTGTGGAATGCGTGGTGAGTATCTTACACTTGTTTGTGATTGCAATTGCATTAGTCTGCCTTGGATTTTTTCCCTCAAATATCGTATTCTGTTAGGTTGAACAGTGCTTCCTATGGAGAGAATTTCTTCCACAGACCAGTGAAAAATAACTTTTCAAAGAGGAAAACTGCTTGAAGCCCAAATGTAAAAATTGGTTATTTTTTTTAGATTTTGATCCCATGCAGTTATATTTCAGTTACAGGGATCAGAAATGTATATCAGACTCTGGTCTTGAGGAACCAGTTCCAGTTTTCAGGCTTATCCATATGTTTATTGTGATCATGAAGTTCAGAATCCTAATTACTGGAAATTACTGCTGCCCCTTGATGAAGTCCATATGCATGGGAACTCTTGGTGTAGGACATAAAGAATCATCACTGCTGGTGTTGTTGGATATGATGCTTAATTAATCATTTTGCTTTACATCCTGCAACTGAAATTCATATCTTTAGGCCAAGGGGATCTTTGGCCCTTGTTACCTTGTTGGAAAGGATGCAATAGATTATTTCCTATTTGGTGAACTCTGCTGCCACTGAGGTTTGAACTGTTGTCGTGGGTGTGGGTGTATTGTTGTCAGAGAGTGAGAGCCTGCAAGCCTTTGATGTAAATGAAGTTGGCTTTATTATTAACTCACTGGTGGTGGTCAGTTGTGTGAGATGCTGGTGGAGTTGAGAGCAGAGTCCCATGTGATAATTCGGTAGTTTGACTGTTTTCATCAAGCATTCTGTTCTGATGGTTTCAAAGCTGCCCCCAACTCTGTAACATGTTTCATGCAACTACAAGACCCCCGGTCGCTCTTACTTATATACCCTCACTTTGGTATATAGCGTGGACCGTGGTAGCTCAGTGGTTAAGGTGCTGTGCTACAGATCGGAAGGTCACTGGTTCGATCCCAGCTGGTGTCATTGGAACTTTTCATTGACATAAAATCCTTCCAATAGCACTATGGCCCTGGGGTCAACTCAGCCTCTAACAGAAATGAGTACCAGGAGCATTTCCTGGGAGTAAAGGCGGCCGGTGCGTAAGGTTGACAACCTTACCACCATCCTGTGCCATTGTCATGAAATCTGGAAACCTTAACTTCCTGGAACCCTCTGGGCCACTCCAGGCCCGTAACGGGATTGCTTTACCTTTACCTTTACTTCGGTATATAAGAAAATAACACTGCCACACTGCCATCCCTTTCACAGTTAATGTACTCTGTGTGAGTGTGTGTGTGTGTGTGTATATGTATGCATAAATACATACGTACATACATGCGTATGTATGTACATATATACAGTAAAATGTTGCTGTAACGAACGCCAGTATAACGAAATGTTCAGAATTGTGAAATTATTTTTAGGCCCCTTCCCTTTTCCCTATTTAATGTGTGTTAAAACATTTCATTTTAACGAATTTAGAACTTTCAGTA
>Ga0131853_10008911_pt1 | contig 18308 bp, 12 predicted proteins | sample TergutLab28metaG_FD_92764 | JGI IMG/M metagenome (GOLD analysis project Ga0131853, IMG submission 92764) | Labiotermes labralis P1 segment gut microbial communities from Petit-Saut dam, French Guiana - Lab288 P1 (version 2) (version 2) | ecosystem: Host-associated > Arthropoda: Insects >... | reverse complement strand
GTGTGTGTGGGTGTGTGTGTGTGTGTGGTTGTGTGTGTGTGTGTGTGTGTGTGTGGGTGTGTGTGTGTGTGGGTGTGTGTGTGTGTGTGTGGGTGTGTGTGTGTGTGTGTGTGAAAGGTCTTACATCTGCAGCGCACGTAAATTGGTGGGTAGTATCAACAACGCGATAAAGCCAACATGTTTCTAGCACTGCAGTTCATTCAGAGCCTTAATCAACAGTCCATGTCCCATCGAATATAAGTTGCTATCACTTAATGAATCATTAATGATTAAAACTGTGAAGATTGACAATTTTAGCAAATACCGCCATCCTCCAATGGAAACTAAAAGAAACTCGGGCAAAAACATTGAGTGGGTTGTAAATCAAACTTTGCATTTCTACGTTCTGAATTTTAACCAGACTTATTATACACCTACATGTTGATGACCCTGCATTACAGATTCGTGCACATTTTTCACAAACACGAGCACAAAAGTTTAGTCTTCTTGAATTCATTACATCCTTCTACTACACTTGTGACCCGCTTTCATGACAAGATAAACCACATATTATTTTCCCGTCTTTGCCTCCCGCAGCCCCGATTTTTATCCAGTCGCTTATGTGTATAACGGAATACATTATACAATTTTCATATAGTCAAGTGCTCTAAATTCCTAATGGAAGTCAAGATGACACGTTGCTTTTAGTTTACGCGTTTCAGCCTTGAATGCAAACTTAACTGAAAGATTATATTATTTCAAATACGGAGCATAGCTTTGTATTGTGCTGAAAACTGGACATTTCGGAAAGTAGATCAGAAATACCTTGATAATTTTGAAGTGTGATGCTGGAATACAAGTTGAACCGATCGTAGGAAAAATGAAGAAGTAGCACATATAGTCAAGAAGGAAACAAACATCCTACACAAAACGAAGTAACTGGATTGGTCATATCTGGTGTAGGAACTGCCTTGTAAGAAACGTTGTTGAAGGATATATAAAAGGGACGAGAAGAAGAGGAAGAAGAAGCAAGCTGCTACTGGATGACCTTAAGGAAAAGATAATACTCTAGAGCATGAGAAAGAGTAATCACTCAGTCGCAGTCTGTGGTGAACTGGCCTTGCAAGAGGCTAGAGTCCTGAATGAAAGTTACAGGTATTCACTTTCCTTCAGATACCCCTGGTAGCAACAATATGAAGCACATAAGGCGTGTCTTGAGCGTCTTCTTACTCAACTGAAAATGTTAATGCTATGGGTACCTGAATCGTAATTTACCACAATATATTCACAGTCGAATAGTGCCGACGTCATTTGCAGAAAAGTGCAACACCATACACGTTACGCCTTATTCCACGCCTGCACTAAACGAAACACGATATATCACATCCGTTTGTGTCCTCATTCTGTCGTATCAACCACCGAGCCAGGAAAGGTACAACAAACAGTACAATCCAATGCAAATTGCCAATAGAATTGCAAATACCAAATTTGAGTGTGGTATGGCCACAAGCGGGATGCCCGTTTTTACACAATTTTTATTTCCTCCCTACTTCCCATCTTTCCTCCCACCCCTCATACTATTTTCCTCCAATCAGGTCTGATTGTTCGTCTGAATGACTTGAGAAATCCAATAAAGACGGAGAGAGGACTTTTTTAAACCCTGAATTTATGTATTTCCATTTATTGCTATCCCCACAAAAGTTTTAAAAGAAAAACGCCCGTAAACTAATTATCCATATCCTGTTAAATTCCCAGTCGTAGTCTTAAGGAACAAATTGCATGGCGCTTTTTCTCTACTCATTCTTTCCCTTTTATAACACCAGATTCATTTTCCTTGAGGCTCTAATAATTTGCATGCCTAATTTTTTATGAATACCGATGAGCTTTTTATTTTGCAAAAAAAAAAAAGACTCTCCTCGATTAACATTTCTAACAATTGTATAAAGTAAAAGCTAAACAACTCAGAATTAAATTATCCTTTCCCACTAAAATGAGCGACTCGGAATTTGCACAGACTTCTATCGCTGTATTTAACAACATTTATCACTGTTTCATGTACAATTCGGACATGATCATAAATAACTATGTAACTTAACTCGTAACTTTAAAATTGATGGAAAATCTGCAGTCGTTGAAGTAAATAATTTGTGTTATAAGTTGCTTTGTACAATGTTAATAAAAATCCAACCAGATGTAACAGTATGCAGATATTTAATTACTGCAAAGTCACTCTACATGTTTCGGGTGTCACAGCACCCATCATCAGGAGTACTAAAAACTGTAACCGCAGCCTCCGGTACAGGTACAGCTACTTCCCTCCAACGTGGCCGATCAGGCAACGTTGGAGGGAAGTAGCTGTACCCGTATTATGACCTGTACCGGAGGCTGCGGTTACAGTTTTTATGGGAAACTTCATCTGTCTACACGTTTTAGCTCCAAAATTACTAAGTAGATTTCAATTCAGTTTAAACCGAGCTTTTCGGACTAGATGATAGAAAGTATCAGTCAAACACAGGATGATTATTAATTGCATGCAGTATATACATTTAAGGATTCTTTTCTGCTCCCAAATAAAATATTCTTATAAATACAGGCTGTGACCTCTCTGACAGGAAGTAAAAGAGGCGTTACGAGGTCAAATGGGACTATTAACAGCGCAATTTAGGAGCAAGTTTGTTTAATTTATGTATCATTTTCTAACATCACAAAGTTTAAACCCTAAAACTATGCTTATAATATCGCCTAGAAATGCCTTCCGTTAGTCTGAATGGATAATTAAGTCCTGTGACACGAAGAATTTCCGAAGAACTGAAATATTCCGGGCATTTATTACATACTTGTCGCAGTCGGTTCAAACGAACGCCAAAGTTCATCCCGTGTGTTGACTCTTTTCCAAAAAATAATGGCCTTCAAATTGTCTCGCAGGTAAAGTCGACAAGAGTGGAAACAGGTCCCAAAGCCCTTAGCCCCATTCATCGATCTAGGCAGAAAATGCTTTACGTTTCGAGTGCAACAAACAGGAGCTTCATATCTCTCAATACAAAACAGATTTGGTTCGTTGGTTTGTTCATTGTGCACTTGAATGTCTGCTTGATGTTTCACGTACTTCCTGAAAGAATGCCGGAAATGGTAGTGCGCCGCATACTGATTAACCAGCGCCGATGTCTCTGTTATAACTAGAGTGGTTGGAAGAGGGTACAAAAACTAAAACACACAAAGAACATGAGGGTGCACGTGCAAGGTATTATGCTTGCTGGATAACTTCCACAACATTTTTACTCACTGTTGGCAAACGAAGTATCATTTAACCCATCCAGTGGCCTTACGGAACTTCAAAACTCATTTTGTCCTTTTTTACGCCTTCACTGTCCTTATAGAAATCCACCCACTCAAAACTAGAGATAAGAACCTTATGTTTATTGGACCGTGCATCGTCTTGATAGTTGAATAAAGAGAGACCAACTTGATGTCACTTGTTTTATTATTTCATTATTTAATGCTCAACATGTTTCGAATGTTAATACAACCATCCTCAGGAACTTGCGACTTATTTGTTGAGTTATTTCATGGGTTGTATTGCTCTGTAAGGATACAGGTTTTTACATTAGCGTAATTATTTAGTGGCGAGTGTTTAGTCATGACGTGTGTGGTTGTATGAGAAACCGTGTTTCTGTAAATATTCTCAATAACCATAAGACACCGCAGCAGCCAACATTTGCAGAAACACACTTCCTAATACAACCACACACGTCACGACTAAACACTCGCCATTAAATAAGTACGCTAATGCAAAATCCTCTATCCTTACAGAGCAATAAAACCCATGAAATAACTCAACAAATAAGTCGCAAGCTCCTGATGATGGATGTATTAACATCCGAAACACGTTGAACATTAAATAATGAAATAAAAAAGCAAGTGACATCAAGTTGGTCTCTTTTTATTCAACTAGATATAAGAGCCTAAACGTTTGTCAAGAATATAATATCAACATAGGGAAGATATCACTTACCAAGCGCAACATTACTGCATAGGATTTTAATGTTTTTAACATTTTAACGCTTACATACATATTTTGAAATTGGCAACAATATATATATATATATATATATATATATAAAACATTATCCAAAGTTCTATAACAACATATCTCAAATACATACGTGTAACCTTTTTCATACGTACCGGTTAAAATTTTAGAAATAAGTATCCCGATTGTATAATAAGAACATAACAACACATGCTTTTTATACATAGTTATATCAAGAATATAAGCATTTGGGATAACACAGCGCATTTTATACATTGCTAAGTAAGGATCTGTATCTTAGAAAGGCCTGAACGTGATTCTATAAGAATCGAAACATATTGCCTTACTACAATAATAAACACAATAAAGTTTTTGTGTTTGATACATCTTTGTATATTTATCATTTTGTCGTGCTGTAACAGCAGAAGAATTTAACGATTTTCTTTCCGAATATACGCCATTATTTCATGGACCACAACTACCTTTGTAAGCGAGCCATTCTGGCGCCCAGAAATTCAAATGTGAACAGCAGCAACTTTGAGATTCAGAAGCTACCACCAGGAAATGTCGTATCACACAAATCGCATTGTCAGTGGATACAAATGGCGATGTTAATGAAGCACAGCAATAACGGAGAACGGATATGTTACCTAGTCACGTATAAACCACATAGACTGTCACACTGTGTGCAGTCCATCGTCACGTTGTTATGGTGAATCTTCAATTGCCAAATGCCTATCTCCCTAACACAGCTGTTGTGACCACGTTTATTGACTTTAGGAATATAACACGGTCTACATAATTACGATCATCCCGCATTCCTCTACTTTACACAAACCTCTTCCAAATTTATAGACTTATAAGCATTTTGATTAAATAATAAGAAGAACGCCCACATGCGGAGGCCCAGACTGACCATCTGACTATTCGTCCGTCCATCCGTCTTTGACACAGTTTTAACGAAACCCTGAGATTCTTTTGGAAAGTGTAGCCGAGTAAGTTTCGATGTTTTCCTGACCGTGCATCTCAGCATAATCTTAGTAAAAAGCCAACTTAATGCACAAAATCTTTTTTTATAATAAGTTTATTATATGCCTGTACATGTTTCGAGCACTATGTGCTTATCATCAGGAGGTCAAAACTATGTTATACAGCATCTGGTATCATCACACCTGCAGGTGGCCGTCCCGTGCGCAGTCCTCTCTCAACCTGTGCACCGGACGGCCACCTACAAGTGTGATGATACTAGATGCTGTATAATACAATTTTGACTTCCTGATGATGAGCACATAGTCCTCGAAACATGTACAGGCATATAATAAACTTATTATAAAACAAGATTTTACGCATTAAGTTGGTTAATTACTAAGATTAGCCGAGTAAGGTTTTCATAAACATCGGTTCATTGACAATCACACTGTACTTAAGGCTGTAATAGAATTTTTACCCGTACCTCCATATTTACAGGCCGAGTTTGGTGAAATTCTGTAAGGGAGCTCTCCACGTAATGCCAGTCGACTACTGTAAGTTTCACGAAAATCGTTATAAAAAGCCAAACTTTAATAGAAGGATTACTCTGAAGTTTGCTACCATTTTACGCACTTATTCTTCGATTCTCAAAAAGTCGGTACAGACATCCGTAAAAATGTTTTCATTTGTTATGACTTTACTAAAAACCGAGGTCATGTACTTTATTTAGAGGAGTATATGAATTGCCATACGCACTTTCCGCATTTATTTTTCGATTTAGTTGAAATTCGTATAACACATATGCACATTATTTTGGTAAGTGCCTGTGAGTTCCCCGACCTTCGGAGTAGTGAAGAACGAACTCTTCTTGTGGGTGTGGATAAAATTACATTTATACATGTATCGTGAAAACTACGATGGAGGTAGTAAAGATTGCCTTGGTAAGTACTGTGTCCGGTACATAATTTACAATCTTATTTTGGGTAGGCACGGAAAGTATAAACTGTTTTCGGAGTAAGAGGTCTTAGTCTGTAGATACCACACGATACTTACATAGCACAACATTCAAAAAATTAGAGAAGAATGGATACACATAAACAGCAAGAAGGTCTGAAAATGTATTAACCTTTAGACGCCTAATGTCAACTATAGTTGACCTACCGCACCGCTAACCTCTAAAGTTGCATTTTATATATTTATTCAACAAATATAGGTACCGAATATTTTAAACACGGTATATACTCTCCGTTTTTTTTTCCTTCAAAATGCAGGTTGTTTCATAATTCTAACGTATTTGGTTCCTGTATTATTCACATTTTATATACAGGGTGTGCTAAAATTTAAAAAATAATTCCGGCGCCAAAAAGGTTAAACACGTTTTGTTACGCTAATAGTTCAGAAAATACAAGGGAAAACAACTGTATTGTCTGTTGTACGGTCTCGCCATATTTTTCTCAATTAAGCACAACTTACTCTGCGAAAGATAATGGTCTTTATTAGCAAAGAAAGAAAACAGATTGGACATGGATCGCATGTATAAATCCATCGGAAATTCTAAAAAAAATCTGGATTAATTTAACTAGGAATTTTAACAGAGCAGGGGGTCAAACGTGTGACAGAAAATGAAACAGTAATCTGAGACAATAATTGAACTGAACTTTCCAAAAACATACAAAACAAACCACGTTTTGACTTCCTTATAACTATGGAGTTCAGCTTGAAAGTGGCGTCGAGAGTGCTTTAATAGTTAATAAGTCATGTGTGATGAAAAGGTAAAGGCAGAATAGCTTCAAACACAGGATGCACCTCCCCTGTAATTCGTACTTTTTTCTAGTTCCTCGCTCATCCCTAAATGAAAAATATCCATATTCTTTATTTCTTACACTCCCCTCATACACATTAATGAGCTTTATCTATAATTTCCAGATTCTCCAGTTTTCACATCCTACCTGTTCAAACTTTTTCCCCTCCAACTTGAAACTTCATCCCGTAATCCTCCCATTTCACTGAAACTCAGCCTGTTCTTGACAGATACCCGATTAACGCGCCTGATACTCTCTACCGCAGCATTATTCTGACTGCACAGTGAAATGCGGTGTTGTTTCCCTTCAGATAGATCTGTCCGGATAATTTATACAGCAATCAACACAGATTACACGGTAACAAGTAATTATCGGAGACACAAACTGATATCTCCACTGAAATGGTAACAAACATTTGCAGTGATGAATAAAACTAGGAATACTTGATCGAAAAAAACGTTTGCTAATATATTAGTTTGTTGGGAACATATCGGTCTTCTGACGATTGAGTAGTGCGTTGTGCACAATACACTGGTTACATAACCGACCAATTTTTCCGTGTACCAATCCACTCAATCACTCCACAAAACTATACACTGTGGGAGCCATTGACCTGAAAAAAGGGGGATCATGTGCAGGTGTGTGTGTTTGTGTGTATGTGTGTGTGTGTATGTGTATGTATGTATGTATATATGTGGGTATGTATGTATTATGCATGTATGTATATATATGTATGTATGTGTACGTATGTAAGTATGTATGTGTATGTATGTATGCATGCATGCGTGCGTGTATGTATGTATGTATGTGTTATGTATTATGTATGTATTTATACATGTATGTATGCATGCGCGCGTGTATGTATGTATTATGTATTTATGTGTGTATGCATTATGTATGTATGTATGTATGTAAGCATGATTGAATGAATTAATGTCTGTATGTATGAATATATACACGAATAAATATGTACGTATGTATAAACGTGTCTATGTATTATGTATGTATGTATGTATTAATGAATTAATGATTGTATGTATGAATATATACATGAATAAATATAAACGTATGTATGCATTCATGTAAGAATGAATGACTGAATGAATGAATGAATGTATGCGTTAATGAATATATATGTATGTATGGATGGATGGATGTATGCATGTATTACGTATGTATGTACGAATGTACGAGAGTACGTACACAAATTTCATTGTTCCTTCCATTGGTCCATAGTTAGCTCAGCGGTAACTTTTCGAAAAAATTTTTGACGTGGAAGCCGGCTTACTTTGCTGAAGTTTTCGAAATTTCCATCCCCAAAAAGACCGAGCCAGAACTTCCAACAGAATATCACTTTCTCCCCACCCATTTCCTACTGACAATTAATGCTCACATTATGATTCCACCCGACGTTACGTAATTTCTGCAGAGGAAACAACAGTCTCACAGAAAGAACCAAGCAGTACAGATTCGAAACACGGATGCATGAAATAATAATCACTACCGATAAATACAACCACGCATCATCATTTTATGAAAACAATGGGATCTTGGGTAAGATGCAGGGTTCTGGAAGCATAAAGTGGAACACTTGCATCATCATTTTGCACATACACAACCTCATCATTCTAATTCCCTTCTGACAATGTTTTGCCTACGTCAAGGCACCGACATTTGTCTTCAGAAACCAGGCGACTAAGGGACCCACCGAGAAGTTCCAGAAAGACTGTCTGAGTTGCCTCTCCTTTTATTTCCATCTCCCCAGCATTCTCCCCTCTTGTCTTTGTGCCCGGGGTAAAAGAATCTCACTCAGTCCCTGTTCCTTCCCCATCTCATCCGAAACTCCACGTATCAGGGTTATTACACCGCCTTGTGGGACTAATTTCATCTCGCGTAGCTACGAGTCAGTCGTCTGCCTCGCATTATTAGATTATACAGTATGTGTGTTGCAAGCACGTAGCTTACCTGCCAAACGTCGGTCACTTGAAGGCACGTACGTACTCTAGTGTACGAGCAACAGCAGTACCTTCCATTATTGCTTATCGGAAGTTTCTGTGAATCTGTGCAAACCAACTTAAATTGGAATTGAAGACGGACGGTACAAAAGACCTATAAAATTGCTTGAAGCACCTAATAAAGACAACGGCAGTCTGTTAGGGACTGGTAGTGTGACATGTCTGCGCTATTCTGCAAAAGACTATGAGTTAAGTGCTACAGAGAAATACAGGGCTATTCAAAATGATTGTCGGAGTTTTAACAACTTGTCATACACAATACACTTGAGATGGGAGTATATGTATTTTTTATTTAATAGGACAACACTCCAAGTTTTTATTACATACCTTACAGGTGCTCTATATGTGACCCTTTGTAATTCTACAAAAACATAAACACGATAATCGATAATCACCGCTGACACGCTACAAACAGTTTGGAACGAACTCGATTGTCGTGTTGATGTTTGTAGAATCACAAAGGTTTCATATATAGAGCACCTGTAAGGTATGTAACAAAAACTTGGAGTGTTGTTCTATTAAATAAAAAATAACACATGTACTTCTATCTCAGGTGTATTGTGTATGACAAGTTGTTAAAACACCGACAATCATTTCGAATAACCCTGTACATACAAACCCATTAGGAACATAAGAATTCCAAAGAGGAAACTCCAAAAAGCCAAACCTATTTTTAAAAAATAATAGTTTCTCAGCTGGTCAAGACACATCCCGTTCATCACTAAACGGAATGTTTCACAAGGGGTACAAAGTTTTGGTTCTAAAGCTTGCACAGGAAGAGACCAATTTGAAGGTCGGCGTATAGATAATAAGATAACATTAAAATTTATCTTACTGGAATAAGATGGGAAAGTGTCAATGGAATTAATTTCAGACAGGACAGAGATGGGAGCGGGTTTTGTACATACATGTTAATGAACCTTTGGTTCTGCGAAACACAGCGCATTCCCGCCCCAAAGAGATGTTATTAGCTTGCAGGCAGGACTTCTTTCTGTAGGGTTACGTGGTTTCACAAGGGCGAAACAAAGGACCTTCTTCTCACAAAGTTCATTCGCACCGTGTTTCTACAGTAAGACAATCTTTAAATATGTTCTAGTCTACGTCTAGATCTACCAATAAGCATCTTCCCCTCAGGTTTTCCGATAAAAAACCCTCCACATATTCTAGTTCCTTCACTTCGCCAATCTCATCAACATTGGTTTCACCAGTTTATTAAGAGTAGAAAGTGCATACTGTAAAGTCCTTTTGTATATCTCTCTATTTACAAAACACCGCTCTTTAGAATGAATAAGGTGGTAAATTCATTAACTTTATCGAAATTTACAATCTTACGACCAAAATTACGGAACAAAAAGAATGCATTGTGCAGTTAAGAACCAGTAACAGTAACTGAAGTTCTCTCTTTCTAAGAACTCTACTTCACTACCAGGCTAAACAATGTCACGTCACAGGAAATCTCATCCTTCTTCGTGACTGTCTTTTGTCTCTGGCTCGTAATGTAGGCCTATCAATAGCACCTAGCATCTCCTAATGTAAGTGCTACGCTAGATGCATGAGTCAGGCGAGGAACGAGGTGTGGTTTGTCTCAAGGTAACATTTCTTTCCTACTAACTTCTGGTTGGGCTTCACAAATTGTTTGCTTCCATTTGAATTACAAACTATTTCACGTTTCCGGAAGTGTACGGGCTTACTTATTCGTTATTCCAAAAATAAGAAAAGTTGAATAACTCTACAGCGCACCTGTATCGTCCCTGTGTGTCTTGCATCACGACAGCCGCGTAAGGAACTGAAGAATTTTAACCCTTCTGGCAATGAGGCAAACTTATATTGGAAAGTCGGAAATTTCGGACGAAGTACTATGATACATCTACTATGCTCACAACCTTGGCGCCAGATTTTTTCGGGGCTGGCAAGATTTCCCCGTGGACACAGCCGGAAGAAGAAGAAGAATAAGACCCGCGTCAATCCCTGAGTTTCGTAATCGATGTATTTCTCTCTTTCCCCTTGCTGCGTGAAGGCGGCACCCTCTTTCCATTGCCTCAATATCATTACTTGACACTCCGAGAAGCCCTCTGTTCTCTATCTTCAATTTACTCTCCCCCAGACCTCTTCCTTCCAGTTTCTTATCTTCTGTCAACTTTTGTCACAAAATATAACTTCACGTCGTCCCACGTTCAAAGCTCTGGGACTGAGGGCAAAACCAAGAGCACAGGAGAAACACTGTACGTTATCAACAGAACATTTCTACCCGTATTGAAGCAATGGAGTAGTAAACAACGCACGACAGCAACTAATTTTATTGCTTGTTTTGCACTGTCCACTCATTTCTTTCTAGAAAACACTCATTTAATGAGCTGATGGGAGAGAAAGGACTTATATTATTTATTATGCTTTAAAGATAGGCACGTCTGTTATTTCACTTACGAGTACTGTGACAGAATTCTCACAGTCACAATACGTGTAATGGACAGAGACTATACTGTACTTCATATGTAGGACACACTATTGAAATAACATTACCACACGAGTAACATGATTTAACGTGCGACAGGAACACGAAAAATTTACACATTTGGGTGATTGGTTGCGAGATTATCTCTATACCATTAGTAGGAAAGCCATTTATGTTTCATAGAATTACCATAGCATTTATTTTGAGAGTGTGAACATTTTGAGCGGAAAAGTTCGTTTGAATTAATAAAAGCTGAGCCCTCACCTTGCAAGAAACACAAATCCTCCCAATTCTGAAGTCATTTTCTTAAAACAAACTTGCAGGAAAACTGTTTTGTTTATTTTGAGAATAAATTAAAACCCTGTTGGGAAAAGGCCGAGTTCTTAAACTTTAAATCAGGTGGCATATAAAAATCACTGCTTCTTATAAGGTCAACATAGAGCATAAAGTTTTTATACGTTGTAAAACTTCTCACTTAGCTAAGTCATTCACTTACATGCATTAACGCCATCTTTAACTGACATCGCCATCAAGATAAAAAACACACACACACACACACACATATATATATATATATATATATATATATATTGTAATTAATTATGTGGTCTTATGCCTTATGTTAAGTTCAAGTGTGATCAGCAGAAGAATAACATGTTTTACAAATTCATGTTGTGTTGTTTCGTTCAGCCCTGCTACACCGTACTGCACGTTTCTTTATTGATAAATCTACATAATGCTACAAAACAAATTGCACAACGGGCATAACACTAAACAAATCAGAACATGTTCTTTCTTGTGGCGCTGCAGCCCAACGCGGGCCATGGCCTGCTCATTCTTGAGGTTTCTAGATAACACACAACGACGCACCACAGTCGGTAGGACTCCTCTGGACGAGTGATCAGCTCGTCGCAGAGACCTCTAACTGACAATACACAACACTCACAACAGACAAACATCCATCCCCCCGGTGGGATTCGAAACCACGATCTCAGCAGGCGAGCGGCTGCAGACCTACGCCTTAGACCGCGCGGCAATGGGACCGGCATCAGAACATCCTGCTTCCTTTTTATTTCGTCAAATATTCACATCACATCGAAAAGTGTTTCAATCGAATTTCTTATTACGCCTTACTCTCTCGTACTTTATGGGAAGGACTCCAAATCTTTAATAATGAGTTCGTAATTCCTTGATTTTTCTAATTTTTAACTCGTATCTCCTTTGATAAAGATATCCGACTTCAGCTTCTATGGTTTAAGACAATATTACTTCATGATAAGCACGAATTTTATATTTTATATATTTTTGTAACAATTATACTACCAACTTTTTTTTAAATGTTTGCCATCTCGAAGTGTTCAACATATACAGTATATGTATATATATATATATATATATATATATATATATATATACAATGATGTGTCAGTCAATCACAACAAAACTTTTTATGTTTATTATTGTACTAGGGCACGCAACATTTTAGTAGCTTGGATCTAGTATTCTTATAGACATTGATGGTTTTAGGTTGACTAGCTACAAATTTAGTACAATAGTAAAATAATAAACATAATAAAGTTTTGTTGTGTTTGACACATCATTGTATATTTATATATACTACCTATTGTAAGAGTTCGGGATCCCAGAATGCACTCTAAACATTGTTAACCTTGGATCTGTACTTTAGAGGGCCTGAAGATGACTCAGAAAGAGTCGAAACATGTCTCCCTCAAATAGCATTTTATATAATAAACTGTTGTGTTTTTGACTTATATATTATACTTCATATTAGGAATTTTATAATTTGTAATCGTAAAATTTTCGTTATGTACTTTACTGAGGTTTTGGTTCTGTAGAGTTCTGCTAGGAGTAGTTACCACTGTCCTTTTTTGGCTCTACAATGTAATGGAGCAGGGACGCACCCGAAAGTAAAAACCGAAACTAAAATTCAGTACCGTTTTCGGGCCACCACAATTTCCAAGTTTCACTCTGTTTCTTCACAAATAAAATCAAACCAAACAAACGTGAATAACGGTAAATAAAACAGTAAGAGATAATTACGATGATGATAGTACATAACAATTTGGAAGGACGTTATGGTGTTTTGACACGTTTAGTCTTACCCCATTTACCACAAAAAGGACTGAGGAGAAGCAAGAAGATTTGGCGTTACCGTGAACATGATTCTAAGTAAATAACGCCAGATCAAAGGTCAGAAACATTACTGAGGTGCCTTCCAGGACAAATTTATTGGTTTTTGTGATCGCCATTGTTATTAATGTATTGGAATATTTAAAATCAATAGCTCAGTTTTCCAATGACAAAAACATTTATGTTAGCCTGTATGCTGGCTGAGAAAAAAACGGGGTATATTATCCCCAAATTCTTGGACTTTTTTACTCTGAAGATGGAGGTAACACGCTGCTCCGAAACGCTGGTAACTATTTACCAGTCAACACACCGTAACATTCCCTAAGATTTGAGTCTTCGTCAACAAAGCTGCGAGAAATTGAAATCTCGCATAATTCAGAAACTTCCTCGCTGCCACTCTCCACAGTGTGTTTGTCGTCCGTACTGCACTTACGTCAATAATGTTTTGGCAATGTGGATTAAAACAGCTGTTTTGCATTTGTCATTACAAGGCCATCTCAACTTCGTAACTAAAACACTTCCATCAAGCCACATTTTATTAAACAGTGCATACCTCTTTCTAAATGCCCGTATAACTGTAAGCACCGACATCCTATAATTACAGGGCATCTTGCTCATAACCCAGATATAATTTGTTGTTGTCTTTTATTTGTGTTGGCTGCATAACTGGCCAGTAAGTAAATAAACAGGTAGTAACGTAAACTGTGGTGGGGTTGTTGTGTATTTATATACACATTTAAACAAATCTTTTCTAGTTACTGTTTTTGTCTTTTGTTTTGAGTGTGCTCTTATCTTCATTTGCTGTTTCTTTTGTTGCTTTTGTTGTTGTCGTAGTCGTCCCCGCCCCCGCCCCCGCCACCGTCGCCTTTAATTTGCACGCTGTCTTTATATCTGTTTATCAGACTGATTATTCAGCACGTAAATAAATACTAAAATCGAATCATTTTACTACAGACTACCACATATCAACGTTAGTGTGCAGAACTCTCAAAAACAGGTGCTGAAATATGGGTGTTAAATCCGGTGTGTTGGCCACCCTTGCCGGAGATGACTTTCCAATAACCCCAACAGCAGCAGCAGCAGCAGCAGGAAGGGTGTCGTTATGACAATGCAGTGTTCCATTACATGGCGATCTTAGGTGATATTCAATACCGCAGTGACGGGGGAATTAGCGATACAGCCAAGATAATATCCCCGTATTCCAGACAGCGAGGAGGAATGCACGAAATTGTGTGCTGAGAAAGACGACCCCCCAAGTTATAGGCTTGTGGAGAAAGGAATAGAGTCGTTGACTGGCAAAGTTGTCAGACATTCTTTGAATGCGTAAAATATAAGACCAAATTCACAAATGCAGAACATAATTTTTCCTGTTCGTTGTATTATCATTTACTTCCATTCCTGTTGACGGGACAGAAATGAATTATAGTGCAACATTTAAGAAGTTCTTCGTAGTCTGTAGGAAGAAAAACAAAATATGAAGCCCAAGTCGCAGCCCGGTATTCTGGGAATCTTCCTAACATAAAGTGGGCGAGTGGCACGTGGGCCAAAATGATTCTATCTAGAAGCACGAAAAAATGTCAAGAGACAAATTGAGTTTATGTATGATTATTTAGCCAGCGGTATATGTGCGAATTATAAGTACAACAAAGAAAACCCTCTTCATACCTCCCATCTATTCTCTCTTCCATTGTCTGACATTCCACTTTTACTTTCGTCGTTTAGAGGCATATAAAGCAAGATGCGTCGAGTATTAGCTGAGGTACGACATTACCAAAGGTCTACTTTAAAAATTAATTTGCCCCCATTGGATTAGAAAAAGTCATCATTCAGAAGATTGCTTTCTTGTTGGATGCGACGACTTGTGGTTAGGTAAAGTGCTGTCGCCTTCTTCGGGGCACCCCTTACCCCCAAGGAAAGCTACCTTCATAGTCACTGTTGGTAGCGTCGCAAATCTCACGTAATTCATCATAATAATGCTCGTAACTATCCTAATGTATATTGTGTCGTATAAAAAGCAAGTGCATCACCATAACATACTATACCATATACGGCGAGGGTGACGGAAAGTTGAAATACACACTTTTGTTTACCTTCTATTTTTTGTCCGCCATCTTTTAAAACTGCCTTTTTCCCTTCATAACTGGCATGCGAGTACTTTTCCTCACGCCAGAATCATTGTCAGGACTTACTGCATTCGCTCACAAAGTTATATGGAGTCGAACTCGGCTATAATGACAAGCAAGGGATTTTGTGTCGTTATAAACGAGTGTCTTTCTAACCTGGTGTTATAATGTTCTGGTGAAGAGTGAGGAATTATTTGATGTTACAGAACGTCTGACGTTATAAACGAGGTGTCGCATAAACTGATATCGTTATAACTGTGTTCTACTCTAATTTCGGGATAAAAAAAACAAATGGTTTAATATTTCCTCCACCGCCTTGTAGTGCATCTACTTCATGATCGAATAACTTAAGTGTGGTGTCTATCGTGTTTACCTTTAAAAAAGTCCCCAGAAAGTTTGCATTTTATTTAGTTTTTCTTTTTAATTCACAATCGCCCTCAAATCTCAAGCCTCGATCGCTCGATTCTGCGAAACAATTGCACTCCTTTCAACAATATCTTTCTAACTACCATTGTTCATTCTCACCTAAATGTCGCATCGTGTCTGAAGGCTTATAATGTTACGACATTGCAAGAATTGCTGAAGTCACGAAGTACCAACTGAGAAGCAAAAATGATTATGAAAGAAGAATTTTCAAACATTGCTTAAGGAATGGTCGTGGCCTGTTTTAGTGTATTGTCCCGAAATGCTCCTGAATTGATTAAGGATAAGGCCAGGTCCCTGAGCATATATTTTTGCACATATTTAAACAACAATTGTACAAATTTAGTCAATTTCGAACAGAATAATTTTTATAAATCCCTTAAGTAGTTGCTCACATTGTTATATTATTGCCCTTCCACAGTTTTGTCATTACAAATTCTGTTGTGCTAATTTTGTCAGAATTCACCTTCTTAAGAGCAACAGCATTTTTAAAATTAAATAGTAAGACGTTCACAATATGAGCCAAGAAAGTATAGTCGTTACTAATAAATGGAGTACGTCTTGATAGTATTCTGCTAGAACAATTACGAATAACTTTTTCAGTCAAAGGAAGCGTAGTACTGATGTAGTAGTGGAAATCAATCAAGAAATAGGCTATTGTGTCAAGAAACGCAAGAAATTTCTATAGAATATGTGATTTGGAACCTAATAGGTACGGGCCTTTACACAAAAAATTCGTGGTATAAACTAACATATAGGGGACAAAATAAGAGTATCCTCCCCAGAAAACCTTTAGTAAGGAATCAGCCTAAAGATTTAAGGCCACAATATTCTTTCCAAGACACGAACCTACACGTATCAACTGTACTGTAATTCTGAAGCGAATACAGAAGCATTCAATTCGCCACACCACGCTATGCACGAAATGGGCCAACGGACGTGACTCAAATACAGACGAACAACTGAATGTAAGAACAAAAGTTAATTCCAAATCCGCTTCTGTTCAGCAGCAGAAATAAAACAACTCTTGGGATAATATGCGCGCTGAACACAAGATTCTCCCAAACGAGATAACATCTGCCTTCTAGCTCTCAGCTACCTCTTCGTAAAGGAACAGTTGTTCAAACAAAACTTTAACTCAAAAGGCGTACAAGATAACATTCATTTCACTTTACATTACATTACAAACAGTTGTGTCCATTGTATGAGCAAGAATTATAATTTCTACTCTGCGCAAGACGTATAATAATTTATTTATTAGCACTCAATTTCGGGCTGTAAAAATTCACTTTTTAAAGCATTCTTTAAATATTTTCATACCTTAGTCTATATTTTGTCACACTAGATTTCCCATGTGTCAGTGCGCAAGACTACATAACCATAATCGCCGTTTACTCTTTATTTTGGTGGGGGGGGGGGGTTGATCTCACACAGAGGACTGCCCGAATCTCTTGTAATAAATCTACAAAATATTGCATCTCCTCTATAGAGCATCACATTATTATCGTCATCAGTATTATCATTATCTTCTTCTTCTTTTTTGTTATCACCTTTATGCAGAATATTTACAATTACGTACTTGGAACAAGCCACATTTCTAGGCGTATAGTGTTGCAACTGTACTGTTATTTACAATTTGTGCTTAAGTGAAATGTTATTTCGCCCGTGAAATATGTTTATTACTTCTGCAATAGCACTGTCCGTGGTATGTGTGCCGTACCCGATACGGCTATTCTTTTCCTTTTTTCTTAATTTCGCGCTTTCCCGGTATGTTGCTCAGGTACTGTCTGAGTGATTTTGAAATGGTTCTAGTCCCACTTGTTATTTCCCATATCACTTCTGTTATCACATTCCACATGCGCTGAATTTTGTTATGAGGTCTGTATATTTTAAAATCTTCTCAGTTTCTTTCTTCATCACGTTTCTGTCTCCAGGAACTGCAACATATATTAACATGCATGTTCCTTTTTTATATCTCGAATTATGATGTCCGGTTTATTGTTAGGAATAGTTCTGTCGGTTCACACTTGTTGGTTCCATAATATGGTAACCTTATCTTCATTACTTGCTTCGACTGATTTTGGTACATGGTTATACCATGTTTGTTGTCTAATTTTACCCCTATTTCCTTGCTTATGTTAAAAAGTAGTTGAGCACATACTCTATTATTATTATTATTATTATTATTATTTTGTTAGTAGTAGTAGTAGTTGTAGTAGTAGTTGTAGTAGTAGTAGTAGTAGTGACTGCCTCTGTGGTCTAGTGGTCAGAGTTTCTGGCTACAGATACAGAGGTCCCGGGTTCGATCCCCGGCGCTACCAGATTTTCTGAGTAGTAGTGGGTCTGGAACGGGGTCCACTCAGC
>Ga0131853_10008909_pt1 | contig 18309 bp, 17 predicted proteins | sample TergutLab28metaG_FD_92764 | JGI IMG/M metagenome (GOLD analysis project Ga0131853, IMG submission 92764) | Labiotermes labralis P1 segment gut microbial communities from Petit-Saut dam, French Guiana - Lab288 P1 (version 2) (version 2) | ecosystem: Host-associated > Arthropoda: Insects >... | reverse complement strand
TTTTGTGGGGAGCGGGGCTCGCACAAAAAAACTTCCCCGCCACGGTGCGGGCGCACAGCAAAAAAAAAAAATACCCCCCCCCCCCCCCCCCCCCTGCAATTAATTTGTCCATTGCACAGGAACGTTGGGAAGTAACCTGTGATACAGTAAATTACTGGGTTGTGAGGCATTACATAATAGTGTTTTGTGACCTTTGAAAGACTCACCCAGTACTGTTGGGATAAAATCATATCCAATACCTTCCACCTCATAGAATGACACATTTGTTTTATTAAGCTCATCTGGCTGAGCAAGTATGGAGCCTTCTGGGTCAACACCCACAATTGTGCACTTGGGGCACATTTCCTTGATTTTGCGTCCAATGCCAGTGAGGGTACCCCCTGTACCTGCAGCACATACCAGCATGTCCAATTGAAAATCACATTGTGTCAATATTTCTTCAGCTGTTAAGTCATAATGAGCCAAAGGGTTGCCTTCGTTGCGATACTGAAAAAGTAATAATCAGTAAAAGAATGAAAAAAAACCTGATTCAATTCAGCACTAAGAAGTACTCTTTACTCTAAGGTACAGTTATGAAGATGTTACCAGGTATTGTTCACTTCACCCTTTTGCAATCATACAAAGATAGGATGTAATGTCAGTTTTTACCTTAATTTTTTCACATATATTAGAGTTTAAGTGACATATTTGTTGCATTAGTTAACTTCAGATTTAAAGTCAAGGTGTAAAATGAACATGGCTTTCATTGATTATTCACTGTAACAAAGCATCATGCTCCTTCAACAGAAAAGGAAATAAATTATTCTGTGTTATACAGCAGAAAACAAGAAATTCTTACTGGCTAATTCATGCTCTGTGAAAAGTGAGAACAACACATTTTCAAATTCGATGTAAAGCCACTGAATTTAAAAATGAATGAATAAATAAATACATGAATGGTTAAGAAGAAGTAGGGTAGAGTAGTATATCTGAAGAAAATCCAGCAATATTTTGGTGGGTCTGATAAGAACCGCCCATCTAGAACCCAAGCCAACATACCAGTTCATTTGTCGATACAGAAATGAGGATATTCACAAACACACACTTTTTTTGTATGTTGCTCCTATGCAATCTTGAATTGTTATCAGGAAGGACACTAGAGTGACCTAGGTAAGGAAAGGCTCCAAACGATGGCTTGTGGCAAAAGAACCACTATTGGATTTTGTAACTATACAGGTCTCTTGAACAGTTACTACCTTGCTAGCTGGCTCATCAGTTGGTTAGTTGATCATTTACCTGATCTAAAATTATGGAGTTAGGAATCTCCTTGCTGAGCCTCTGTGCAACCATAATAAGCCCTTCCGGAGAATCAAAGGCAGCTGCTGTGGGTGTTCGAACTATTTCGGCTCCAAAGGCTCGAAGCACATTGACCTTCTCACTTGACATCTTCAAAGGCATCACCATGATGCAACGGTATCCTTTTATAGCAGCAGCCATTGCCAAACCCAAACCTAACAAAACAATGGTTACATTAGTTAAAACAAATGTATCAGACAAAAATATATTTCAGACAATACCTACAGAAATGTAATGGTGGATTATTACTGCATACACTTTTAATCAATCACTTAACTAAAATAAACGATGTGCACAAAGTTGGGTTTGCCAAATTAACTTATTATGTCTCCAGCATGTTTTGGCAATTGTGTATCATTATCCAGGAGTTCAGTACAACTTGGGTAATTCCAACTGTATTAAACTTGATACTGGCCCAAATGGGCCACAACACATTGGACATACAGAAAAGGTAGTTGGGTAGTTCCAAACCCTACATATGTGGTTGGTTTTAATTCATCAGTATTTACAAAACTTGGAAATATAATCTTAGTAATTAACCAACTTAATGAACAAAATCTTGTTTTATAATAAGTTTATTATATGCCTCTACATGTTTTGAGCACTATGCGCTCATCATCAGGAGCTCAAAATTGTATTATACAGCATCTGGTATCGTACCTGCAAGTAGCAGGTGGCTGTCCCGTGCAGAGCTGTGCACGGGACAGCCACCTACAAGTATGACGATACCAGATGCTGTACAAAACAATTTTGAGCTCCAGATGATGAGCACATAGTGCTCAAAACATGTAGAGGCATATAATAAACTTATTATAAAACAAGATTTTGTTCATTAAGTTGGTTAATTACTAAGATTATACTGAGATGCATGGTTAGCAAAACATCCAAACTTGAAGACATACTTTGATAAGTTACATAATGATGCTGGATAGATCACAGTTTAATGGACAAGCTCATGAGACCAACTTGGCTTTGAAACTGTAGCAAATGCTTGAATTTTTCTCCTCACCTATATCCAAGTAAGCACTGGAGCCCACACAACCTCACACTTAAGTTGTTTTGGGACGCCTCTCATTTAGTTCTACTTCTACACTCCTTTACCTTTCTGTGCAGAAAAACATCTGTGTAAAACTTCTGAATACAAAATTCAAGCAACCAAAACAGAACATAACCTGTGTTCCCTGAAGTGGGTTCAATCAGAGTAACTCCAGGCTTCAGAATTCCTTTCTTTTCAGCATCTTCTATCATTCTGACTGCAATGCGATCTTTCACACTTCCTGCAGGATTCAGAAATTCACACTTTGCCACTGTAAACACAAGCAAAGATAAGAAACACATATAATATAAAAAATTCGGTGTTCTATCTCCAACATTCACTTACACAGAAACATTTGATCTACACATCGTTTTAAGATATGACTGTACTCCTGTTACACTGAGATTGTCATACAGAACTTTTTAAAAATCCTATTCATTTTTGTTTCCTCTAAGGAATATGGAGATAAATATTGATTTTTTTTTATCACTCTAGTACTGCACACAAACGTGAATTAAACAGAAGACCGTCAACTTATTGATTATCACATGGAATATCACGCATATCAAATACAAAAGAATGCATTTTTTTGTCATAATGAACAAAGCTTTGATACAGGACTTTGATCTGTCTCAGTAAACCATAGCTGCCTTGCTTCGAGTAGATGTCACAATAAATTATATTTATTTGTTGTGGCACATATAACAGTGCCATCTGCCATTTCATATTTTTATAGTATTCTGAAATTTTGTACCCAGAAAGGGCACAAGGAACCTATCACAAACGTCAAAACGATATATTATTTGGATTCATTTATCCTTGGACTTATATCAATTGTGGAATGGTTTGGCATAAATATTACTAGATATTAAACCCGAAAAAATATACTTACGCATTTTGCATTGTATACCAAGAGACTTTGGAATGTTATTCATTTCAACCATAGGCGTACAACCAATAGCCGAAAGTATGTTTGGCATAATTTTTGGCACGTGACGTCTGAAATAAAAGAAAAATGTAATATCCAACTAGAATCCTAAATAGTTTGTATCTACAAACAGACATGGGCAGCGGCACCTTATGTTGAAATAGTTGTGGTAGTGGTGCCTATTAAAGTGAGCTCACCATCTGTGTAGGTCCTCCAATAACACATGGGGCAACTGACACATTCATTATCATGGCGGTACATGCGATATCCAGGCAGACACTGAGAATACTGACAAAGCAATTATGCTGCAAGCAAGTCTTCAGATGGCACACACTTCAAATATCAGCCGGTTACCACCTCCAGCGTGTACGTGGTATTCTTCACGGACATTTCTAACCTTGAAAATTGCAAGACTACGTTGTCTCCAACGTCTGGATAGGATTACCCAATCATACAGTGTTATGACTAGCGAACGTCATGCCCCGCTGGAACAACCTCAAAACTGGCATGTGATTTTTATTTTCAACTCACGTTTACGACAGCATTCGCTGGCTAATTAATACTGTCGCCAACTGCCGCGGGTGTATTGGCAATTCTGGATTCCCTGAACCAGAGCGAACAAACAGCAATTCGCGGAGTCGCCACTCTTATCGGCCTCTTGTACTACCACGCCATGAAGATGGTGTAGATGTGGTCAGCATCGCAGTTAGTATATGTACTGTCGGTTTTAACATTCCGAAATTCTGCATTCTGCCAACAATGAGTTTATATGTTAAATATGTATCTCAGAACCAAGTGCGAACTTTTTCCCATTCTTCATTCAGTGACTGGTTTTCATAACTGAGAATGCAAGTGTTTAGTGAGCGGTAGGAACTGGTCTTTAATAAAATGAATTGCGTTTCGTCCTTAAGTTCCTGTCTCTGAACAGAACTCCAGTTACGAGGCTACTACAGATGGGTCGAAGACCAAATTTGGAAGCGATGAGATGGAAAACTGATATCGTACCACATAATGCAGAGTACAGGACTCTCAAAAGTTTAAGTCTATGGCCTTATGTACAGGAGGTTTGTAACTGGCCAAAATGGGAAAAATCAAAACGGCTGATCAAGGTTTTCCAGAGATGACTCATATTAAAATTTTATTTATGGCCCTCAGTGTGCAGAGACAAGCCGTCGAGTTGGAATGCAGGTATACAACCCTGTCAATGAACAGGGACTTGAAGTACAGGAGATCAGTTGCCACCAGTAAGTTACAATCTGTTGTCCATACTCGTTGAGAAAGGATGGAGTGTGAATGGACAAAGCGTAGTTCTGCTAATGAATGAGGATTTCGGCCCATGTACATCATGGCGTAAAAAATATGCAACCGTTTATGTCGGGCAACATAGAGAGGTTGAACTTATACAAAAAGCATAGAAATAAATATGAAACTGTGGCCAAAATTCAAGATACGCGGGTGGCCAAGTTATGGGGTAATGATCATGTATAATACAGGGAGTCGCAATTTCCATAAAAGTAAGGCTAACTTCGCCGGTTTTATTTATTGTCTTAGCAGTGTTGAACTAACGTAAGATTTTCTTATTAGCGGCGTTAAAAGCTACGAGACTTGCCATAGAATGTACAACCTGTTGAAATAATCCCGTACACTAGTCCAACTTAAATGGCAGAAACCTAGCGGTAAACGCCTGCTCCTAAGCTACTTTTCCCTCGTCTGAGGCGTGTCTGTCTTTAAGGTCAAACGCTAGACCTTTGAGTCAGACAAACGCCACACCTCTATAATCACCACATATTTTCCATATACGATAGTCATCAATTGCTGTGGTTGGGAATGTCCAAAAAAACTCCCAAACGTTCCGAAATTTGCAAACTACGAGGTTCTCACAGCGGTGTGCCGAACATTCAAGCTTCCTGGAATGGAAGCTGTGTCGAATGGCAAACAGTTGCGGACGATTCGAAGGTTCGTAACCTTAATTTCAGGGTCAACAGGTCCAAGAAGTTTTTGACCTTGAAAACCCAGTCGAACAGAGCCCACCACAGAACGTGAATGCCAGAAGTTTCCTATACGCCTAGCGGTCGTTTGCGATCTTTGTACTTCTGCGAATGGGTGGAGGAAGTCCCGTTTGCAGTGACATTGGTTGGCTGTTGATTAGAAGGTGCACACCAGTCGACACGGGTCACTTACACATCCTGATGGCGAAGATTTGTCTGGCACCTAAAGTTTTAGGTCTGCTTCTGGTCCAAGGGAAAATTTGTCATACTAATGCATACATACAGTTTACATTGCTTGAAGTGCTTAAGAAATGTAACTTGTGCTTAAATATTTCCATGGATAAGTATAGACGTACTGGTTTATTTCAGTTTTCCTACAGCCATCAAATATTTTTTTTTTAAAGCAGGACGAGTACAACTGCGAGCAGCAGAAAAAGGGTTCACTCAATAAAACAAAATGTTGTACTCACTGCAGTGGGATGTGGTTGTGAGGGGAAAGCGCTCTGTCCAAATCCGGACGCCATGTGCAGCGGCTCTCCAAATCAGGCCTTATCATCTCCATATCCGTTACAGAAAGCTTCGACAGTGGTGTCACTGGCGGTTCTGTCGCAAGGCATTTTCCAGGAGGAGACATGGTGCTGCAACAGACGCTAATTACAAAACTATTCAAGGTAAAGGACTCCGTAAGGGGCGCTTTCTTACACGTTTTGACACTGTCCAATATCACAGCGTTCAAAGTCTCAGCAGAAGCATGAGTGATACATTCTGGAACAGTATACGAAGCAGATACTGCAAAAGAATGGCCAAATTCACGTTCCGACCGCTAATTCCTAGAACAATAAAAAAAGGTAAATCAGTCCCATTACAGGCCTGGAGTGGCCCAGAGGGTTCCAGGAAGTTAAGGATTCCAGATTACGTGACAATGGCACAGGATGTGGTAAGGTTGTCAGCCTTACGCACCGGCCCCTTTTACCCCCAGGAAATACTCCTGGTACTCATTTCTGTAGGAGGCTGGGTCGACCCCAGGGCCATAATGTGATCGGAAGGATTATGTCAATGAAAAGTTCCAATGACACCATCTGGAATCGAACCAGCGACCTTCCGATTAGTAGCACAGCACCTTAACCACTGCGCTACCGCGGTCCCCCCACCCCTCCCTCCCAAAGTCACGCTGAAGCTTAACCGCAATTCCGTGTCAGAGCACCGTACAGCTACGCCGGCTAAATATCAATTAAGCCTTCGTGGACTACTCTATTTAAAGCCAGGATATGCAGTGCTCAGGGGTCAGGGAATTTGGAGCAAGACGTTCTAAATTCAGGGCGGTGAAATCATGTCCTATTTACATACAGAGTTGAGGTTTTATTGAAGGAAGTCATTTTGGTCTTTATGCATAATACTGGAACACTGTAGATCAAGTTAACTGTAAGGTCTTCCGTTAAGGTAAGTAACGAGTTAGAATCTCGAGACGTCACAGCTACTACCACCGTTACGTGTGGGTTATTTTACCCTTTACTGACACACCTGGTGCACTGCCTTCAAGCATGTCACTAATGCCTCACCTCTTACTTTTTGGGAGAGTTTTGTCTTCTCCAAAACATCCAGAATTGCACTGGGGCCCACCGAGACTACTATTCAATTCAATCTATGGTTCCTTTACGGGGGTAAAGCGGCCGGAGCGTCAACCTGACCACACAACTCCATCTAGTTCCGAGGTTAAGAAGACTGGAGCTATAGTTCTGTTCTCCCAGATGACTTCATGTTGCGAAGAGGGATAACTTTACCTTTTAATATGATATGGTTCAAATCTACATAACCTCTGCTGTCGACTAAGCAAGCTGAACAAGAATAAACTACAAATACAGGGTCGTAAACGTATTTTTAAGAGCGGTATATTGGGACATTTTCAAATTTATTTTTGTTATCAGTGGCGGTTCAGGATTTTCTGTTCTTTGTTGCTTCACGTTTGACTGTTAATCTTCCCATTTTATTGCGCCTGTACAAGTTTCGGCATGCGATGGTGGCGATAGTGCACAACAGTGACGCTAAACCAACAAAACCAACAACACCTCCATCAAACACAACTATATATTTAAAGTCAGGAAATCAACACATATGCACAATTATCGGCTTATGATCAAACCATCATCAGACTGTATGAACGACTTACAAGTTAAAATGTACAACTTAATTGCTGATTATTCATTTAAGATCTTAATATTCTTACATTAACTAATAATGTCTTACAACAGATTATAACTAAATTATTTCAAAAATATATTTAGTTCATGTCTTGAAATTGCAGCTATATGTAGTAACAATACAATGTACGTATGACGTAACATTGAGGAGCATTCGTGCAGCCGTTGTTGCAGTGCAAAAGCAGCTAATATTACATATTTTGAGTGTGTGTTTGTAGCCTTAGGTATCCTGCATGTCAAACGCGTGAAGTACGTACACTGTAATCTGTGGCCTGTAAGCTCTATAATATTTTTTCCGCATTATCTCATAAACAGCAGGATTTTCCAAAAAAGTTACTGAAAATAAAATGTGTTTTGTTTTCTCCACAACTTTTGTCTGAAACAATTCGCGTTTTACAAAAAATTCAGTGAGACACCACAAATATACATTGGTCTTCATGTTAAGGATCCGTCATTCTTGTCAGGTTTTGATGAAACTTGAATTTCCTCTACAAATTTTTAAAAAAATACTAATATGTGAAATTTCAAGAAAATCCGTCCAGTGGAAGCCGATTTGTTCCATGCGGAGGGACAGAAAAACGTGACGACGCTAAAAGGCGATTTTCGCTATTCTGGGAAAGAGCCCAAGAAAGAGATAAGAGAAGAAAAGAGTGTCCATTTTATAGTGTCCCTAGCTACGACAGCTTTATCTCATAGGAAGTCTGCTTCCGTTAAGAATTCATACCACTCCGAGGCCTGTATGAGATAATGCAAGTTGAAATGAATGAACAAAGGTGTAAAAACTGGGCGTCTGAAGGTCCCTTGCGTCATAGCTCCAGTGACAGCTGTCGTGCTCCACGATACAACGGACACTTGTACAAACAGTAACTAGGGCAAGGGGATGGGTATCACATCAAAATTGGTATAGACAAAGTTAGACAGGAAACCAGTGTACATTGGTAACTTACATACTACACGATGACATGTAAATGAAAAAATGACACAATATATTAAGGGACGGTTATAATTCGCATTGTAATGATTTAATTTCGATTCATTTTTAGGCGCTTTCGTAAAATTAAGAAAAGCGACTATTGGCTTCGTCATGTCTGTCACTCCGCCGGTTTTCATGGAACAATTCGGCTCCCACTGGAAGAATATTCATGAAATTTGATATTTGAGTGTTTTTCGACACTCCGTCCAGAAAGTTCAAGTTTTATCAAAATCTGACAAAAATAACGGGTACTTTTCATGGAGACCAATATTCCATATTTGATCACACCTCGCTCAGTTCCTCTTGGAATTAGATATATTTCAAACGAGAGTTATAGACAAAACACATCTTGGGTTCCAAAGCGCTTTTTTTTGAAAACAGAACCGTTTATGAGACAATGTGAAAAAATATGGTCGGCCTAGACAGGCTACAGATGACAATATAATACGGCGCTGGATACATAAGGTTACAAACACACACTCAGAATATGTAATATGTACTTCCACTACACCAATGGTTGCACGAACGCGCATCACTCTTACGTTATACGTACATTGGCTGTCTTGTTTAAAATAATACCAAATATCGGACACCAGTCATAAGCCGTAGAAGTCTTAACATCTGCTGTCTAAATGTACAGAATCCTTGAAAATGGAGTGACTCGAAAATGTCGTGTCAATAAAAATGAGTAACAACTAAACAAAAAGATTTATTTCTTGATATGTTATGATCAATATTTTACCATGACGCAACAGCCCCTAGAGGGCCAAAGCCTCCTCATTGTCGAGGGCTCATGATCGAACTCGGGACACACCACAGTCAGTAGGACTCTTCTGGACGTGTGACCAGCCCGACGCCCAGACCTCAAGGTGGCAACACACAACACTCACAAGAGAGAGAGACATCCATCCGCCCGGCGGGATTCGAACCCACAAACCCAAGAAGCAAGCGGCCGCAGACCCACGCCTTAGACCACGCGGCCACTGGGATCGGCATGATAAATTATTGCGTCATGCAGCATGGCACTGAATATAAAAATTAGATTTAATTCAACCTCTCCGGTGAGATGATTCGATATTCAAATCACGTACAAATCTATTATATGACTGTCGGATATATTAGAAGTCAACTTTTAAGCAAGATATCCATTTATAACAAACATATTCGTAACTAGCTCTTAATGAAAGACACACTTCCTTGTACCAGACTGTACTTCACCATGCCAATCGATACTACAAACCAAACTGGAACTCCCGGTACAAATTATACACTATAACACACTAAAAAAATTAAAATCTATGGCAGATGACGTCATATTTACCTTCGAGTTTCCTTCTGTTTTTAAATTTATTGCGGCACCAAGAAAACTAAATATCACTGAATATCGTGTATATCAAATCTGATGCAAGAGATCCAGGGTTGTGAAAAATCCTTCTCATACGTGCGTATTATCCGCCGTGTGACCGGTTTTAAGACCACAAAGAAACCAGTGTTGGTACGTGCACAAACCAAACCTTGCAAACAACTACCGAAATGAAAAAGCAGCCGACAACTGGATGGCAGTTTACGTATGGCGAGCGTGGCTATTTGTGGGTTGTGCAGTGCACCGCACCGGCCCGCTTGTTTGTGGGTTGTGCAGTACACCGCACCGGCCCGCTTGCGCATGCCCGGAAGACGAACGCTAAGCGAATCCCGCCGGTTGCCATAATATTCCCCTATACGACTTATGCCTAAAGTGAACAACAGACTCTTTCATGCTTGTTTTATCTATATTTTGTTAACTTTCAGGATTCCATAAGACAGAAAAAAGAAATATCCTCCGAAAAGTCAGTAATTCATATTAACTGCATGACTGAGGATGTTTCAGATTAAACTGTTAAAAATGTATAGACAGAAGCCATATTAAATAAATGACTGAATAAGAATGCCTAATAAGAATCTTTGCAGTTTAACGTAGTACTGTTAGGTATAACACGTAAAATTTCGAGTAATACCAGCACTTAAGACCAGTGGCGTACCCAGGAATTTTGGTGGGGGGGGGGGGGTTCAACAAATTCAGCTGAGGACAGAGGACAGGGATCTGGGGACGGTAGCCCTCTAGTCAGGGGTTCTGGAGGCAGCTGTAATGTCCTACAAGAAATTTCATTTCATATAGTAAAATCTTCTTTATTTTTGGTACTTTAAGAGTATTTATGATGACAACCAATTTATTTGTCATTGCTAATGCAAAACAATTGCGAACCGGCGGTAATTTTAGAATTTTACTGTCTTTTTTCCAAACATCTTGGGGTGTTGGCGTCCTAAATTCAGCAATTTTTAAAAATTTTCACAATCGGGCTGAGTTTGGCACGATTTTGGAGGGCCTTCGGAATTTCGGGGGGGGGGGGAGGGTTGAACCCCCCAATTCCCCCCTCGGTACGCCACTGCTTAAGACGTGTATTCAATCTAATTTATTTTACAAATAATTTTTCCATGCAAAGGAAGGCGTTGACGAAGTGTCAAAAGCTTATTGTCTCTTTAAGCCGCAAATATATTTCCCTACAAATTCATACACTCTTCGTAAATAAGTGTCTGCACTATATTATTGACTTTAAGAATTTCGTTTATTAATATTTTTTACATTTTTTAAAAATTTTCATCAGCAAGTGAATAAATATCCTTTCCTGCTCTATTAGCCCCATTGCAGGCAGCGAGTCTTCGGAGAGCTCAAATGACTTGAATTTTCAGCAGCTCAGTTTCCCTCAAAGTAAGTTGCATTTAAATGCAGAGGTGTTCAGTAGGTACGGCTTGATATTCTGGTTTCACTGAATTCCTAAAACGAAATTTCACATAAATTATCTTAAACTACGTGATTACAGTTTCCTACTCAACTCTGTCCAATTCACCACACTTTCTTAGGATAATTTCAACTAAACTTCTGTAATCGACAAAGCATCTTTAAAATCCTATACTATTAGATCACATTGGAGACAAAAGACCAAACGGAAATAACTACCAACGAGTCGTAGGGAGGTATTTTGTGCGTTTGCAGTGATGAGGTGGATCCAACGCATAACAATGACAAGGCGTTCTGATGAATTTTAAAATCTAAATGTTGCGGATCCGTCCCACCGACTGTAATGATGGTCATCGTATGAAATAACAAAACAATTTCACAGACTCACCTGTTGGAAGAAACTTCAGTTCTGATGTCCTCTTGCATTCTTCACACTAGCTCGTTACACCGCTACCAATCACTGAACGAGGAAGGTTTCTGTTTGCTGTCCTCATACACCTGCTGGCTGAAACGAAATTAAGGTTACCTGTGTACTGACGACTAGCAGCATACTGCGCAGGTACAAAAGGAAGACCATGTTAAACGACTCCGTCACTGCTAAGGGCTATAAACGGAATGAACTTTGGCCTTGGGAACTATATGTGTATATATATATATATATATATATATATATACACACACACACATATATATATATATATATACACACACACACACACACATACACATATATATATATATATATGTGTGTGTGTGTGTGTGTGTGTGTAAAAGTGTGTAGTTCATATTCGTTAGTCTTACTTCTTACTCCATACAGCAGAGTCCTTCTTGAGAAGCTAACCGGTATGCAGCTAGTCAAGAAATATGGAACCCGAAGGTTCATTACCGCATTCACAAATGCCCGCCACCTGTCCCTATCCTGAGCCAGCTCGATCTAGTCCATACCCCACATCCTACTTCCTGAAGATCCACCTTAATATTATCCTCCCATCTACGCCTGGGTCTCCCAAGTGGTCTCTTTCCCTCAGGTTTCCCCACCTACCACGTAAACACTGTGTACACCTCTCTTCTCCCACATACGAGCTACATGCACTGCCCGTCTCGTTCTTCTCGATTTTATAACCCGAACAATATTGGGCGAGGAGCACAGATCATTAAATTCCTCATTATGTAGTTTTCTCCACTCCCTTGTTACCTCATATATATGTATACACATGCGTAGTAAATAAGAAAACTCAACAATCCCATTTTAGGCGATTTTGGAAAAACTTTGACCCCAACTAAAGCTTCTCATGTCCATTTCATTTTTCGTCAGCATATAGTAAATGTGATACCAACAACTGGACGTTTATTAAATCTCATAATATGATTCGCCTTATCACAGTGCACACTTAATATTAAACGAAATCTCCACACTGTGCGGCAAAACAAATAGGCGATGTTTATACTGTGATAGCCATGTATTTATTGATTTCTGAGTTATTTGAGGACATTATCTGTTATTCGGACTATGCAGCTTTCGATAGTAGAATGACAGTGAATAATGCAGTGGACAGCGCATAGAAAGAAGCGATTGGAGTCAAGATACGCATCAGAATTTGTCTGAAGGGACTGTTAAAACCACGAAAAAGCTGTCTGGATTGTCATATACAGGCTGGGGTTCAAACCCGACACTTCCGCAATACAAGTCATTAGCGTCAACGGTTGACAAAATCGAATTAACGTTTTCCATCCCGAAGTGTTAAAACACATAAATACAAAAGTGTCAGTCAATAACACAACAATTTTATTTTATATACAATAAAATAGTATATTGTCAGGGCGACATGTTTCGACCTTTATTGGGTCATCTTCAGGCCCTCTGAGAAACAGATCCAAGAGCTATCTATATTTCAATGCATTGCAGGATTCCAAATGCTTACAGATTATATTACAGGAATGTAAAATATATGCGTTTGTATATATTAGGATCTATGTAACAGTCTTAGCATTAAAAAGTTAAAAATTATTTGAGAGGTATACTAAAACCAGTTGTGTATAAAGGACTGTATACTGTATACTAAAACCAGTTGTGTATAAAGGACTGTATACTGTATACTAAAACCAGTTGTGTATAAAGGACTGTATACTGTATACTAAAACCAGTAGTGTATAAAGGACTGTATACTAAAACCAGTTGTGTATAAAGGACTGTATACTGTATACTAAAACCAGTTGTGTATAAAGGACTGTATACTGTATACTAAAACCAGTTGTGTGTAAAGGACTGTATACTGTGTACTAAAACCAGTTGTATATAAAGGACTGTATACTAAAACAGGTTGTGTATAAAGGACTGTATTATACACAACTGGTTTCAGTACACAGTATACAGTCCTTTATACGCAACTGGTTTTAGTATACATCTCAAATAATTTTTAACTTTTTAATGCTAAGACTGTTACATAGATCCTAATATATAAAAACTCATATATTTTACATTCCTGTAATATAATCTGTAAGCATTTGGGACCTGCAATGCACTGAAATATAGATAGCTCTTGGATCTGTTTCTCAGTGGGCCTGAAGATGACCCAATAAAGGTCGAAACATGTCGCCCTGACAATATACTATTTTATTGTATATAAAATAAAATTTTTGTGTAATTGACTGATACGTTTGTATTTATTTGACAAAATCGGCTAGGGGACGGCAGAGGGAAAGGTGTTAACGGCCTTACTGAATGGCCAGGTCAAATATTGCTCTCACCAGCGGTGCACAAATCTCGTAAGCCAGCTACGTCCGGGGGACTACATTTTGAAAAGTGGTGCCAAATATACTTGTGGGTCCTCAGTGCAGAACTTGCTCCATGTCATTTTTCTGTCGCCTAAAATTTCGAGGCTTCCTCAATATTTTTGGAAAATTTGAGGACCCTCCGGTTCTAACTGGCTAATAATAATAATGCCTACAAACCCATTACTCCACTGTACAGAGGGTAGGTCGGACAAGACAGGCAACATACGAGTAGGTACTGTACAACGTAACATCGAGACGCGATCGTTTAACCACTGTTGCCGTGGAAAAGCAGTATGTATTGCATATTCTGAGTGTGTGTCTGCAGCCTTAGGCATCCAGCATGCAAAGCGCACGCGCCGTATTACATTGTCATCTGTGGCCTGTCTGTCTCTGCCATGTTTTTCCACATATCTCATAAATGGCGCGATTGTCGGGAAAATGTTATTGTTGTCGGGAAAATGTTATTGTTGTCGGGAAAATGTTACTGAACATAACATGTGTTTTAATTTCCTCTACAACTCTTGGCTGGAACATCTCATTCTAAGAAGAATTCAGCGAGCTGTTATTATAAATGTACATAGGTCTTCATGCAAGGTAGTAGTTAATATGTCAGATTGTAATGAAACTTGGAATTTCACGATAGGTTTTCAAACAATCCTTAAATACAAAATTTCATGAAAATCCGTACAGTCGGAGACGAGTTGTTCAATGCGGATGGATGGAAGGACGGACAGACAGACAGGCAGACAGACATGACGATGCCAACAGGCGCTTTTCGAAATTTTGCGAAAGTACCTACAAAAATTCTCACATTAAATTTATAACTAAGAACATATTTTTGTATTTCCAAGTGTACCGTTATCTTACGTCGTGTCCATTGGTATTATTTTCAGGGTCAAGCTGATTAATCCTGAATATAAAGGTACTACGCTTTTCCAAAACACCGGAAAATAATTACTAGCCGAAAAACTTGAATTTCCAAAGTACATGTACATCAATGGTTACAAATTTAATACAAGATATTTTTCGTGACGCCCCTGAACAACTTAATCCGTATCGACGCCCCTGTGAGAATCTCAGATCTCGCATAGCATATGTCTGTTTTATCATGGCTTATTTAAATGTAATGACTTTGTCTGCAGGACAGAAATAGTCAGTTGGTAGGATGAATAATGAATAACGAATTAGAAGTACTTAAATATTGGAGGAAAAGGTCGTGGCATTTGAAACATTCGGCTGAAGGTGGTGGTGGTGGTGGTGGTGGTGGTGGTGGGGGTGGTGTGGGGGCGAATGGGAAAAGTTACGTAAAGGCCAAGTCAATGTAGCCGATCTCAGTGCCTAGATTTGAAAGCGGGACTTCTCTAACGCCACAAATTCGTCAATGACTTTTGGTGTACAAATACGTGATTACATTTGGATTACAATCAGACAAATATTTTATGATAAGCGGTGTACATGTTCTTCAAAAAAAGCGCTGAGAATCATAGACAAGCACAATGTTTCCCAACTAGGGTACCGCGGAACATGGTAGGGGTTCCGCGAAAAATCGTGGAATATAGGAATAAAAATTTTGAAATTTTGAAATACAACCAAATATTTAAAATACCTCTCGAAAGACAGTAAAAAATTATTCAATATTCTACAATGTAAGCTCTTTATTAAAGGAATCTCTTGAGAGCAATTTAGCAGTAACTGAATTGCGCTTCCCGCTGTAATTATTTTCTGTCCTGCTGAAGTTTTCATAGGTGGGAGTTTCCTCGGAATAAAAAAAAACTATTTCTGGGTTTCATACATGGAAGAAATGTTGGGAAACCTCGGCAGTGGGTAGCACTCCTGTTTCTTATCCATGAATTCCCGGGTTTACGTCTAAGTCAGTACCCTGAAATGTTACGCGTCTTCTACGAATCTCTCCACACGAATGCTCGGATAGTACCTCAAATTAGTCACGGCAGCATCCTTTCGTATTCTTCCTAATTCATTATTCACTAATCATCTTCTCATTCGACACTATGCAGCTGAGCTACTGACATCAGGCTGCAATGAATTGTATTAACAATATAATTCATAGAACACATTTTCGCGAAAAAAAGGGACTTCATAAAAATAGAAGATGCACCAATTTGTGATAAGCTACGCATTCTGCGAAACCTGTTTATACACACAGCGAACCATCAGTTATCAAACCTGCCCCGGCTGGGAGGGGATAGATTTTGGGTTGCAGAGGCCGATTAGTCGGTTGTTCGGTGCCCGCTTCCTAGGGTATACTTTAGCCTGTACAAACACTGTTTTGGCACAAAATCAACACACATAAAAATTTGTACGTTTTGTTGACCGTGCATCCTAATATAATGATAGTCTTTTTTTTTTTACCAAATTGATGCACAAATTCTTTATTTTAATACATTTATTACATTCCTCAACATGTTTCGAGCACCATTATGCTCATCTTCAGGAGGACAAATTGTATTAGTGCAGCATGTGGTACCGTCACACTCTGTAGGTGACTGTTCAGTACACAGGTTACGATAGGACTCTCGTAACCTGTGTACTGAACAGTCACCTACAGAGTGTGACGGTACCACATGCTGCACTAATACAATTTGTCCTCCTGAAGATGAGCATAATGGTGCTCGAAACATGTAGAGGAATGTAATAAATGTATTAAACTAAAGAATTTGTGCATCAAGTTGGTAGAAAAAAAAAGACTATCAACACACATACAGTTTAATTTTGATATAGAGTAACAAAATAAGTCCTAAGAATACATTTAAAGGCCATAGTACGTTAGGAGTTTACGTGACTTAAAGAAGTGTGACGCTGTCACCTGTGTTTTACTAGGCATAAGCTATTCTAAGTGTCTTCGCTTTGTAAATGTAGTTCTGTCGGCTACATTACTGCCCCCCCCCCCTTCCAAAAAAGAATGCTACCTAAACGCCAATTTCGAGTTCTAACCCAGAAACAATTCGGAATCTATCATTTTTTCGGTGGGTCAGAAGAATGTGCCAGTTAATGCGGAGTCGGTTGATCCATAGGCGAATTCAGAATTTGTGTGTGTTTGTGTGGGGGGGAAGGGGGGGGGCTGACCCTGAGGCTATATATAATTTATGCTCGAGTTTTTAAAAATATGTTATGAAAATCATATCTAAATCTACAAGCCGACATCTAGTTGGGTTACAGAAAAAATTAAAACTAAACTGAAAAAGAAACAGGCTATCTACACATTCGTTAGTTTCATTACATTTTTCAGTATCCCACCGTACTAATCAGCCAGTTTCGGTAGCTGATTTAGGCTGAGGCGCAAATAACGTTTGATATCATCGTATCTAAAAAATCTGCGTTTTTTTAAAATTTCGCTTTGGGGTTTGGGGGCTGCAACCCTATAACCCCCCCCCCCCCGTGGGTGCGCCAGTGGTTTGATCGAAAGTCACATGACCAACGGTTTATTACATGTAGGAAGTAGTGTGTTGTTGAAAACGTGATAACAACAGTGCACAACACAAAATGCAGAGTGCTGATAATGGTCATTAGTGGACCTGGCAAATACGCCTTCCTTTCTGTGAGCAGCCATTGGCAATTTACATTTCTTGCATTTCCTCAGTAACTTTCCACGTTGCCGGCGTGTGACATCAGTGACAAGAAACCTGTTCCACCACCTCGTGACAGTATACGCTATCCACATTGTGATAAGCAATACATTGTAGCTTAAATTATCCTGGAAGAAACAAGGACATCTTTGTGATGAAACCATGAATGTCCACAAGGTTACAGCGGATAAGCGTCTTTTACTTTCTGTGAATATCTGTATTGCACAAGGCTCCGACCCTTCAGAAAATTTGCTTGAAGTAAATGGCTTTTAAATGTTTTGAAAAAGTTACCGAAAATTTATGGCACTGAACACAGGTTTCAAAGACTCATATACCTGGTTCTGTGCCTTTAGAAGTTGCTCCTACCATGCTAACACACTCCAAAAAAAGAAACTGAGATGCGTTATTATTTCTATTTGACAATTACACTGGACAACAAATTACTGGCTTTATGTTTCTGAGGTAATAGTAGCCATTTCTTATTAATTTCGAGGCCCTGAGCACGAATATGACAATTAAAACTCAAAATTGGCTACTGTTTCTCAGAAATCCCCAAAAGGTTTATTATATACAGGGCGAGTCTCTCGCTAGAAGCCCCAAACTATTGTCTATGTATACAGTCGAACAGCGCGGGTTTCTCGTTCGTAAATACTGGCAAACAGGTTCATTTAAAGCATGCCAGACGGCATTTCGAACGGAATTTGGTGAAAGACGTG
>Ga0131853_10008908_pt1 | contig 18311 bp, 11 predicted proteins | sample TergutLab28metaG_FD_92764 | JGI IMG/M metagenome (GOLD analysis project Ga0131853, IMG submission 92764) | Labiotermes labralis P1 segment gut microbial communities from Petit-Saut dam, French Guiana - Lab288 P1 (version 2) (version 2) | ecosystem: Host-associated > Arthropoda: Insects >... | reverse complement strand
GTTTCAGATACACTACATCCTGTTTCAGATACACTACATAATGTTTCAGATACACTACATAATGTTTCAGATACACTACATAATGTTTCAGATACACTACATCCTGTTTCAGATACACTACATCCTGTTCAACAATGTTTTAAACTAAAAACAAACTTTTATAATTGTTTTTACGCACCCCCTGTAAACAGTACGGGATCCCATAATGTATAGTGCGCACCGATTGTACCTTCTACTGGAAAATATTGGCCTGAGGATGGTCTAGAAGAGACCGAAACATATTCCCATACTGGGGTGCTGATGATTGTATGGTATTGTTGTGTTTCGACTATTAAAGCACAAAGGGATGTATTGTATTAAAAAAAAAGTATAGAAATATTTGCACCTCGGAATGGGATCCTTATGAAGACAATATTTACTGAAATGAATACTGTCACTGCAAAGCAGGACGTTTCTTTTACGTTCCTAAAATGGCTTATGTTGAACGCTTGGCCACAAGGCACAAAATATTCTTTAACTGGCGTACACCATTGGGCTGTTTTAGTTAGTACACAATTCAAAACTGCATGTTACACAGGCGCACAACGCTGAGTATTGCTTTATTATTCCATGATGAGGCCGGAACATGTTACTAGCTAGAAGGAATAACCATAGCACAGAAACATACAAACATTTACCCACAGTGTAACGTAATTCTATGAACCCTCTATTAATTTATTCCGCATAATTAGCTGCACAAGGCACTTCCTGACATGTTTCAGACAAGGCCTGGGGTACAGGATCCGCCTAACAGAGCACCTCCTCCTGTACAAGCCACATCCACTCACAGCGAATAACATACGTTTATTTAACAATTTCCGATTTGTACTCGCGAGCTTCTTCGGTCCACGAGCGTCTTGAAAATGTCCCACCCACCACTCGATGAGAAACACCTGACTTAATCTTTAGGTGCATCATCCCCGTTGTGTTATAAGCAATTAGGGAGGGGTGGGGTACGTCAAAACACAACTTTATTGTGTCTTATTCATTATGCTGACGACGACATGTTTCGGCCACTGTGGGCCATCTTCTGGTCACAAAAATGTACAGTTTTCCTCTACATACATTTTTGTGACCTGAAGATGGCCCACAGTGGCCGAAACATGTCGTCGTCAGCATAATAAATAGGATACAAGACAGTTGTGTTTTGACGTAGCCCATTCCCTCCCTAATACCTGACTTAGTCGGACAGACCACACAGCGATGTGTTTATACTGTGTATATTCCTACGTCTAAAAACCTGATTGACCTCAGAATTATGGGGAAAGAAATAATAAATTATAGAAATAAAAATAATTACGAAAGGGAGGAAATAAATGTTCCTAATGAAGTCTCCATATCACAGCAAATCACCACTCCTTTAGGTGGGCAGCAGCAAAACGCGTGGGTAATAAGGGCAGGAATCAGCCTAAGTGATGGGTGGTAATAGCTTCTGGAGTACTGGATTAGAGTCTCTCCGCAAACGGGGAAAAAAACTCAGGAAGAGAAATACATAACAGATACCCAGACGTTTATATCCGTTGTCGAGCGATTAGATATCAGGGTCTAAGTAAAATAAGCCATTTCCCATACACAGGACTGGAAAACAAGTGGCTGAACCGACAGACGATATCATAGCACGCATTTAACTAACGCAACTATACACGTTTCACGTAAAATGTGAATGGTGGTGTGTAATGCCTAGGCACGACGCCATGATAGCGTGTAGCTGAAATGGATCTGAAGCTGAAGGCATTCTTAACGTAGGCCCTAGATGGAGTTGAATGGTTTGTTTCACTCTCTGGTCTCTGTAATTTAATTATTCGGTTCTCCACCACACTTTATCGACTGAATTTGTTACACGGCGTCGAATGGCATGGACCAGAGATTAATTGAAGTATCTGGAAGGCACTGGTCGTTAAATACTTCAAGACATCGTTCCAGAATTCCACCTGCAGGCACTAAAAGAATCGTAAAGAGCATGAGGCTTCAAACCGAGTTTCAAAACCGGTCCTACTGAGTACGGTGTAAAAGTTACATGCACTTGACCACGACGTTCTATTTGGTTGTTTCGGCCACGGGAAAAGAACACCGGTGACTCAGAAAATTCGATGATGGTGGGATTCCAGAGCAGATATGGACAAAGTGATGGTAATGAGAAAAATTCATACCCCTTCTATGAACCGAGTCGTGTCTGTACTGCACATTACCGACCGAGTTGTACCGGGCCGTTTGGTGTAACTAAAAGCGATGTAACGAAATAAGAAACAGAAGACATGAATCTTATAGTAGATCCCATAACCAAAATGGCAACTGAGCAGCGAATACTGTAAAATAAATTACAACATTTTGGCTTTCAAGTAAATAGAATTCACATTTCCACTTTACCCTAAGGTATACCCGTAAAGACAAACGGTTCCCACAGGAGGAGAAAAACGTTAGATATCCTGGATTTCCAAGGAAAAGCTCAACACTGTGTCTGAAATTATCAAACACACAGGAGCACAGAATGTTTGTATTTCCAGCATCCTGAAAACAAAAATTTTCTTTCTCACCAAACAGGGTTTTTTTTACGACACATCGCCTTATCTGAGTAAAGAGGGCAAAGGCATATTTGCTGTCTTACCTCAACTCTTTAATTCGTAGTAGTTAGTATACGTACTCTTAGGTTTAACACTATCAGCTGTACATTTGGCAACATAATGTATTTGTGTTCCGTATGGTTCTTACAACAAACAGTGATTACTTCCATATACAGCCTTAACAATTTGGTCTTTACAATAGAAGCACTCTGTATTCCATGCGTAATATGCGTAACGTGGCTTATGACATGGGAGGGGGGGGGGTAAAATTGAAAATGGGTATTGGGAACTCAGATGCCTCTTTTCTGAGCCCTGTAAAACGCGGGTTTTTTCATTTTTTCTGTCTTTACACCACCAAAATAATAGCCTACAAAATGTTACTATTTTTTATTTGCCCCTCTTCAACTCAGTAGCCCAGAAAACACCCTTCTTAGGGAGAAAAAAAAACATTGGGAGTGGGGGGGGGCGATTGCCCCCCTTGCACCGCCTACGTCATGCCTATGTTCTGTGAGGCAGAAACTGACTTTTTATGTACAACGTACATTAACTTCAGTCTTCAAAGCGTTAAAGGACAGACACCTCATCGTGTCTCAGCTGTTCACATCATAATGTTGTTCACAGATTAAAGCGCTAGTACATACACGTATGCCGAAACACTATTTTCTCGTTCTTGCTCACTGTGCTGACCAACAATATAAGACAAGCATACATTTCTGCAGTTCAGTCAGCATATTTTATCGATTTTGGAAAATATTAGTGGTGTTTAATGTCGAAACTAGAAGTACCACTTTAAAATAGGACAAAAAGATGTCGATATACACTACTACAATTATCTAATTCGTACCATGAGAGGGAGGGGGGACGGAATACCCCTCAAACCAACTGACGGATTGCATTCACTCTATTTCTTTTGTTAGTTCTTGTTTTTCTACGTATTTCGTTCCTAGCTAGTTTAATTACGATATTTAACCTTGTACTTATATCAGTACCATGTCATGTATACACCAAAACAGTCACTGGATCTGTTACTCACTTCATTTTACCCCCGACTGACTTATTTAGTCACTGCAATTTAAAAAAAAAGTTTGTTAGTTAACAGGGCTTAACAAATGGACTAATGTAGAACAAAAAGGAGTTGGGAAGGAAGATATAGTAGTCTATTTCAACGCACTATCCTGTAATTTACTTGGAGGTGTTAAAAACACGCAAATTATCAGCCACAGTAGTCGGAAAATGGGACGACGATCGAACACGAGTACTTACGGAGACAAAGCAGTATATAGAGAAGTTCTGTAAGGAGGTTGTTCAGTTCGAACAATATTTCGACTGCAGGTCGAAGTGAACAGCTCTATCTGTGTCACAGCTTCTATAAAACAGAGTAAAATCCCGAGTAAGGGTACCATAAGCGTTTTAATAACCCCATAAAAGCTACGTGTAATCGGAAAGACTTGAAACAACCTACTTGCAGCTACAAGTTTAACGTCGTCTACCGTTTAATGAGTAGTCTGAGGCAGGGTTGCAACGTCTCATTTTGAAGCTGTAAATTCTGCTGCAGAGTGAGACAGGCAGAAAAATGAATCGTGTTGAATAAGGCGTTGAGGGGAGGGTCTATTACGCGGCAATGACACTAATTAATAAATTATGGGTATGGCACAGTTCCGACGACATTGCCTCCTTGAGTTCTGAGTCGAGTTAATTGCAGGCTCTACTGTTACTGCTGCTTCTATTGCACTGCCTTCTGGCCCCTCGTCTTGTTTCTCCAAACTGCCTAATCACATATCATTCTTCGTCTAATAACTCATTCATAAACTACTGTCCTGATGCAGCAGACAGTTATTCAAATTGCCAAGAATTTCTGTGCTCTTATGCAATCCAAATGTGAAATCTCGTGTTCTCAGCGGCTACCAAATGAGCAGCATCTTCATAGACTTCACCGCAAATCAATTATCACACTTTATTTCTCAGAATTTTTAAATCTCATCTGTGTTCCAATGTTCAGACCCTTCCGAGTTTTCACACCTAAACTCATCTAATGGTAGAGGCTCTTCAGTCAACAGATGACAATCATTTATTTGGTTATGAAATTCAAAACTCTTATAAAACCTGGAATTCCGTCAACACGACCGAAAGATCAGCCATCGGATGTTAACATGAGCCAGATAAAACCAATTATTTCAGCATAATCGTGTCTATATTACACCTAGTAAGAGGTTATCAACAACTGTTCCATACTCTGTGTAGAATACGTACAACTGTTCACTACTCTGTGCATAACACATAACACAACTGTTCACTATTCTGTGCAGAATACGTACAACTGTTCACTACTCTGTGCATAACACCTACAACTACTGTTCACTATTCTGTGCAGAATACGTACAACTGTTCACTACTCTGTGCAGAGTACGTACAACTGTTCACCACTGTGTGCATAACACATAACACAACTGTTCACTATTCTGTGCAGAATACGTACAACTGTTCATCACTCTGTGTATAACACATAGCACAACTGTTCACTACTCTGTGCATAACACGTACAACTACATCTACTCGATTTATGTCAGACGTGATTTTATCAAGGCACAAAATTCTTTCAGTCTCAGCTCTTCCTCCTATATTTCTCGAATACACACTACATTCACAACCGAGACAAAACAAATGAAGAAGAAGTAATTAGGTCAGAAAACTTTAATGTGTTTTTAAGTTGTAAAACACGTATTTAAAATGACTGTTATAGGTAGAATAAAATTTTTACAGAGAGAAGTTCATATTTATTTGTAAACCGTATTAGATGGAACTTTTCATGCAGAAGTGCTTAATGAAGTACATAAAATTATAGGAATATATAATGAATAAGTTATAGGTCAAAGTGTTTACGTATCAGTTTTATGCCTCTAACTAAGAGATATTGGATAGTGGTAGTCGTTTACTACCCTTCGGCCAATAGCGTCATTGCAGAGAAATCGTAATTGCCACAAAACCAAAAAGATGTTTCGGATATACAGGAGGCTCACTCTGTACAGCTAAGTGTTACATACGGTACGCATCTGGAACAAAACCGTTCATACAGGTAATTTGTACTTACACAAACGATGTAAGGTTAAAAATACACTTGAAAGTTTGAATATGTATGGAAAACCAGTTGTACATTTGACATGAAAAGGTAAAGTGATCCCGTTACAGGCCCGGTGTGGCCCAGAGGACGGGTAGAGGTATAGCTCTACTCTTCCATGACCGCGGCACTAGAAGGGGATGAGTGGTCAGCAGCACGCCCCGGCCACACTTTACCCACGGGAAAGACCCGATACCCATTGTACAGGAGGCTGGGTGGGCCCCAGGGCCGGTCTGGACGGGCGAAAAATCTCGTCCCGACCGGGATTCGATCACGGAACGTCCAGCCCGTAGTCAGTCGCTATACCGACTGAGCTACCGGGCCCACAGTTTTGACATAGGAAACACATAATATAAACTGAAGAAAAGTACCACAATCTGTAAAACCGTTACTTTGTATGTATTCTTACGTAAATTAAAAGTCTTCCTCGACAGATTTAAAATATATAATCGAAATGAAACCCTATATAAATTAGGGTAAAAGGGGTTAACTTAGGCCACTTAAGTTTCGAAAACAAGGCCTTGGCAATTAAGGTCCAAATATTGTGGCATGTCAAGCTGTGTCCATTGTATCACGACTGCTCGACCCTTCATACGAATTCATTAAGTTTGTTTCAAACATCGATACTCAACTATTTGCCAGTCCATAAAATATGACAACCGAAAGATATGAATCTCTTGCAGCACCGCTGTCAGAAACCAAAATCTCCTAAGACATTTAATTATTAATTCGTAATAAAAATTCAATGTTCAAAATCACAAGAAAATGCCTCTCGGGAAAGAAGAATCTCGGTTTTTGAGATATTCATCCTATGGCTTCCTGATCAAATCACCGGCTGAGTGGTAGATGGAAAAGCCTGAGAATCAAGGTTGTAAGAAATGCAGGAATCGCGTGCACCACCTACGGCAAATACAGACACTAGAATTTCGTTACCTTTTACTAAAAGGGTGTAAGTGGAGGTGGAGGTTCACGCTCCGGTCACATTTAATCTCCGGAATAGAACAGCCAGTGGTAATTCTGTTGGAGACGGGTAACAGCAGAGTTACTTTGGCAACGGTGGTTGCACAATCAACAGAGCTCAACCGGAAGCAGAGTGGACCCCGGCCGTTCCGTCGGTCGCTACATCAAAAGGCTAAGAAAAAAGGATCGCTGGCAAATTAATTCCGAAGAACACTGCATATAACCACGCCCTAGGTTTTTCTTCGTGCAGTGTTGATTCTCGCAACAAACATACAGGACCACAGTCGACAGCAACAGCTAACTACATGCTCGGTCAGCAGAGGCTACTAGAACAGTGCACCGAGCTTTTCAGTCACAGAAAAAAATGTTGTCTATTTAAGACTAATATTAAGTGACTTAAGCCGGTCCCAGTGGCCGTGCGGTATAAGACGTAGGTGAACGGCCGCTCGCCTGCAGAGACTGTGGGTTCGAATCCCACCGGGGGCATGGATGTCTGTCTGGTATGAGTGTTGTGTGTTGTCAGGTAGAGGTCTCTGCGACGCGCTGATCACGCGTCCAGAGGAGTCCTACTGACTGTGATGCGTCGTTGTGTGTGATCTAGGAACCTCAAGAATACGAGGCCATGGCCCGCGTTGGGCCACAGCGCCACAGGAAAAAAAATAGGTGACTTAAATAAGATATCACAATATACATATGCACGCATACGATGAAGGCGAATATTAAATAAATATTTATGAAAATGGAAAGCTTGTCTCTATCCAGGCCATGAAGGCATATATAGAGTGGGCCAAAAGTAGGTATACAGACCATCAACACTATACTATATACAATATACTATATACCTACTTTTGGCCCACTTTGTATGAGGAATAGAGATATAAGAAGCATTAATGTATATATATATATATATATATATATATATATATATCAAAATGTTCCTTCCCGATTCCAGCGTTGAATAGAATTTACTGTCAAAGCATCATTTAATAGCTTCAACGAACGTAAAACAAAGGGCACAAAACGAGCAGCAAGACGACGTGACGTTATGCTGCAATCTGAAAGGTGTGGGCGAATATTAGACTTAGTTTCAAAACGGAGTTTTCTCAGACTAACCGCAATACATAAAGTTCTGATTCCACTAACTTCATTAAGAACGTGCGCTACGCATATGAATGCCAGGCACTGTGCTAGAACAAGAGCAAGCAGAGGTAGCTGGTTTGGAGCTTGCAATTCGGTAACAAGTTCGGATATCCTCACTGAAAGTGTCGCGGCATTCCTCCGTCTCTCTACATGAATATTGCAGAGATGCCTGGGCATTTAAAAGAAGCTAAACAGAAATACTGAACGGGCAAAATGATGCTTCCGCGATATTTAGTGGACATTACCAACGAAAATACAGACATAAGAATAAAATTGAACGGGTCAACATAGTCACTAAAATCGAAATCAACTACGGACATGCGATTAGAAATAATTCCGTATTTTTTCGTTATTGTAACAAAGAGTGGCGGCATATAACACCGTACGAGTAGCACTGTCACTCCATTGTTGCTAAATACGATTTTGTGGTTTTGAAAATTTCTGTGCATTTATTTTCTAAGGTCACAGAAATTAACATTGACAAAAGACACTTTATTTAAAATATAAACCTAACTTTCCACAATTAGCCTCGTACGTGCGTAATTTTAATATCTCTAGTAACGATACATTACAATATATATCAGCAAACCACTTTACATAGACATACAAATATAAAAGTTATTAATAAACAGGGAAAATGGCCATTTTTTAATACAACTGCTTTACAATGAAATGGCTGCCTCTTCGTAGACTTACGTCAGTAATTGGAAACAAACTTGTATAATTGACAATATAAGCAACCAACAAGATGTAACAGTTTTCGTTTATGGATCTTTTTATTAATCTATTTGAATCTGCTCTACATGTTTCAAGCGACAAACTTGCCCATCCTGAGGAGCACTTTTTGACTGTATGTACAGCTTTTGGTACAATGCACCGATATTGTTGCAGACCGGCAGCAATATCGGTGCATTGTACCAAAAGCTGTACATACAGTCAAAAAGTGCTCCTCAGGATGGGCGAGTTTGTCGCTTGAAACATGTAGAGCAGATTCAAATAGATTAATAAAAAGATCAATAAACGAAAATTGTTGCATCTTGTTGATTGCTTGCATCGTTGTTCTAATGACGCATGGTCTCACAAACATCGAATTGTACAAATGACGCAGACATATACTTAATCCTAAACTGAAAATATTATGTCAAAACATATTAAATTTAAAAATCATAATCGAACGTATATATACTTCACCACATACGATGAAAATTTGTATATATGCGTTCTGTTAATATTTTTTAATATCTGTTGTTTTGACACAATACTTTTAACTTAGTACTGCGCACGTGCACGTCAATACGTAAATTATGTCCAGCTACTACATGTGAAACTACAAAATCGTCTTAGGCAACCTACCCACTCCACCACAAAACTGTCAAATTAAAAGTGGACTGAATTTGATTCAGAAACATCAGTCCTATATATATATATATATATTCTCATTAACAACTGGGTATTGTAACTATTGTAAACGTTTTACGTGATTACATCCGTACATGCCTAAATTATTTGTTGACATATGCAATGTTACGTCATTACACATTTATCTTTGTAATCAATCGGAGCTCCTTGATAACGTCCCACGCGGGCCCAAACAAGAACAAGAAGAACAAGAATAACTACAGACTATGACAGGCTTCTCCCTAAACAAAGTGCAGTTTGTTGGTCAATACTGTTAACCTATAAGTTTAGATAGATCGAGGAAAATTCCCTTGTTTAGCTAACACGTATTCTCGATCCTCAGAACTTAACATTCAAAGTCACCCTGAAAATCAGCTTCAACAAGTGGTAAAACGTCCTTTCCAATGAGAGAAGTCGTATGCAAAATGGCAGCTGATACAGTATCCGGACAGGTCGACAACACAGATCGCCCTCCAGTTAAGCAGTAGACATGCTAAATAGAAAAGTCTTGCCCGCTCTTTGCGTGTTATTGTCTTCCACAAGTGTCTCAGACTTTCGCAGTTTTTTTTATTTTATATAACCCCCCCACACACACACACCCAAGTTACAGTTTATGTTTTAGTTTCTACCACTCTTGTTCACCTTTGGTTTCTGTCACCCCACGTCCCCGTCCTAACATCGTTCTTTACCACTGGTTTAACAAATATATAACACGTGACCAAATAAGGACTGATTTGGTCACGTTTGAAGAAGCTTGCTCCCCAGGTAGTATGATCTGCACCAGAAGCTGCAACTACAGTTTTATGTACTCCTGATGATGGGCGGGATGGACGCCCGAAACATGTAGAGTAATTTAGCAGTAAATAAATATCTGCATACTGTTGCATATGGTCGGATTTCTTCAACACAGACAACAATTAATCTTCGAGTTTCACAGAAAGCCGAAGATGTACTGACTTTGTGAAGAACTGTTAGACCTTGAAGAAGGACTCTGCTCCACAGCTTTAGTTAGTTAGTTGGTCACTGTAAATAATACACAATTATCTGTCGTGTTTCACTCCATTGCCCTAAAAACATAGTCTTCATTTATGTCCGCGGACCTTCGTCTGTTATAAATAAAGATCAAGGTGCAAGTCATAAAAAAGAAAATTGCAGTACAAAATTTTACGTTTTCTACCCCAAAACACAGAAATTTTTGTTTATAACAGAAAACAATTCGTACCGACTTCAGAGACATTGCGGAATTACGAACTAGGCAGTGTTGCAGGTCATCTCGTGTTCTGTTCTGTAATTATAAAACCGAGAATGCGAGCACCACATGGTGCTGGATGGCCCCTGCCACCCCTCTGTGGGGGCCGGGGGTTGCAATGGCAGTTTATGGGACAGAAGGGAGGGCTTGAGGCAGAGGGAGAGAAGAGAAATGGAAGCAGAGCGAACGAAGTAAATAGAGAAGAGCGTTTTGGTACAGTAGATCACGCTGTGGGACGCACGCTGGGGACTTTCAAAAGGTAGCGGTTTGTGCCGCCTCCTGGTGTCTTAAGTAAAGCGCCCCACTTGGGACAGAATGTGAAACTCCTTCACAGAGGCTGGAATTTCCGGTCTGTACTCAAGTTCATGTGGCCAGTTTTAATTCACATGATATTAATTTGGTGTGCTGACTGCTGCGCCAAACATTTTCGTGAAGCCACATTACTACCGTCAGAGGGAGCCAAGAGAGAACGAAAATACTGCACGAGATATTCCATTTGTGCAAGACACACTGGGTCGGGTGGCTGAGATGTCATACTAGTACACCGTGTCTTGGTGGGCCGGGATAGTGCAGACGGTATGGCGACTCGCTACATGCTGGACGGTCCGGCGATTGAATCCCGGTTGGGGGTGAGATTTTCCGCACCATTCCAGACTGGCCCTGAGGCTCATCCAGCCTTCTATACAATGGGTACTGTCTCTTTCCCAGGGGTAAAGCTGCCGGAGCGTGGCGTTGATCACCCACCCAATCTAGCGCCAAGGTTAAAGAAAGAGTAGAGCTATTACTCTACTACCTCACTATGCTTTCGTGGCCTGTTATAGGACGAACTTTACCTTTTACCCATCTACACAGCGTCATACCCCAGATGGACTATGCATCAGCACTGCTGTGATAACCTCGAAATACAACAAAATGCAGCAGGAAAGGCTGATATTTTCGCTGTCGAGAATCGAACTCTGATCGTCCAGTTATAATTGAATATTTCATTTAGCGTTCTCGGGTAAACAGGGTCTGAGAGGCGACAGTAAATTCACCCCACATATAAATTCAAGATACCCCGACACATTACTTTACAATACAAGTCAATCAGGCGACATGTTGCGACTTATTTTCCAAGCCATCATCAAGGCTTGACTTAAGAACTTTAGTGAATATTTACAACTGCAAGTGGGAGTAAGATCTCACCTTTTAAAAAAAAAATGGTACACAGTAAGACACAGATAAACAATACCGGAAGCCTTGGTAGACTGTATAAAAATGCGTAATCATAAGAAGGTATAAAGGGCAATACAATTACGCACTTGTATACAATACACTGCAATTTCTGCTTATTCTCAATATTTTAGCGTGTATCACTGTTTTGCAAAAGGTGACATGTCACTCGTACTTGCAGGTGTAAATATACTCTAAAGTACTTAAGGTCTGGTGAAGGCTTGAACAATAACAATAAAATTTATTTACTCCAACTGGGTTGTTACCCGGTGGCAGTGGTTATTTTACATGTATACAAAACGTAAAATTGTTACTAGTGAATTTAAGTCGGGAGGGCTGCATGAGAAGCATGTAGTGGCAACTTGGAATCGTGGGAACCATGTCAGCATTTGCTGAAACACGTTGACTAAATGATTTGTACTGCAAAGTGGAGTATTGGGGTATGCTGATTATGTATGTGATTGTTAGCACAATGGGGATGTGCCGTCTTAAAGCATTCCCCTACCGATAAACACCACTACAGGGACAGAACGTGCACGTCAAGTACAAATCTTTCTACATCTTGATGGAGCTCAGTGGTCTTACTGAAGTTCCGACCATCTTGCTACCATGCAAATAACATTCGGGACGTATGGGACAGGAGAGATGGCATGTTTCGTGGTCTGGGCGTGGTTTCAGAGACAAAATCCTGCTACCCTCGGGATTCAAATCCAGGGAAAGCCTGTAGGCAGCCACTGACGTGAGTTATCCCGGTTTATTCAAAATAATCCTAGGCATCTCTTGCAGATATCTCGAAGTCCGTCTGATGTCCGCGATCCTGACTTCCCAGAATTCAGCCGGAAAATCCCAACATCAAACACATTGAAGCAAAGCCGGTGGCCCTCCAAGAGCCTATAATCCATTCCATCAACAGCTTAATATTATTTTATACCCTGTTTGTTAGCTAAGTCGCTTCGCAAATACATCGCCCCTAAATTACACGTACGTGTACACGTGAAATGTCGCGCTTTATGAAAATGTCTGACAAGGATATTATACTACCGTAATATTAGTGAAAGCGAATCATATTGCTATATGCAATACACCAATTCAAAGTGCTGCGTAAAAGTAACAATGAAATGTAAGAAGAAAGAGTAAAAGAATTCCAAATTTAACGCGAAAGCCATTTGGGACATAAGTACAGATACGGCGAGTCTGTTGTGCCTTACGCTCTGTTAAATTAACTATGCCAATTATACGTACTAGAAGTTACGGTTAACTATTGAATGTGTTTCGAGGGCCGGGAGACCGCAGTCGGTATAGAAACTCGCTATGGGCTGGACGGTCGGGGTTCAAATCCCGGTGGGGACGAGATCTTCAGCACCCGTTCAGACCGGCCCTGGAGCCCCCTCAGCCTCATATACAATGGAGAACGGGTGAATCCCGGGGGTAAAGCGGCCGAGGCGTGGCGTTGACCACCCACCACTACAAAGCGCCGAGGTTAAAGGAAGAGTAGAGCTATACTTCTGCTACCCCTCTGGGCCTTCGTGGCCTTTTCTAGGGTGAATTTTATTACACGTGCTTCATGATGCTGCGCTGTTCCTGCAATTGGCTTTATGGCTGTTGCTGTTGTGTCAACAAATCAACAATAAAGCAATGAAATAAATGTACTGTAGTTGAATAACTTCTAACTTAAATACAGATTTCGTCTTTGCAAAATATGTCAGACATAACCTGAAATTTCGCAACGTGCCCTACCAGTATTTGTCACACGATGTCTACAGAACATAGTTCAAGTTCATATGTACGTACGCATCCTTATGCTCTGTCTCCGAACCAACTTCACATGCCTAACACCTACGGTTCGTTTCTTATCAACATCCTGAGAACGAAGGACTACTTTCGCTCGGACGCCATGCTATTAAGCAACAGGCTACAACATATTATATAAACAATATTTGCGTATTTTAATATATATTACGATGCACCATTTCCGAGGACTTACATTAGTTAACGACAGTATCGCTCTCATCCCGCGAATTCGCTCGTCCACTAGGCCGTTATCACCGATTAGCAGTTAATTAATACGCGGGACGTTTGTTGGCCTCCGATAGCGCAATGTTCATATTAAGAATCGTGAAAATCTCTTCGCCGTTGCATATCGTCACGAGACTACTTTGTTTCTTAGTCGATTAATAAAGAAAAGCTCAACTAAACACTTCGGCAATATGTGTTATGTACCCAGTTTGAAAATTGTCATCAACCCATATTCTTTAAAACAATAATATTAAAAAATAATGTAAAATAACTTTACGAGTGCGTTGTGATTCCGAATTTGGAAGTCCTACTCTTCAAAAAAAATGTTAATTATAAACATAAGAAACCTAAGATCTACGGGAAGTATGTTTATCTAATGAACACGAAGTATCAATTGCGATTCTTACTTACTTTCTTACTTCTGCAAGTGTGGCAATGTGCGAAATTCTACGAAGCAGATTCTTACCTGAAAGAAAGAAACAATAAGTTTAAAAAATGTCATTGAATTTGATGTTCAGGTGACCGTGCATCGTGATAAATTCTTATAATAAAACCAACTAGATGCAATAATTTCTCAAATTTAGTTTTGGAATAAAACTCTACATGTTTCGGACAGTTCCTCTGTCCATCACCAGGAGTTTTTCACTGTACACACAGCAATGGTGTATGTCATAGAGGTTTGTTGACAGCTTGCGAGCAGGATCAGGGCGGAACGGAAAAAACTCCTGATGATGGACAGAGAAACTGTCCGAAATATGTATAATTCTATACCAAAAACAAATTTGAGAAATTAGTGCATCTCGTTGGTTTTATTATAAGGATTTACTACAGGTTTCACAATCGGGCTTCGATTCCCAGGCAGTGTCAGTGTCAATTCTTGTCTATAATACGATCAGACACCAGTGCCCGCCTAGTCACCTCTCCAAAGGTAGTGGGAGACAAGTCAGCGGAAAAGCGGAGTTCACTATCCACCCACAAGTTGTATAAGGTTTGCTGACAGATTGTTCGCAAGCTGTCAGCAAACCTGTATGACATATACCATTGCTGTGTGTACAGTGAAAAACTCCTGATGATGGACAGAGGAACTGTGCGAAACATGTAGAGTTTTATTCCAAAAATAAATTGGAGACATTAGTGCATCTAGTTGGTTTTATTATAAGAAAATGTCACTGGCCTAACCTTCAATTATTTCACAACGAATAATACTAGAAAACATAAAGTAAATAATAGATAGATGGATTGGAAGAAGGCAGGCTTAGCACTCACTTGGGTACATCCAAGAAGACAAACGGTATGAGAATATTGATGGCAGGCACCTTGAGAATGATATTCTGTAGCACATGAAATTTCACTTCCACTTCACCGCACAATACTTATTACTCAGTGCTCCATGTTTCGGCAACGAATTGGAAGTGACAATTTGTGTGTATTGTTCAGTTGCACGGAAAATGTATAACATTCATTCAATTTAAAACTATGTATCTTACATTTGTGAACTGAATCAAAACTTTTTTGTAATATATCTTGGTAATGTACCTACCTGAGGATGGCCACAAGTGTGGCCGAAACATGTAGGAGACACATTACGTATGTAATAAGATATGGTAAGATAAGATATGATATGTGATATATGATATGATATATTATATGATATGTGATATGATATATGTGGTACGGTATGATATATGACACGATACTATACGATATGATATGATATGATAGATGACATGCCATGACATAACACAACACAACACAACAACATAATATAATATAATAACACATTCTTAAACGTTTATATGCTTTTGTTCGTCTCATCACCATATCGAATCAGCTTAATGCAGTGTCACGGATTATTTAAAATTGTGTAACATTAAAATTCTGAAGCAATATATGTAAAGGTTTACCAAACATATCCGTGTCATTTGATGATAAAAGCATGTAACCTATTGTTACGTCAGCAAAAGTGGCATACATTGTGCAACTAATGTATAGAAGTACACTGGTCTATGCCAAAAAGAAAGGGACGAGTATTATGTAAACAAACTTTCGTAATAAAGGATCTAAGGAACTAAATCCAGGTGCGTCCAGCAAAATGACTGCAGGGTTTAAGAATTTGGAAGTCTGAATGACAGATTGGAATCGTGGCCTGGAAACAGACGTACGTCCGCGTTTCTGTGTGCAGCATTATCTCGTGTGGATAGTGGTTTTGCTACAGACTGACAACTGTTCAAAGAGATCTGTAAAATGCCCACAAAATAATTTGATTCACAGAAACCAAAGGAGCTAGAAATAAAGCATTCCAAAGTCGCGGTTGTGGTGTAGGCAGTATCCTGTTGCTGTTCATTACATTTCGTTCGGCAACTTGTGATCAGATCTTCCCACATGAAACTTATGTTTCGATGACGTTCTTGCAAGTCTTGATTAGACTCTGCAAGACAGCAGAGCTGCCAAAATCACAGTGTGCTCCGAATCAAGACGTTATCAACATGAGGAAGTATTTTTTTCATCACCACAAGACTGAGAGTGTATGAAGCCAATACTTGGGAATATTTTACTGATCACGAATATACCTGAACAATTTGCAAACTTCATTACTCGGTCACTTTTAACTCTCTAAGGACTAAACTTAAACCGTTCTATTTAAAGACCCAGTTCGTGCCGCGCAGTAAACACTTGTGACCTCGGTTATAAAAAAAACTAATCATCGGGTGTTGTATTGGGCGAAATTCGCTGTTTGTTGCGAGATATATACAAAACACATATATGAAATATGTGAGAAGAATGAAAAATTTCTGAATGTTAGAACTGGTGGTACATACACCAACTGTTAGGTTGAAAAGGTTAATTACCAACATAATGCAACGTATTTATTTCAGCAATTAACCAACTTGATGCACAAAATTTTTGTTTTACAAATAAGTTTATTTCACACCTATAGGTGTGATGATACCAGAGGCTGTGTAATACAATTTTGACCTCCTGATGAAGAGCACATATGCTCGAAACATGTAGAGGCATGAAATAAACTTATTGTAAAACAAAATTTTGTGCATAAAGTTGGTTAATTACTGAAATAAATATAATGAGATGCACGGTAAGCAAAACGTCAAAATAATGTAATGTGTCATTACCATTACAGGCGGCAGAGAGTATTCTTTCTCGTCATTTCTGAAATGACATGCCCTAACAAAACATAAATATTTCATGTATTAGTTACGGAATTTTTCTAGTATGTGCTCCAGTCAGCCATAAAAGACAAATTTTTATACCAGCATTTCTCTCCTGAGAACCGAGTTCTGCCCCCATATTATACCAGTAACGCAACCCTCTTAACAACCGGTCTGAACCTGTTATGAAATAAAGTGCCATCGCAGGACGGTGGTAGTCACTCATTTGGAATAAGTCCACGTAAAGTCCATACAGAAATAAAGAGAATTAAGATATCCGTTTGTTTAGTACGGACTGTACATGAATAGAAACATGGCAGCAATAAACTCTTTACGGAATTACAATGGTGAGGGCATCAATTTTCAAAAGTGACAGGATGATAATATTAAAATAAGATAATTTGACATTCAGAGGACCTTGTATTGTGATATATTCTTATAATAAGAGCCAAAGAGATGCACAATATCTAACATTTATTAGACAAAGTACTCTACATGTTTCGGACAGGTTCACTGTCCATCATCAGGAGTATCTCAACACTGCACACATTCAATAGGTATTTGTCATGCTAGTTCTGCTGGCTGTCTGCTAGCATCTCGTTGGCTTTTATTATAAGAATCAAAATAAGCCTTGCAGCACAAACCGATAACAGTGGCGTACGAGGTAATGGCATGTCTCGGCAACATCTAATGAAGGCATTTGTTTTGGCAAACTTCGGACTTCATGACTAAGTTAATGTCTTCATTAATTAGTCAGCCATACTTCAGAAAAGTAATTATGGTAGAAGAAGGGAGATTCTCATTGCTGATTGCATTATTATGATCCTTATCATTATTATCATTATCATCATCATCATAATCATCGTCCAGATGGAACACGAAAGCGTCTACGCGGTGAGTACAGAGGCAAATCGTAATTCCTTCATCAATACTAACACATTTCACGGTACAAAGTAGCCCTTGCGATACTAATGGGCAGTCGAAAATTCTGGAATTTCCCATTTGAATACAGTCTCTTCTATCAGCCTTTAACATGTATCATTTTCAGGCGCGGTTTGCAAAATTCCGAAAAGCGACTATTAGCTTCGACATTTGTGTCTGTTTGTCCTCGTGGAACAACTCGGCTCCCTCTGGACACAATATCATCAAACTGTATATTTCAGTATTTTTAAAAAATCTGTCAAGGAAATAAAAGTTTAATTAAAATCAGTCAAAAGTTACAGGTACTTTACATTAGTACCTGTGTACATTTATCATAATACCTCGCCCAAGTCTTCTCAGAATGGGACATGTTTCCAACAAAAACTTCAGAGAAACAAGACACGCCCTTTATTTTGACGTTTTGCTGACCGTGCATCTCAGTATATTTATCTCAGTATTTAACCAACTTGATGCACAAAATTTGTTTCACAATAAGTTTTATTTCATGCCTCTACATGTTTCAAGCACATGTG
>Ga0131853_10008907_pt1 | contig 18312 bp, 13 predicted proteins | sample TergutLab28metaG_FD_92764 | JGI IMG/M metagenome (GOLD analysis project Ga0131853, IMG submission 92764) | Labiotermes labralis P1 segment gut microbial communities from Petit-Saut dam, French Guiana - Lab288 P1 (version 2) (version 2) | ecosystem: Host-associated > Arthropoda: Insects >... | reverse complement strand
TGTGTGTGTGTGGGGTGTGTGTGTGTGTGTGTGGTGTGTGTGTGTGTGTGGTGTGTGTGTGTGTGGTGTGTGTGTGTGTGTGTGTGTGTGTAGCATTAGTTAACGAGAGCAAGCGCCGTATTATATTGTTATCTGTGGTCTATGTTCCTGTATCATATTTCTTCACATTATCTCATAAAAGGCACGAATTCTGAAAAAAATTTATTACAATAAAATGTGTTTTTTGATTTTCTGTATATGTTTGGTCCGAAAAATTTCTAAATCTAAGAAGAACTCAGTGAGATATTGTCATAAATGTGCATACTTCTTCATGTAAAGTACCCGTTATTCTTGTCAGATTTTAACGAAACTTCAATTTTCTCGACAAATTTTCGAAAAAAATAATCAAATACCAAATTTCGTGAAAATCCGTCCGGTGGGAGCACAGTTGTTCCATGCGGACGGAAGGACGTACAGACAGACCTGATGAGACTCATGGTCGCTTTTCTTAATTTTGCGAAGGCGCCTTAAAACTGAGAGCAACATTGTAGCTACAATTTATAATTTTGCTAATATTACCGCTAAACATAGGAAAGCACGGATGGTGAGAAAAGTAGAGGAAATTTGATGTCGTGTGCGGATTCATTACTTTAATATTTTCGCAATAAGTAAGGCAGTCGGAAGGCTGAAGCAACTGTCACTTAGTAACAACGACGTCAAGAATATAGTACAAATGTGGCCAGTAATATCTTTAAAAAAGCTTGAAGGGAAATTTAGAACGATGTTAGTTTCTCTCGGGACAGACGGAGTTTTCCTCCGTTTGTTATGATGAGACAGCTTATGTTTCTTTCGAGACACATATTGGGGTTGTACTAAAGTACTCCTCAGGAGATAATAATGAAAGCACAAATAACATATTAGCTTTGACTCTGTGAGACAATCTAGGGTGAACTCATTTACGTATTTTCTCTTCAAATGTTGTCGGCACCTTCATGCTGACAAAAAGATATGATAAAACGAGGTGCTGATAAGTCCTTAGCCCGACTAAGAAGGAAACAAGCTACAGTGACCAAACTCGGGATTTATTCAACATACTCCCCACCAAGCTCAATACACTTCTTAGCCCGTTACTCTAACTTTTGTAAGCCACTCAAAAAAATGCAGAAATTTGTCCGTCCAACTAGTTCTCCGCGGCAGCAATGACCTCCGCGTCAGACGAAAAATGGCGACAATTCAATTGTTTTTTCAGTCCAGGGAACAGGTGGTAGTCCGACGGGGTCAGATCCGGAGAATAGGGTGGGTGATCAAGACACTGGAAGCCCAGATAGGCCAGTTTTTTTGGGGGGGAGGGGGGTTGCAAGTTCCCGGTGAGCCGGGGCATTGTCGTGCAAGAACAAGACCCCCTTGGTGAGCTTCCCGCGACGTTTTTCCTTCGAAATGTTCTTCAATTACACAAGCAGAGATGAGTAATACTCCGCGTTCATAGTTTGGCCTTGTGGAAGATAATCAATGAGGAGGATATCGTTTTGATCCCAAAAAATCGAATCGAGACGAGAAATTTTACAACGGATTTTTGCACTAGGAAATTTTTGGGGCGGGGTGAGCCGGTATGCCGCCACTCCATTGACTGTTGCTTTGCCTCCGGGTCATAGTGATATAACCAGGTTTCGTTCATGGTCACCAATCGCGACAGGAAATCATTTGGATCGCGCCCAAAAAAATTCCAAAAGTTGCTCAGACGACTGGCACCGTTGACGTTATTGATCCGCTTTCAGGCATTTCGTGACCCACTTCGCGGAGAGCTTCCGCATGTCCAAATCTTCATGAACGATGGACCCAACCCGCTCACGTGAGATACCCAATTGCTCAGCTATTGATTTAGCCGACATTCGGCAGTCTTCCAAGATCAGCTGGTAATTTTATCAATAATCTCCGGGATGGTCACTGATTTGGTTCGTCCAGGACGAGGCACATCACAGGTTGAAAAATCACCACGTTTTAACTGGGCCACCCAGTTTTTGACGGTGGCATACGATGGTGCATGTTCCCCTAATGTTTCTATCAGAATGGCATGAATTTCCTTCGGCGCCTTGCCTTGCAGGGGGGAAAAAAACTTGATGACAGTTCACGTCTCCATGTTGTTGAAATCGCGCGCGTCGCCTGACGTGCTTCCTTTCAGCCTCTGTAACGAGAAAAGACTTGCAATTCGGCACATAAATATACCCCTCGTTCCAAAGACACAATCGATTCCGTCCTACGACATCGGGAAGTTGGTCGGGCTAAGGATCCCTCGTAGTTACAAATGAATGTGGGCCAGGTACCACTGGATCAGGTGCAGGGTTTGTTGCTTTAATTTCAAAAGTTATCGGGTGGGGGATAATGTGTGCCTTTATATTGTTTCCCACATAAATAGTCTCTTTGGGCAAAGTACAGAAGAAACACTGGGACGAAACTTGGGAACAACAATAGGAATTATTATTTTCACCGATTCTCTGTATTAGCACTCGGCATTTCGATATTCTTCTGCATGAAGTGAAGTCACAGTATTGTAGACTATAGATCTTTCAGAATACCTGTTGGTTTAATTGTTGCCATGTACTTCTCCTTTTAATACTTGTTGGAGAAAATATATTTTTATAAAAATCAAGAAGCAGCACTGACCCTGCAAGAATGAGGAGAAATGTTTGACTGACTTCATATTCTTATCCGATTTCATTGCTTACATAAATGAAATCAGCACGAAGATTCTGTGTCGTGAAATGACTATTAAGGAAATTCTCTACATTTTAAATAATGAAAATACACGGCGAATTTTGAAATATAAACGGAAATACATAAGATTTATCATTTTCCCTTCATACGTTGATAGTGAATTTGGCAACTATGTCGTTGAAAAGACGAAGCGCGCAAAAGTTTTATGTGTAACTGATCTCTTGGTAGGAGAATTTCATGGAGGATTTAAACAGTTTCGAAAACTAGCCCAAAAATTCCCCCTTCATTACAAAACCATTAAAATGTAATAAGGTTATTAAACATCAGCTATTATCAGGTAGTTACTAACGTCTCGGGACAACTTATCGGTCCCATCTTCATGGACAAGCAACCCAAGAATGCAATGCTTGACCCTTGGAGATTGAACGGATAGGTTGTCCCGGAACGTTGATAACTAACTACCAATCAACGATGCATAATATTTCAGAAGAGCGAAGATCTGATTTACATTGCGGCGGAAGCCTGAAGTCACGATTAATATGATTAATTACAGTTGCGACCCTTTTCTTAGTTGGCTATGGATGATTTGTACACATTGTCGGTTGACATTCAAGAAAATATCGGACCTTAAGAAGAGATAATTTGCACCAGGTTTTGGTTTAACATTCAGAAGCAACTTTCTGACTTTTACAATAAGCTTTAAAAAATCCTTTCGCGATGAAGTAATGAGTAGAAAAAATCTCTGATGATATGTACATTTCTATACTGGCAAAACTGTGAACGTTCAGCTCGCCAGTAGAGAGAGTCCGATGGGTAAAAATGTGGAAAAAGTGCATGAGGCATCCACGAACAAGGACGGCGTAAGACTGGCGACGCTTTAACTTTCTAGACCTCTCATGAGGTACATACTGACCCATTTTGACTACAGATTTGAAACATTAGACGCACTGCAGCGAAATTTGTCCCCGTCTGCCGAACAACAACCGGAAAAAAAACCGATTTTATGCGTGCAAGGACCTACAAGATCAAGCCAGAATAGACAGAAACTCCATTTCCAAGGTCTTCCTACCTTCAAGGATGAATATCTAGTTAAAAGGAATAATTTTCTAGATTTTTGAAGAGATGGAACCTGAATCATAGGTGGTAATGGACGGCATCCATAAACGGGAGATCCAGAGATGTTTCCGCAGTAGAGGAGAGGCAATTGGCCCGGTGTATGAACTGCGAAGAGGACTACTCTGGAAGTGACAATACTGACCTATTAAATAAGGTAAGCCAAGTGTTAATATTGCCTCAGTCCGACAACTTTTGGCTCCCATCCCGTATCAGCGTTAAGTTATTACAGATAATGAGTATGTAAAAGCATACCTGAGGAACTGCCTAAGAGGTGAAACCAATATTTGATGTTCTTGCTCTCCAGACAATCACGTAAAGCTGAAAGCTGAACAGCATTAAGATAACACACAATAAGATCGTCGTCATAGGAGTTGAATGCAGGAAGCATAAATATTAACTAAGATTAATTCAAACTAGTACAAATTTGGCACGCGGTAGAAAAAAATTTCGTCACCCCCTGCTGTTACATTACACATGGAGCGGAAGGGGAGCTCGAAATCTGTGCTGGTTGTGACCACTCAAGCGTGAGCGACAAAAAGAAGGGAAGACAGAAGACTCTGAGCTTGCGCACGATTGCTTCCTTCCTCAGCTACGGCTCATCCTAATAATATCAGCCCACATTCAAATGCACAGTTGGTTCACGACGTGGATAGCCCAATATTTTCGAAACCCGCAACAAGGCACCAACACTCAACTCCTTCCAGCCTCTCAATCCACTCTACGATGCGAGTGTTCTTTGTTTCTGGAGTGTCTGAGGTCTACATAGTAATCAGGAAGAACAAATGGATTTTACGGGATGTGGTTTGGTGTTCTGATCGGAAGCTGGAAGGTGGACAAAAATAAGAGAAGCAAATGCTTAACGGAACAATGTGTAATGCAGGGGTATACACAATTTTCACAATTGTAGGAGCCACTTTAAAATTCTAGGAGCCAGAATGGTGACATGAAGAGACTATCACACTAACGACTTTGAGATATTACGCGTCACGGTAAAACAAATGTAGCTGCCTGGCCGACTTGATGCCCAGAATTTGTGTACTACTTGCATAATTTGTGCGTGCATGCTCAGTCTAGAACAGGAATTCTTCCCCTTGTTTTTGCCATGGACCCATTTGAGTGAAACTTACGGACACCTTCACAGAACGTGTTTAAATGCATAAAATAGAGAGACAGTAAGATGTATTGAAATCAACAAACATTTTTTGGAGTCTAAGGCCATAAATTGCCGGCCCCATTTACCGCGCGGTCTACGGCGTAGGTCTGCGTCTGTCCTACTGAGATTGTGGGTTCGAATCCCACCAGGAGCATGGATGTCTGTCTGTGGTGAATGTTGTGTGTTGTCAGGTAGAGGTCTCTACGGCAAGATGATCACTTATTCAGAGGAGTCCTACCGACTGTGTTGCGTCGTTGAGTGTGATCTAGAAACCTCGTGAATGAGAAGGCCCTGATCCACTGGAGACAGCTGTGCCAAATAAAAATAAGACATAAATTACTTTATTGCCCACATTCATTATCAGTTACAGGTTAGAGAAATTAATTGCAATTTTTTTCCCCACCCATATTCTCGGACCTCCTGAAATTTATTCATGGGTCTCCTAGGGGTCCGTGGACCCCAGATTAAAAACCGCTGGTCTAGAAAGAGTCTAGGTTTGGGCAGTAAATTTTTAGTTCGCACTTTGTTAAATTTCCACAAACGAAAATAAAGTAAGTAACTGCGCACAGTGTTTAATGAATCCATTCATTTATCCGTCCGTGACCCTTGCAAAATGAAGGCCGGTAAGTGGATAAAAAAAAGTTTGTATTTATTCGTTAATATTTTTTTTTTACAGTTTCTTTTTTATTTCGTTACGTATGTCTAAGAGTCAACTTGAAGTTTAGATGGCAGGCATAGAAAATATTACATAGCAGGGTGAGCAGAATATGTGATTTCAGGCTTCCGTCGCGGTGTAAATGTGTTTTTTCGGTCTCCTGCGATGTTATGAAGAGGTGGTTGCTAGTTATTTACTGACGTTTCGGGACAACTCATCGGTCTCATCTTCAAGGGTCCAGCTGTCCAAGCCCCCTTGAAGATGAGACTGCCAAGTTGTGCCAAGACATTGGCATGTAATTATCAACGCTTCGTAACACCTCAGAAGAGGGATTCTTAGGATGGACAGTATTTTGTGTGTTGCCAATTTAGGTAACTAGGCTATTACGGAGGGTATGTAATGATAAGAGCCAGTGGCATTTGTATTGTGGAGAAAAGTCGTTCGAGAAGAATGTTTGTCTCACTGGTGAAGTGAGCCAACATTTGTTCATAGAACACGTGAATATGTAGAGAGGAGCAGACAACTTACTGAACATAGAAAAAAAAATCATTATTTTGTAATATTGCAGGAATTCCTTAGCGTCGTAGTTTTTTTGTTTCTCTCTAAATAAGTAAGACAATATTTTTAACACGTGTACACGTGCAATTCCTTGAGTCAATGCACACAACATTTTCTACGTTTATGTCTGTGATTAAATATAAACAGTCAACTTAACTTTATGCTTTCCGATTCCGTAGCCACTGAATGAGGAAGAAATATACACAAATTGATTTCCAACTTACTACACAATACACATTTTTAAGCTCTTACGTGTTTCGCCCAAGAAACTCCGTCATCTTAGGAGCTACAGTATTGGAGGGCACATGTGGCGTGTCATGCAGTTTGTCAGCAGTAAATGGTAAATAATATACATGTGGTGTCATTCCAGATTTATGAACAGTTATTAAAATTATTACTGTTATTATAACATGTAATATATTAAAATTTATGTAAAGCTTGTATCCAAATATTTTGCAATAACAGATTTTTTTTCCCTGAACTTTTTAGATGCTCGGTGTGCACTTCATGAATGATGGTAAAGTTCGTACGTACCTTCATGGAGCAAAAAAGAAACATCGAAACTTTAAAAAAAAAATTGTTATTATTTGAATATAACATTTACAAACCTTTAATATATTACATAATAATAATAATTTTAATAAATTTTAATAACTGTTACTAACTGTGGAATAATACCACACGTATTCACAATTTACGGCTGACAAGTTGTGTAACATGCTGCATGTGTCCTCATGTACTGTAGCTCCATGAAGGTGGCTGAATTTCGCGGCCGAAACTTGAAGAGACGTTAAAGCGACGAGGGGGAAGTCAAATTAAAACCTTAAATATGATTTGTCTCGTAATTTACCGAACACAAAAGGTACACAATGACTTCATTTTTGTGTGTGGTATCGTACTGCTACCTGTCGGCCACTCTTCAAACCATGAGTATCATTGTTGAAACTTACAAGACAATCGAGCTGTGGTTCGAATTTTTATCGCACTTTTAAGCTTTCCAGTTGACTCTCCCTCGTATATATTACAAAGTTAGTTGGAAATACATTTGTGTGCAACAAGACAATTGCACAGAAGATGTAAAATATAATGTATAATTTGAAGAAGAATTTTTGCATATAACATAGCAAAATTGCTCTTGGCACTGATTCATTCTGTCTGCTATGAGGGTGACGCAGTTTAGTGACTGTTCGCATCTCGTATTTTGCATACATTTTCGTTAGACATTGAGGATGCAGTATTAACATTTGTATGCATAACTTAAACTAAAAATGTTTATAAAAATTATTGCCATTTGTATGCATTAAAATTAGGAACAGGTTCTTCCGAAACGTAGACAATTCTCTGCCAAGGCATTACCTTCATAGCCAATTCGAGTCTTGCAATTCTCTGTACACCGATCGACCCTATGACTCCATATAGTTAAGGAAGCTGTAAAGCTGATCGTGTTTTACCGTACTTGATGTGTCTGCCACCACATCAAACTCTCGTCACTTCGCTTCCGAAACGTTGGGGATCCACAGTGTAGGTGACATGGTGGATGGCTCGAGAAGATTTCGTCGTAATGCTGTTCTGATCTAAAATCTCCAGTGTCGTTTGTGTTCAACTTTCTGGCCTCTGAGCGTCTAGGCAAGAACGAGATCAATTTCTGAGATCCAGACAAAAATAGGGGGAAATGTACTACCACCCAGTGAGGACCCGCAACTTAATGTGAGAACCGAAGCAGGGGATAGGGCTGGGAATCCTCACACACCCAGATATTATCTCTAAGAGAAGTCTTTCATCTGTGAACAGGAAATTTCTCACGGTTATCTGACCAAAACTCGAAATCAGACTCTCTATACTACAGTCTAGTGTCGGGTCTAGGCAGTATTACTGAACAGGTCTACTGTTGAGTACAGCCTACATCTTCTGGTGCATCGTGCATTTTCAAACACTTTACAAACTTCTGAGGAAAACGATACATTAATTGGGAATACCACAATCATAACAAGTTCACAGTTCAATGGCAAGTATAATCTGAGATATTCGTTCTTCTTGGATATTATGCAGCATACGTATATAGGTGGCAATATACCAACGTTTCGGGTCAACCTGTCGGTCACATCTCCAAGAGTTAAGCAGTCCAAGAAGACCCTCGAAGATTGGGCAGATAAGCTGTTCCACAACGTCAGTAACTTACTACCGCAATGCGCTGCGTAACATCCCGGAAGAGCGAAGATCTCATTTGTACTGCGGCCGAAGCCTGAAATCACGAAAGTCAATTTGATACATAAACTTCCGTAACTTATCTCCTACCTTCGTCTTTTCCGCATTTCTCTACCATTCCACCCATTTTCTCTCCCACTGCCTGTCAATTTCCCACTGTCGTCCTTTCTACTGTTTTACAGCAGTTTCGGCACGCATCGCGCAAGGACGTCGTTACCAAAAAAAATGGCACTGAACCAACAGTTCTACGTCCGGCATCATTTCAATTCGTCCTCTGTGCACGTACACAAACACGCAAGCGTTTAGAAGATGTTGAAGTGTGTACATGTCTTGTACAATTTGGTGTAAGAACTGTTCCAGGTCATTAGCCAACTGTCAGACACCAAAAGTAAATATGTCCTGTGTGAGTAACTGCGACACCACGATTGGTAGACTTATGAACGGAGTGGAAACGTTTCATGCATAAAATATCAGTGAAAAATGGCCAACAGTTAAATTATACATAAAACATTACTCCTAATCTTTTTTTCGGTGACAGGTGGTGCCACTGGCTGGCCATTCACAGAACAAAAGAAGACAGTCATCAGCTCCGCCACACAAAAGACGACTGTTGACCTAACACTGCAAGGAACAGTTGCTTGGCAAACATTGCATAGAGGGACACTGTAGTTAAAAATAATTTACAAAAGGATATAGTTGACTTGGAAAATTGTTTCAGATAACGTAACAATAGAGCATGATGTAATAAGAAAACAAATACACAAGACTCTGACCCCAGGAAATATTATTTTTTTAAAAAATTCCATTATTAATAAATGTAATTAAAAAATTTGGGAACTACAGTATTAGGTTTCATATATTGAAACACTTAACCAACTCCATAAAGCAAGAGTCCTTCCTAATTAGCTAAGACGGTCTAAGCTAGTCAAGAAATTCCCCGTATTTTATGGACCCGAAAGTTCATCACCACATTCACAAGAGCCGTCCACCTGTCCCTGTCCTGAGCCAAAGCAATCCAGGCCATGGCTCCTCATCGCGCTTCTTGAAGATTCATTTTAATGTTATCCTCCCATCTATGTGTACGTCTTCCAAGTGCTCTCCTTCCATCGGGTCTCTCCACCAAAACCCGCATGCATCTTTCCTGTCACCCATACGTGCCACATGTCCAGCCCATCTCATCACTCTTGATTTTTATCACCCGAATTATATTTAGTGAGGAGTACAAATCATAAACGTCCTCGTTTCGTAGTCTTCTCCATTCCTGTGTCACTCCGCCCCCCTTAGCACAGTATTCTCGAACATCCTCGGCCTACAGCACACCTACGTATCACGCAGCAAAGGTCTTAAAACGACATGGAATCAAACAACGAAGATACGAGTATTTACCTGACGAAGCTCAACACAGTGTACTAACTACGTCAGCTCCTTGTGCTATTAATAAAAGTCGCTGCAAGTATCCAGCATGTGAACACAGGAAATTCGTTTACACAATCGTTTCAAATGTAACATGTTTTCTTTTGGGTAATTCCCCGGCGTCTGAGTTCTAATAGCCGACGTTTCGGAACCCTCTATCAGTTCCATCTTCATAGGCAGGCGGATGAAGTGGATATTTCATCAACCTGCCTATGAAGATGGAACTGATAGAGGGTTTCGAAACGTCGGCTATTAGAACTCAGACGCCGGGGAATTACCCAAAAGAAAACTTATTACATATATAACACAGCGAAAGCTTAAAATCAAGAATCGTTTCAAAATTTATTTAAAAGTTAATTCTTAAAAGCTTATTTTTAATTGTTCATTTCGACTTACAGCTTTCATGTGAAACTTGGGATCCCAAAGCATGATATGAATCAGCACTGTATGTTAGCGCTCTTTACATTGGTTGAAGAGACTTGCCCAAGGATAACAAATGACAGTCGGAATATATAGCGCGAGGTGTTGGCAATAAAAGTTGCAGTTGCGCTGAGAGAAATGTTATTGTGTCTGTAGTCTCTGACTGGGCAAAACAGGATGTCACAACTAAAGTTAAAGAGACAAGAACTGACGTTTTTAGTCTATATAAAACCAAGGAGACTTGCTTTCTAAGTGCATTTCCTTACAAAAATAAGAACAGACGGAAGACTGATCACCGGCATTAACTACAAAATCTTCATTAATTCTTATTACAATTAGACTACTCTTTACTTACTCTTTTATTTGAATGTACCTCTCAGCCTTTTTAAACAGCCGACAGAACTGGATTTAACTGGGTACATACCTGAAAGAGAAGGAAAACGCACTTTTAAAGTCAGACATAATGTGTGCGGTTGTCATCATAACATTTTTTTTTGACTACTGCACAGATACTAGTTCTGGCGTATGGAAATGTTTCGCCTATCTGTTGCGACCATCGTCAGGGAGCTGTACTATTATAAAGACACAAGTATCAATTATATGTCAGTAAATGTTAAACATATACACATCAGCATTCTACAACATTCTATTAAAAGGTAAAGGTAAAGCAGTCCCATTACAGGCCTGGAGTGGCCCTGAGGGTTCCAGGAAGTTAAGTTTCCCAGATTTCATGACAACGGCACAGGATGGTGGTAAGGTTGTCAGCCTTACGCACCGGCCGCCTTTACCCCCACGAAATGCTCCTGGTTCTCATTTCCGTTACAGACTGAGTAGACGCTAAGGCCATAGTGCGATCGGAAGGATTTTATGTTAATGAAAAATTTCAATGACGCCAGCTGGGATCGAACTAGCGACCTTCCGATCTGAAGCACAGAACCTTAACCACTGTGCCACCACGGTCCCCCCACTAAAAAGTACTCAGATTAAAATGAAAGTGAACTACTAAAATGTAAAAAGGCTGTCTCCAAACATCTTGCAGTATTAGATATCGTCTGGTTTTGGTGGAGTGGAGACTCCAGGCTTTTGATACCCGATTTTTACTCCATGAGTGATCGCGCTGCCGAAACATGAAGGAGCGCGAAAACCAAGTTTTGTGCAGTAGCTGGAAATAAAACTAGTGTGTGGAAGGAACACATATCGTCCATTGTTACGCTGCACATTAGGCCTCCATTATAGGCCCATCTGGTTAAATTATTTAGAGAAAAGAAAGGGGTAGTTGAAAATACAGAAGAAAGGCAATGTTCTGCGGGTGACGAGCATCACATCATGAAGACGAAGGGAGGAAGTGCAGATTTATGGCTTAACCCTATCATACTTATTCTTGTCACAGTGGAACCGCACCGCCCCCACCGGCTCTAGTAACTAGCGCAGACCCTCTTTAACCAATTCGACCTCAAAAGAAATGCAGACCGCCAGATCTATTAAAACTTTGGTCACACCAACAAACGTACAATTGCACAATATATCTATTTTTCTATTGCATAGCTTCTAAGTGTTTCGGCACTGTCGCCACAATTACGTATTTATGTATGTTTTAATTAAATCCTGGTGTAAGCTCCCTGAAGATGGGGACAACGCCGTAACATGTAGGAGCTCAGTAATAGAAAGAATACGTAGAATGTAGAATTGGGCATTTATTGGTGTTACCACAGTTTTAATATATCATAAGGCACGGAAAGAACAATGCAAAACCGAAAAATCTGCTCAAGAAGTAGGTGTGGCCGGAGTGAAGAGCAGTCAGTCTGAAATCGAGATAGAAAAAATTGGGTTTTTACCCTTCCAACAGCCTTATGTATTATGCCAGTTTTTAACAATAAATTCTAAGACCTAAAATACAGGATTGCAATTGGCCAACGAATTTAACTTCATTTTTTGTGGACAAGGGCCAGGCAGCTTAGTGGTAATAGCAGCTCGCTATGTGCTGGACGATCCAAGGAGTGGACCCCTTCGAAGGAAAGGGATTTTCTCTTTACCGTGTCTGTCCAAACTGACCCTGGGTTCCACTTACCCCCTTCGACGATGAGTAACGAGCCTTTTGCCTGGGGATGATGTGGTCAGAGTGTGGCCTTGACCAATCAACCTAATCTAGCACCAAGGTTAAAGAAAGAGTACAGCCATACCTCTACTAACCTTCTGTGCTTCCATTGGTATTTTACGGGTAACTTTCCCCTTTATATTTGAATTAAAAATTACTTCAAAGTATAAAGCAGTTATGGGCGACCGAGTTTTATCGGCGGCACCCAACATTTTTGTGCCCTCGGCATGGCGCTTTCCTCCTGTCACGCTTCTAGTACCGAGAACTTCGAGGCGGCTCCAGGATTCTTGGAAAACTTGTGACGGTCTCGTTGATATTAATATAACTTCCTTTCCTGTGTTTTACACTTGAAGAAATTAGCACTTTTTTTGTAGTTGCACTCTTTCAGTAGGTCTAATAAGCAAATCTCTAATATTACCCAATATTTGCACCATAATTTTGGTAAAAATTGATTTTGCCTTCACGTAAATTTAAGATCGTGTATTAGGCACAAGACGTACTCTGAAACACGTCAGGTATCGACACTTCGCTTGCTGTTCAAGTTAAAGGTAAATTGTTACCTGTGTAAGTAAAGTTAAACTGTTGCTCTGTACGCTATGAAGAAGAATGCGGGAAGGATCATAGATCCACTTATTCTCAACCTGGTCAGCTGCACGCTCCGGACCCTTTAGCAGGAGGGATATGTCACCAGTTCCCAATAGATAGGAGACAGGTTGGTTCTAATAAAGGTCTGGAAGCCTTGGAGAAGATAAGTAAATTTGCCAAAATCGGGAATCGAAAATTCAACACTATTTCGTCCAGACGGCGGCCTACTCACTGTACTGACTCGGGAGTCCCAGTTTCCAATTGAATTCGATCCATATATAATTTAAATTACAGAAGAATTTCTCCATTTTCAGAACCGGTCGGTGAATGCTGTTTTAAAGAAACGGTCCATGACAAACACATTCTATTAGTAAAATACAAAGTTTTACAGTGTTACAATAAGCGGTACATGTAGTTACCAATGGACTTTCAGGGTTATTTTACCACTTGCGACTGTAAACTAATAAAACTAGAACCAGCCTCTAGGGCGAAATATTTCATGCACGTTCGCGTAACAATGGCAACCATAGTACACTGGTAAAGATGGTAAGTAGACTAACGTGATTTCATTAATAAAAATATGCGCGGGTATGGAAATATTCCTTTATACTTTCTTAACGCTCGGTACGAGATGCAGTCGTACTGCTCAGTTCACACACCGGCAGTTGTACGGCCGGTCTTTGCTAAGTGGTAACAGAACAAATGTATCCATCCAGCCAAAAATCGAGCCCCGATTGTCCGGCCTTCCGGTTTAGCTTGCTCCTTGAAAGCAAATCGATGAGACGTGCAAGTGCACGACTAACCATAAAAGAATTAATAACTTTTTCCATGAGAAGGATTTTCATGTATGTTTATGAGAGAAATGAGACACTGAAGTCGCTTTCCTTTTCTTAGCTTGTGCTACATTTCTGACAGATTCCGTACAGCTGTAGCGATCAATAACAAACCTCAGTCCTACACACTAGCGAAGAACATCTTTGTATCTCATGCAAATGAAAACGGCCGAACTGGTTAGCCTGCTCAAACGTTGTCGCAGGTAACGCGGCAACCTGCAGTCCGGCCTGTCGTCTAGCACCAGCTGCCGATACTGCATAATTCAGTGCAGACCGCATCGCTATTTCGAAAATACGGCAAATGTGCTAGCTATGTATACGAATGGCAGGGATTCGCTGCAAAGTATGGCACGGTCATCGTTCATTTTAGGTCGTTACTTCTTCAGTCTTGATTTGCAGCCAACCACACAGTTAAGACGCCGGTACCAGTGGCCGCACGGACTAGAGAGCAGGTCTGCTGCCGCTCGCTAGCTGAGATTGTGGGTTCGAATCTCACCGTGGGCATGGATGTCTGTCTGTTGTGAATGTTGTGTGGTGCCAGGTAGAGGTCTGTGCGACGAGCTGATCACTTGTCCAGAGGAGTTCTACCGACTGTGGTGCGTTGTTGTGTGTGAACTAGAAACCTCGTGAATGAAGAGGCCCTGGCCTACTGGGGGCTGACGCGCCAAAAATAAACAAATAAACAAAAGACAGCTAAGGAAATGCCCAGATTTCCACGAGGAACAAGTCTATTTCCATTGATGCATTCAGCCATTTCTTCACAAGACACTCACTTTTAGACGCGTTCGCAAAATTGCGAAAAGCAGCTATTAGGTTCGTCATGTCTGTCCGTCCGTCTGCATGAAACAACGAGGCTCCCATTGGATGGAAAGTCGACATTGGAATATTTTTCGGATATCTGTACAGATAATTCAAGTTTCATTAAAACCTGACAAGATTAACAAGTATTTTACTTGAAGAAGTTTGTACATGTACGATAATATCTCGCTGAATTCTCCTTGAGCTGGGAATGTTTCAGGCAAATTCGTAGGAAAATCAAATCACACATTTTTGTTCAATAAATTCTTTTTCCCCAAACATCGCGTCCTTTTGTTAGATTATTTGGAAAAATATGATACAGCCACGTAGCCCACAGATGACAATATAATATGGCGCCTGAACTATCCATGCTGGATAAATATGGTTAGACAGAGACACTCAGATTTTGTAATACTTACTGTTTTTCCATAGCAAAAATTGTTACGCGAAAGCTCCCCTTTGTTACGTTTGTACATACATTGCTTGTCTTGTTGGGTTTTAACACGGAATCTTATAACATACCGGTGATCGTACTTACACTAACGGATTTCCCTCCCTGACTGATGTCCGTAACGATATAATGCTAAGGACTTCTGTTTAAAATAGCATTATGTCTTTATGGGGGAACCAGTTTGTATGTATGTTTGGGGTTTCAACATGAACTGGCTTGGTCGAGTAGACTGAAGATTTCTTTCGGTCGGTGACGTGAGGCTCGTTGAAGGCGTCGCTTTGCATCAGCCGGCCTCGATGTCATCCACTTACTCTGTAATTTGCAGTGTGGGGGTGAAAACACTATTTCGACAGCCTAGCCAACCAGTTGCGTAGCCACAGTTTTGCTGCGTGTGGCCGATAGGTAGGAAGCATTTCCACCGAAGCTAGAAGCTCGGTATGGCTTTCTTTTCCACTTTAATATGCATACCGCAGAGCTGGCTTATAAAACTCACCTTCGACATGCTGCTAAGCAGCAAAATCGACACTATAAGGAGTGGCTTCAGGGGACGTTCCTTCTCCGTGTCCTGGTTCTGGCGCATCGATCGGACTTGTATGGCTTCCACGACATTACTGCCAGAAGCCTGCAGCTCCTTTCTGAGATCGGATACTTTCACGCGTCTGTCCAGGTGTACCTGCCGGTCTTTTGGCAGTGCGAAGCAATTCGCCTGAGTGCTCCACTCTAGTATGTCTGAGGTCGATCCCACTGAACATTACTTACAAATGCACCTACAACAAACAGGCCACCGAGCCAGGCACAGAATTGTTCACGTCTTCGAGAATTTCTCTAGCCATAGTACTGTCGAAGTAACACGACCCCTCACAGAATCAGCCTCCTCTTTCTTGTCATAGGAAATTCGCCAGACGGCCATCATCGAACCGTTTATCCTCTATGTAGCTGACCATGGCACAACGTTGTAGGAGGACAGAGGGGTAAAGGCTCATGACCCGTGTAAGAGAATTTCGACGGTTAGCCTGTCAGGAAGTTGGAACTTGACCAGTTTCACAGTGACGGCTTCGAAACTATTTTCTCTGAGCGAGAAGCGCCTTAAGTCTGACGGAGTTGACTCGCGGATCCGCAGAAGAAGAAGAAAGAAGGCACGGCAGTGCTCAATTACATGCACACAAATAACTTTGCAGCTGTCGTTCAATTCTTCGTAGAATAAAAAGTTGCCGAGAAAATCACAACACAGATTTTGCCTTCCATAACTTTACCTTGTTTCGTGCCGTTCATGACAGGCCACAGAAGGCAATGCAATACGGCCAGAAAAGATGTGACTTTTATGCCAGCTAACTAAGGCAAGAACACACACACACACACACACACACACACAGAATATGTAGGCTAAAGTTGCCTTCGATGGACCAGGTTAAGATTATTGATAGAAATAAAGGAACATGTTGCGCATAAAAGACACCAAATACTGCATAAAATACCTTACTCTGTTCTCTACTAGTCAACGGAATTTCGCGTAACTCCCTCATCGGTTACTTTTCGAAAAAGTATTTTATTCAACCTTGCAACTGGTCCATTCATAGCACTACAGTTCCATGAATGGACCACATTTTTTCCATCAATGGATCATAATATTAATATAGGAAGATACAGGTTTATACAAGCAGTAATGTATTATGTTTCGTAAAATTATATTCTTTGTTGACATAACTGATCTCTAAGATCAAAGCAAGAGAGAGAGAGAGAGAGAAAAGAAAACCTGGCCATGTCCCACGTTTTAAGCCTTCACATGCACCTACGGCTTTGTGTATCACAATAGGACGTGCAAAGCAACCAGCAGCGCTGAAACCTTCCTCTCTTCGCACTTCAAACTGGCCAAATGTGCGTTGCTCCATTTCTCTATTATCACTTCTCCGGTTTTTTTTTCTTCTAAAATGTTTTACGGCATTTTCATAATTTCATAAATTCTAATAACATTAAATTTATGCTCAACAGTTTTTTTTTCCAAGCAAATTGAAAAGTTCACTTACTCGTACTTTACTGAAACCTACTGCCCCGGACTGCTTTTAGCATGTGGCTGCATCAGACTCGGTTGTGAGTGTCGTTTCGTGAACCCGAATTAGTCTGCTTTTTCCTTCCATCAGTTTGTGACAAGAATAGTGTAGTGCACCATCTTTAACTGCCAAGCTTCGTAAATCAGTGATTGTTTTACAGAACAGTTAGTTATCCAACTCTACAACGGTTAAACCGTTCCCCTCGGCAATAACTTCAATGTTTTCCACAGCAAAATAATTTTTCCCAACTAAGTGTCTCTTCCGGTATATTCTCGAAGAGGTTAGGCACTTCATGTTGCCTTTAAACCAATATCGTCTTATCTAAGGGATTCAAGATTTATGTCCATATTTTCACAGCCACATCTACAGTACGTAACATCTTTCGTCACCATAAAATACAAACTGACAATTTATTCCTAAGTGGGGTTACATAACTATAAGATTTTCGCTTGAAACTCCGTTCTAGTTGAACATAATTATAGAATGAGACGTAAATACAGGCGTAGAATCATTAGCATTTAAATAAGGGTCCGAAGATTTTGTGCAGTAGGCTACAGAAAAATCTGCCATTTTTTTGAAAGCTTAAAGTTACACAAAAACTTAAAACTAAGAAAATCGGCAGAGTAAATTGTACTGCAGAGAACACACTTTCGTCCTTCCTTTGATGATAAATGAATGCTGTGGTATAAGTCTAAAATTGCAACACAAAGGTAGGAAATTTTGTAGCCAATTTTCTCAGTGGTGTTTTCACGTACGAAACTCAAAAGCCCAAGCAAGATGACACGTCACAAGCTGCTACTCTCGCAACCCTGAACGCACCTGTGCTTTCAGAAGTATTTGAAATATCGCGGGTGGTCCATCGATTCCTACGGTTCAACAATAGCAACTGAACAAGAATACGTATTGTTTTTAAACTCTGCAACAGTTGTCAAAAGAAAGAGCTCGAAAGTTTCGTTATATGTACAGAGTTGTTTGTTTAATTTAACCGGGGTACGAATGAAGAGCTGTGTACTGTACATGTGCATGCAGCAGAGCCAAACACGGAACCATTAAATGACGTCAGGCAATGTACGTAATAACGTAATATTGAGGCGAGTTCGTGTAACCATCGTTGTTGTGGGAAAGAAATAAGTATTACATATTCCGAAAGTGTGTGTTTGTAGCCTTCAGTACCCAGCACGAAATGCCCATGCACCACATTGTCATCTGTGGCCTGTCCGGCTGAAAATATGTTTCCACATTATCTCATAAAAGGCACGATTTTCGGGGGGGGGGGGGAAAAGTTTACCCA
>Ga0131853_10008906_pt1 | contig 18312 bp, 12 predicted proteins | sample TergutLab28metaG_FD_92764 | JGI IMG/M metagenome (GOLD analysis project Ga0131853, IMG submission 92764) | Labiotermes labralis P1 segment gut microbial communities from Petit-Saut dam, French Guiana - Lab288 P1 (version 2) (version 2) | ecosystem: Host-associated > Arthropoda: Insects >... | reverse complement strand
TTCTTCTTCTTCTTCTTCTTCTTCTTCTTCTTCTTCTTCTTCTTCTTCTTCTTCTTCTTCTTCTTCTTCTTCTTCTTCTTCTTCTTCTTCTTCTTCTTCTTCTTCTTCTTCTTCTTCTTCTTGTGCATTATTCAAGGTATAGGAAAACCATTTAGCTTTTAATCTCAAACAATTTATTCTTTCATTTTTAATTTTAAAGTCTTAACATACTTTAAAAATTCTCCTCTTACAACAAATCCACCACCAAATTCGTGTTTTTTGCTTTCTGATCCACTATTGAATACTGAAATTATCAAATTTTTTAATGTCACTTTCCAACTCAGTTTCCTGAAGTGCTACAGTGTCAAAATCTAAATTTGAAAATATATTATGGAGCACTTTCAGTGCTCCTGACCAAAATAGGCTTTTTACATTCCATGTTCCTTTTCCAAATCCATTCATCATCAAAGGTATATGCCAAAATGAAAAATGACTATTTAATTTTATGTCATTAAGCATCCATGTTTTATACTGCCTGTGTACCATTCCAGAGAGATATATAACACCACCTGCTTGTATACCATGTAGCTTACACATCCAACTGTGATGTTTATACATACAGGTTTTATCTAATTTCAATAATTTTAACTTGTACTTGATATTTTAACCTTACCTATGAACGACTGATATTTTAACCTTACCTATGAACGACTGAGTGACTTGTAACTTAACAACTACTGGCTAGGTCACAACCACGACTCTTTGACAATTTTATACAATTTTACATTTTAATAATGATAACAAAACATATCGGATCCCTTAGTGTGAATACAATTTCACTGTTTTTTTGTCTTACTATGAAACTATTGTAATGGTGGCCCGATGTATGTATTACAGACTGAAACATGTAGCTAAATATAAGTTAAAAAAATAAGTGTCTGTGTGTGACAGGTATGCACTGGGTTGTTGTGAATGTTAGTATTTCCATTTTCCTTGTGTTAATGCAGCATTAGAAAAGATATCAATAAGTAAGGTTCCCAAGACCATAAAACTAAAATGAGAAGTCAAAATTGTGGCTGTAGCTGAAGCATCATTAGTTTCTAATTTAATGCCCCAGCACATGGATGCATTCGTCTCATTGTGGACATGAGCTGTACAGATTCTGTGGGTGCAGAAATAGGGCTCTTGAATTTGCAACCATGCATGAACAGTATCCAGTCCTCACTGTGGTGACGTCATTCAATCACAGTCGAGAAGATTGCAGAGCTCTATATGTGAGGCAGTACATCTTTTGTATGAACATGTCTTATACATTTGGATCACTGCCGTTGAATATTTTTATCCGAGTTTCAGACAGTCCGATGGTCTCATGTTGCTCAGAGTCCATGTGTCATTATTTTTACATCCTCTGCTCTGTTGCAATTGCCGTCAGGCACACGTGATAGAATCTTTCGCATTCATTGTCTTACTGACCCTGAAGGGTTCTAGTAGTAGTCATCCTTCTCAGTGATTGGGCTACCGTAGCCATCACACATTTCTACCAAGCCGTAAGAGTCGCTCCATGGTCAGGGTTGTGGTGTTTGATCCATGGTCAGAGTATCCATACGAACGGATAATACGTGGGAAGGAAAGGCACCATGGTCTCGTCGTGGCGGTAAATCTGTGGCCGTAGAGACAAGGAAGCCATGTTTTCCTGCAAAAAAGTACGCCATATTGCATATTATGAGCCGAGTGTTTATCTTGCGTGGTTTGTGGAATGCGCTGGGTATATGAGTTTCGCAGTATTGTTGACAGACTCTCAGGGCCTACGTCGAATACCTACCTTCAAGCCTTTCCGTTAGTTTTAATGTCACATTTTTAGGATATGTTCAGTCAGGTGCGAATTTTGAAGTGAATACATTGTGTCTAAGAGCCAAGGTGAAGGATTCGGTTTGTAGGATTGCGCGAGATTTCTGTTGGTCTAATGGTGTGTTTGTGTAAGAGGTTATAAGCACGTTTGCCTGTACATCATTCTTTGATGGAACTGTCGATCGTCCAAAACTGTCACCATCAATAATACATATTGTAAATGTGACTGTCGAAATTGAAGCTTTTGGCGGTGCGCGTAAGGTAAACAATACAAGGTCGTGTTGCCATTCCTGTTTGAACTACGCATATAAGATCTGACGGTCTTATATAATAGTCACAAGTGTGACTCGGCGTCCTGATCGTAGGTCTGTTCAAATGGTTAGGATCAGTATTGCAGGGATGTAAGCGTAGATCGTAACGAAAACAGTCGTAGAAGTCCGAGAATCATATGAAGAAAGGCCTAGATTAAGTACAAATTTAAATGCCTAACCTTATCAGAGGCTGACTTGTGCCAAGGCCTATCAAGAGAATGATCATATTTCATAAAGTTTATTGCTCTCAATTTGATGATCCTTCCCGATGTGTTAAGCTGTCCGTTTTGCTGCAACACTAGAAGCACATAGAATTCCAATGTTTTCCTGGATTCATTTGGAATCGTCCTCGTTGTTTCTGCTGTTTGTATGTTTTGGTAAGTTTATAAAGTGCATTTCTGTTGTCATTAATCATTACAGTTGCCTTTTAGGCGTGTGTAGGTACCATGTGTTGTGGTTTCATATGCATCGTACTTTGCTAGAATAAGTACAATGAATGCAACAAGCGTCTATACAGTAGTAGTGCTTTAGCCTTTTAAATATGTTCCAACAATACAATTGACAAATTTCTTTCAGTATGTGTATTTCCAGTACAGGGTTCTCATGACATGATGCTGCAGAAGCCTAGCCTAAGGACCAAATTAGTCTAGGCCAGCTTACTGTTACCAACATGTGCATATCATCATAAGGTGAAAGGCCCATATGAGCTAACTAGACCCATGTAAAGTAAACAAATTTCAGAAGATTTCAAGTCTGCTGAGATGTTCCACTGTTTTTTTGTTTTTTTTTAAGTACTCAAAATTTTGAGGGTCATGAAGCAGTCTGCTTAATTCTGAAGACAAAGGCACTATGATCCTTAAGAACATTTGGAACTACTTGCCCAGCAACACAACATAATGTCCCAGAAGACTTTATTACTTAGCAACTCCAGTTTGAAAACCTCAGATCTTGTACATGAATTAGAGCTGAACTAAACAGTCACCAAATTTGATTTGTCAGACAAATATGAGTTGTGATGAGAACAAGAACTCTGAATCCTGTTTCCCAGTTGTGAGATTTTTATGATGGTGCTCTGGAATGTGATGCCATGTAATTGTATTTGGTAAATACCAAATGTTTCAGTGGGGCCTCCATTCCTCAGTGTCAGGGTATAGGATTTTGTCTGAATACAGAAGCAGTAGTTCCTTCACATCATTGGTAAATAGGTACCAGATTAAATGGTATCAGATCACAATACTGCTCGAAGTGTCATTTTAAAAGTTGCCGAAACAAAATCTGGATATTTTTTATGAGAACTTTTAATGTACGTCATTTCAGGACTGCATATTGAAGTGGTGCACTGGTGTTGGCATGCACCATACAGGTCTGTATGCCACTAGCATGCAATAAGCATAACACTGTTATGGATACACAGTAGAATAGTACCTTAAATTTAATGTTCTTAATAATAGTGTAAATTAAGTTGCTGATTTCATAATTGAAGTAATTATGTACATTTTTTTGTATTGTTTGGAGTTGATTGTGGTGAACCAGGTTAGCACAGTGGGTATACTGACAAGGCTACTTGCTGGATGGTGTGGGGTTCAGTTCCCACCATTGGCAAGAGTCCAGTCTGGCTCTTTGGCCTACACACCATCCTGTTCCGTGGGTACTGGAGGTACCTGTATGTTATTCATCTCATCGTGTTATTGTACATAAATGTGAACACAACTCACATTTGACCATAGCTATGTGTTTTGTCCTTTACATCTAGCCATCATTAGGAAGTAGAAATATTTGTGTTGTAGCAATTTTGACAGTTTGGTTTTAACACTTTAACTGTGATGTGCAGCTGCCAAAAATATAAAAAAGCACAACTGTTATAAATTTTACATCAAAATTTGTGAGGTAATGCAGTTTTAACACATTATCAATGTAAATTGGTTACAAGATGTCACTTGATTTTTACATTATACATATTGTATGTTGAAGCCACTTTTTGTACAGCTTCTTGTGAAAGCTGAAATGTGCAGCTGTGATTTAAGTATAAATTGGATCCGACAGTTTATTGGTTTAGATACTGTTGATTTTCTGCCCTGGCATAAAGTGGCCATCGCATGAAGTTAACCACACACACACACACACACACACACACACACACACACACACACACACACACATTGAATGCCAGAGTTGTTGAGAATGAGTGGTGCTGTACCACTGCCTCCCATCTGTGACTTCATGATGTGGACAGGGACAGCTTTTATAATTGAGGTAGCTGAACAAAAGCGCACAGTATTTTACATTGTGTTTACGATGTGTGGTCCACAGGAGCATCAAGCAGCAATGTTCCAACCACTGCACGCTGTGAATATTACAATGAAACAACATGCCAGGAATCCAAACAAGCTTGTTTTGAGATTCAAGAATGTGAACAGCCTGAGCCTGAGAAGCGAAATCACTGCTTTGTGCTGTGGCAGAATAATAGCATGGGGAAGCCATATATCAAACTGAAGGTGAGTTTAACATTTATTTTGGGTGTAGTTTGTGTTGAATTCATATGCATGCCGTAGCTTGACTGTGAAGAGTGCAAGTTGCATGAAGAAGAAAATAAATAAGATTAGACATTGTATGTATAATGTAACATTGTGGCATGTTTGTGTAATGTTTATATCTCCTTGGCCCTTTTAACAATCTGATATCAGTTTGATTGAAGGGAGTGCTTCAATGGTGCCAGCAAGAATAAAACCTTTTAGGTCATGATGTAAGGTGCTTAATATTTTTGCTTGACTTTAACCAAATTTGGAGTTCCTTGACACATTTCTATAAAAATTCCTGACATCAAATACCACAGAAATTCATCTGGTGGGAACCGCTCTGATATATGCAGACATACAGATGGACTTGACAAAGTTAATTGATGCTTTTCACAACTATGTGTTTGTGCTGAATAGCTGCATAGAATGTGATATGACAAAGATTGCATCATTGCATGTGTACATCACACCACAAAACATCTCACCCCTGAAGTAACATATTATTTAATTATGCCTTCTACTTTTGACTGATTGATTTTAATGAAACTAGAATTTGGTCAACAGAGTGTAGTAAAAAATCTTAAGTATAAAATTACATGAAAATCTGCATTGTGAAATTGTAGGTATTTCATGTGCACAGTTTGACAGCATGACAAAGCTAACAGTTGCATTTGCAAGTGTTTTGTGAACGTCTTACAAATGAATCACTGGATTTATACCTGCACCTTTTAAGCACAGATGTTTTGTTTAAAAAATATGGATGTAATATGTACTGTAACAGGCCAGGATCTGTATTTCAAGCCGCGAACTAGGCATCAAGAAGATGAGATGATAAATTGGTCGTATGGCTATTAGCCATTTTGATTTGAAAAGGAATAGAATTTCTGTATTCAAATTTTGGAGTGCATGGAGGGATTTAGCAGTTCAAACTTCTAATTGCTTTGAGCACATAAGACTAGCCGGGTACTGAGAAGGCTTAAATTCTCAATCCTGTTACAGTGGTAGGTAGCATTATACAGGTGCTCCTTGTTGGAAACAATATTTTGGATAGGCTTGCCTGCAGGCTATCTGGTTTTCTTCAGGAAGGGAGAGACAGTGCAGAACAGGTGCTGAAATGTGAGGCTTCAGAGAGGAAACAGATAGGGAACAAGCAGAGCTGTGAAAATATTGTAACGGCATTTGTGACCTGGTCAGTCTTAAGTTAACATGTTTGTGTGTAAGATCTCAATATAAGAGGTGAGTTTAATAGTATGTAATTACTAACAATGATCAACCACAGTGGCTCCTATCCCTCCATATATACCTTGGGATGGATTCATGCTTACCAGCGAATGTACGAAGTGTTGTAACTGAGAGTCAGGCAGCTTAAAGCGGACAGTTACAGTACAGTGTGTTCAAATAGTTGTTTGACTGGCCATGAGACAATACTACCACTTGTGGCATGAACTTCTACCGTTATATTTAAATATAGTACAGTCTGCCGAGACATTTCCTGTTTGGAATAAGGTTGTAGCTTGGGTTGTTGAGTAGTGTCTTGCTCCTTTTACAGCTTTGGTGCACCTAAAAAATGGCAGACTTGAAAGAACAGTGCGTCCATGTGCAGTTTTGCTTTAAACTGGGTAAACATATCATGGAAGATTTTGATATGTTAAAGATAGCTTTTGTAGAGCACAAATGGGGACGGACACAAGCTTCTGACAGGTTTTCAAATTTAAAAAGTAGTGTGACCTCCGTTGAAGATGCCAAATGCTTGGTGCATCCGTGAGCAAGTAAAACAGATAAAAATGTGGGTGGAATGAAGGAACATGTCCTCACAATCAGCAGTTGGTCTCTGCGGAGTTGCTGACATGTTGGGAATTTTGTTTTGATCAGTTCAGAGCATTTTGGAAGGCAGGCTAGACATGTGTCAGACGGCCACCAAATTCATTCCTCACCTGTTAAGTGAGGCGCACGAATTTGTTGCTAAAAACAAAAAAGGATTGTTCCACACCCTACCTTCTCTTCCAATTAGGACTGAGTCACATCTTTCTTTTTGCACAATTCAACATGATGATAAAGGAAAAGCAATTTAAAGATATCACCATGATTCAGTCAGTCATGGGACACACTTGCCAAGTTTTAAACAAGCACTCCATGAAATGCTGTGATCAGTGGGCTTGCTGTATGGAGCCACAGACAATACTCAGAGGAGATACTGTTCATTAGAAGGTGTTGTTTGTATGGAGAAATCAGCCCATCAGCTATTCGATCACGTCACGTATATTGACTTTGGTAGTGGTCTTCATGTGGCTTGTGTGTTTATTTGTATGTATTTATTTTTAAATTCTGCAGAGAAGAATGAAAGTTGTTCTTGTTCTCAGGTAACCTATCTGCTTGCAATATTATGCATGTGTGATTTTTTGCTAACCTTAATTTCATATGTAAAATTGTACTTGGAAAAGTATATTTGCTTCTTTTATGCATCCCGACTTTTAGGCATGAATTGTAATGTGAAGTTGTGTAAATTACACCAGCCAGCCAATACATTTGTATGTACCATATTTGGCTTTATGCCCACAGGGCTGCTTTCTGAACAACATTGATTGCTATGACCAGCCTAAATGTGTTGAGAAACGGGAGGAGCCAAAGAAGGCCCTTATGTTTTGCTGCTGTGAGGGTGACATGTGTAACCGGAACTTTACGTGGGAGCCCGTTTCTACTCATTCTCCAAGTGGTAAGATTCTCTATTGAACTGGATTAAAAGAAAACTGGTTTTGTTTTTCATGTTTTAAAAGTGTGTTGTTAATGGTACTGTAAGTTGCTAATATATGGTATAGTGTTGGTGACTGATAAACAAATGAGTATGGAGTATTGTGAGATTGAATGAGCTACTTTAAATGTTGTAGTGCCTTTTAATTTCGTTCTTTATATTTAGGAACCTTTATACTTACTGAATGTGTTTCATAGTTATCAGGAATTTTATGTGAGTGATGTGATTTCTTTTTTTAAATTTATGAAGCAGTGCCAAAGCCCATTGTGGATATGAGTGAGAACCGACTGGATGCGATTGTGTACGCACTGGTGCCTAGCCTTTTGTTTGCTGCCATTGTCATTGCTGCTTGCTATTGGTGCTACCGTCGGCACAAGCGTGCATACTTCAATGAGGTACTGTGCACAAGCTTTGTTGTTTTATTGATACATGAGGCATGTACAACTGAAACCCATTGGTGGCCCTGTTGTGGCACTTCAGATGGCACAGCCACACATTTGACTCATTATACACACTGACAAACATGCATGCAGCACTGCAGGCAACTGGGTAAGTAGATCATTTGGGTAACGTAACGATGTAAACAACATGTTAGGTTCAGGACAGTATGTTCAAACACTTCGGAAGGTGCGTACCGGATTAAGAACAAACATCGCAGCCAGCTCTTTGATGGAATGGTTGTGCTACACAACCATACCTGTCTCCATTTAGCCCACAGTTTTTAATGACCAGCTGAATGTCTTGTGATGGGAGGTTCTCAGGCACCCTGCATACAGCCTGTTTCTACTGTTGTGCCATTTTCATGTAACGAACCTTCATACGATTTACATTTATGTTGAATGATGATGTGCAGGGACATTTAGTACAGTGGCTGAGGCAGGAGCCCAAGGAATTCTTAGCAGTTGGGATATACCAGTGTATGCGTCAATAGGGTGTCTGGCAAAATGCCTGTGGTGGTTGTTTCTAAGTGTGCCAGTCCTCAGACAGGTTTCATTTGTACTTTTCTCATAAAATCATAGTTAATGACCATAGAGAATTTGTTTCTGTTCAGTAAATGTTGCTCCAACTGTTTGTTTCTCTTTCCATGCACACATCAATGCTTTTATACCATTAGTGGGTAAGTAACTGTTGTGAACTAAGCCAGGCAGTTTGTGTGTTAAGTTTATAGTGGTTCAGAATGTAATGTACAAACATAAATACTGTAAACCAGCATAATGCATTTCAGTTAACTGAAAATCAGTTTTGAAATTTCATATTAATTCTGTACTGCAGTCTCAATGTTTGTTAACCTCGATGTGTGGGATTTCAGCCTTGGGCAATTGCCCATTTCCGTGCCATTGTTTTCACCTTTTAGGACTCTTTCCAGTGAACTGGGATGAGACCATGTGGCTGGCAGGCCAGCTTTCACCCCTCTCCATCTGCTTTACAGATCACTCTCAATTCACTCAGTCTGTGTTTCATTAACCATTTGGTGCCAGAAGTAAATGGATTGGGATGGCATAGTTGGTATAGTGACTTGTTATGGGCCGGACTGTTGGGGGATCAGTCCCAGTGGGGGTGAGATTTTGTGCTCCCCTCCAAGTGGCATTGGGGACCATCCTGCTATGCAGTGGGTACCAGGTTTCTTTCAGGGTTGTAAAGCAGCTGGGGTGTGATGTTAACCACACACACCCCCATCTAGCACCAAGGTTAAAGAGTATATACTTCTACTTCCCCTCTAGGCCTTCATGGGCTCTTCTAGGGTGAATGTTACGCTGTGCGCATAGGTGAGCTGCATAAGAGCGGATGATGACATTCAGCATTTTGAGCATGTCCCTGCACACACACACAAAACCACAAACTGCCAAAGGTTTTAAGTGAAGGTGATCACCTTAATGCCCTGTGAAATGAGACCCTTCCTTAATCATTGAATGTATTTTGTGCTTTTAAAATGTATGTATTTCTTATTTGTTGCACTTACTGAGGTCATTTTTGTATTTTTATTACTGGTAGTTTGTAAGTGCCTGGAATCAAATTGGTAGTTTAAGTTGAAAATGGATTCCACTGTTCGTGCTTCAGATGCTTGTGGTGGTTTTATTAGGCCAGATTGATCACATATATTGAGACTGTGACTGTATTGTATTGAGACGTGGGTTGTGTTGCCATGTGCCCTGGCAGGTGGGTGCCAACCTCGTATGAAGTTGGCCTCAATTTTGTGTTTGCAGTACACTGGTGATGGAAGAAGCATGTTTCTCTGAAATGTGTGTACCCATCTACCAGACTGTACAGTGTCACAACTGGGAAGTCCATGAAAGGAATCTGCTGTGAAATCCAGAAAAATCTTGTGTAAGAAATGTAAACCACCTTAATTATGAAAATTGTTGTTTTGATACGGCCCTCGTTGGCGTGATGGTAAATGTGCATGTTCATGTTTTCTCGTAGCCCTTTGTCACTGTGTTTTTCATTTTCAGCTTCCTACAATTGAACCCCACCCCTTACCTCCACCATCCCCTCTTTTGGGTCTGCGCCCCATCCAGCTCCTGGAGATTAAAGCCAGGGGGCGTTTTGGTGCTGTGTGGAAGGCTCAATACAAGTCTGATACAGTCGCAGTCAAGATATTTCCTATACAGGTAAGTGCATGATTCACATTTGCCTTACACAGTAAAACCCTGATTTTGCATTTCTGCATTGGCCACCTCAAATTGATGTCAAATTAGGAACCTAAAATCCAGGAAATGAAGATTATGCACTTGAAAAAAATATAGCTTGCCACGTGACAAACTGCAGCAAACCCTTCAACATGTAGACTTATGAACATTTTTTCAGTGTAAACATGAAACATGTGAGCGAATTGGAAAGAACTTGCTCAAAGGATTGTGACACGAGGTCACAGACAGTACGATGATAGCTGGGTGCCCACAGCAGACTTCCTGTACATTTTACACTGCAAACAGCAAAAAATGAGGGGCAGGAGGGCAATTGTTAGTCACAAAGTAAAGATAATAACCTGGTGATGTATTGTGATAGTAATGTGGTGATGTTTCATGGTCTGCAGCATGTATCCATGTAACCAGTGAACAGGTGGTCCCCCCCCCCACCATTTCTTTACCTCTTAATCTTTATATTTTATTTTCAAGTTCGTTTCTTGTGACATTTTTGTCCTTGATGTCAAATTGGTATGTATACTTTCTGGCCACTTCTGGTCCTTTTACTGCATACAAAGTGTTATCGTATGCCCTGTGTCTTCTGATTCTCCCTCTGGCCAGGTCAGGTGCTGGTTCAAACTTCTGATTGACAATGTGGACTATGTACAATTCAACAGCATTGTCACATGTCATGCGCAAACTGTGCCGATCAGGTTCTTTGCCTTCAGCAAATTTCAGTGCATTGTCATCTTTGCTGTAGACATTATCACCTGCACATTCACACTTTGCAAAATCATTCTTAAAAGTGGTTGGAGATAGAGAGTAGTGGGAGTTATAACCTTAAACGTGACCTTGAGTTTCCTGAGAACCATTCTTTGAGTGGACGGCACATTGATCAGTGGAAAGCCGCATGGTGAGGGGGGAGGGATCGGTTGTGAGGTACAACTGCCTTCTGCACAGACACTGCTAACATTGAAGGGTCAGTCTTGCCACAGGGTGAAAAATGGTACACAGAGTATAAACAGTGCTATTATGGGTGAACAGAATGATGCCAAACATGGCAAGAAAATCATTAAAACTGTGTAGTTTTAGAACCATGAAAAATTTCCTGTGAGATACAATGCAGATAGAAAGGCGTGGATGATGATGGCCATTTTCACACAGTTTTTAAGGGTACCTGGTGTCTTCATATTTGTGCCAGGTAGAAACTTTTTTTGTGTCATTGTCATTTGTGGAAAGCAGCTATTAGCTTCATCATGCCTGTGTCTCTGCATAGAACAGTTTGGCTTCCACCGGACAGATTTTTCATGATATTTGATATTTCAGTATTTTTCGAAAATCCGTTGATAAAATTCAGGTGTGATTAAAATCTGACAAGAATAATAGGAACTTCACATGCAGGCCGATATGTACAGTTGTGGTGGTATCTTGCTGAACTGTCTTGGAATGAGATATGTTGCAGACAGAAGTTGTAGAGAAAATCAGACATTTTATGTTCAGTAACTTTTTCACAAAAGCATACTGTTTTCGAGTGCTGGGCAGGCCACATATGACATTGTAATGTGGTCCATGTGCTTTGCACACTGGATAACTAATGCTGCAGACATACAGAATATGATATGAATATGTAATTTTGCTTGGCAACAGTGGTTACACGAATACACCAAATTACATTTATATGTGCATTGCCCCTCTTTTAATGAATATAAAGAGTGTGTATTTTTCATCGCACTGCACAAGCATGTTGTGACTTCTTGATTGCGTCATCATAAACAGTGCTTAAAGCAGTATAAGTCGAAGCATCTAGTATTGAAATGTGTGCTTTTGGACTTAAGGAAGGATATCAAGTCTTCTGAAGGCAGCATGTTTCACAGCAAGTTATGCAGACAGTTGTGAGTTGTTACTGTTTGTGCAGCTGTGATTGTGAACTGAGAACAGCAGCTGGCTCACACTCTGATGGTGGTGGTCGTGGTGGTGGTGGCGGCGGCGGTGGTGGGACCGGCTGCGGCTTCGTCATCGTCTTCTCCTCCTCCTCTCCCTCCACGAGGACATGACTTAGCTAGACCTGAGGATGTTAGCTTCAGTTGTTATGTATCTGTGGACTAGTTTTGATGGTTAGGTGGGTAGGACCAGAGAGAAAGATGGAGACCAACATGACCTGGAACTGGTGCCAAGACTTAATAAAGCACCCGTTGCTTTGAAACTGTTGAATCATCCTGTTACATGCACAGCATTAGCAAGACTGTTGAACGAAACATTTAAATTTGGCATTGGCACTGTTTTGTCTGAGACACAGGGCTTCATCTGAACAGTTAAAATGCAGATTTTTTTCCTAGAAAATGTGATTTTGCACACAGGCATTAATGTAACATTTTATTTGTTTGTTATTTCTGTAGGCTTAAGTAGAAAATGTATTTCATTGTTCATTGTTTTCTTGTGTTTCTGACACACATTAATGATTTCCCACAGTGTCATTTTCTTGCATTTGTCATTCACATTATCCAGCCCCCTGAGAAACAAAGGTTAGAGTTACAATGTGCATGAATGTAGTTTCTTATTACTTTCTCGTACCATTGTGCTGAATGATTCACTAGTCATGTCTAATTATGTTTGATACCATGTTACAGGATAAACAGTCATGGTTGTCTGAGCAAGAGATATTCAAGTTGCCACATATGGATCACGAGGATATCCTCCAATATATTGGAGTGGAGAAACGTGGGGACAACTTACAGGCAGAATTCTGGCTAATTACTGCTTTTCATGAGAAGGGTTCACTCTGTGACTACCTCAAAGCTAATATTGTAACTTGGACTGAATTGTGTCACATTGCTGAGTCTATGGCCAGGTATGTACTGTAAGTGGCAGGCATATCGTGTGCTACCAAAGTGAAGACATGGCTTAATTTTGTCAACAGAAGGGATGATTTTTTCCACAGCAGTTGTAAACTGTCACTAATAGAATTTCTGCAATGCTAACAATACTGTGATGTGTTTGTTCCTGTTGATGGGGTACATTGCCTGTGGTTGTAATTGTAACGATGGTGTTTAATGCACATCCGTCTGAATATTTTTCCACCACTTTCTGCAACATTCTGGAGAAAGAGGTTAGTAATTTGAGGGTAAGAAGAATGAACCACAACTTGACATTAAAATTGTTTCTTTTAGAGATTGAATTTTTTAAACTGCTGTGTATTTGGTATAGTAACTAGGCTGTGGGCTTTACAGTTTTGGGTTCAATTCCTGATAGGGGCAAGAGATTTTTCCCAACTTCAAAATGTCTAGGTCTGGTTTAGGGCCCATCCTTCTTCATATTTTATGTGTATCATTGCCCTTTCCCTGTGGTGTTATGCTGGTCACCCAACTCCATCCAGTGCTACAGTTCAGAATGAGTAGCACTGTGCGTCTGCTCCTGTGGGCCTTTGTAGCATGCGCATGGACAGCTTTATCTTTTGCTGCTTCACAGATACTGTTCAAAGGAGGACACTGTACAGTGTTGTCAATGCTTTATTGGAATCTGGGCAGTTTATTTCACAGACCTTTTTAGTTATTACTGTTCAAGATACTTGGTGTTTTCCTAAACATTGCAACAGACATTTAGTACCCCAGACAAAACACTGGTCTGCTGATCCTACAGGATGTTTAAATTCCTGACATTTCAAGGCTAATGTACTGTGTAATAGTAATGTGAGATACATTGCAGTCTCACTGTCTATGATAAAGTGACACCCATAAAACCTTCACATATATAGTAATCCATTTTTAATGTAAACTGCATATTTTGTTCCAACAACTTCTGAAATACCAGTATTTAAAAAATAAAACCACCTCGGGAGGAACAAAAACCATGACGGTTTATTTTGACCAAAATGCATATGCTTTTGGAAAGCATACAATACACTCATTAATTGAAGAAGTGTGTGTCTATCTCATTCTCTTAACCTGAAGGCATTCAGCCTCGATACAAGAAGACTGAGCTTGTTTTACCTGACAGTGATCTTGCACAGGAGCAAGGGACAGGGTGCAGCTGTCTTGCCAACCTGATTTGTCATCCAGTCACAGAAGGTTGAAACAATGTATTAAAATGTGCAATCAGAAAAATCAAAACATTGCTGTTAAAGTGGCTATTGACATATGTTTGGAAACTTGAACAAAGAAGTTCACAAACTTCAAGATTGTGCTGTGTGTTTGCAGCCTGTCGGAAGCATTTGTATGCTGCCATACATTCCACATTAATTAAAAAAAGAGCCTAGTGTTATGATTTTTTAGGGGATTATGTCTGTAGTTACAGTGAACATCTTTGGTGTCCTAACGCATGCTGTAAAGTGCCTGTTGTTTGCCGTGTACAGGCTTTAGCGAATGCAAATGCATGCAGTCAAATGCCTGTTGTGCACTGTATGCAGGGCTGAATGGACCAGGTCATTTTATTGATGTTGATGACTGAAAGTTAAGGGTGAAAAATGGATTGGTACCATGTTTTTTATCCTTCTGTTGAATGGTGACTTCTGTCACGTTCTGCATGTTACATTGTGTGGTATGGTAGAGTTCCAGTGTCTGGGATTCCTACCTTTTGTGATCACTGATTTTAATACCATTTTGTCAACTATTCGTGACTGGTTACAATCAGACAGGATGATACACATGGTTAGCAGATCAGTGTCCCCCATTCTCCTGCTGTTTTGCAGGTCACCCTCATCTCAGTCAAGTTTTGTGTTTCATGAAATGAAGTTGATTGCTTTGATGCTTTTTGGAATGAGACTTCTTCAATAATCTGCTTTTTTTTTATGCTGCTAACAAGCATGTGTGTGCATTAGTAAAAAGTGAACTGTTATTTTTTTGCAGTGTAACTATTAATTTTGTTACTCGTGTTTTGTAAGTACTCGGAACCAAACAAGTGTTTCACATTGCATATGAATTATGTGGTGGTGGTGGTGCTGAGCAATTGCAGCAAGATGGTGGGTTTTACCATAGTATATAAGTGTGTAGCCAGTCAACTTTTTCAGCATTTGTTCGATTCTGAATGTATGTGCACAGGGGACTGATGCACCTGCACGAGGAGATTCCAGCCAACAAGGCAGAAGGTTACAAGCCTGCCATTGCTCACAGGGACTTCAAGTCTAAGAATGTACTGCTGAAATCAGACCTAACAGCTTGCATTGCAGACTTTGGGCTAGCTCTTATCTTCCAACCAGGGAAGCCATGTGGCGACACACACGGTCAGGTAAGAGAGAGAACTAGTCCAAAACGCTGTACATGAATGTACATGGAAATTTAAGGTTGTCATACCAGTGTTGCTGAAGATTCAGTTTGTCTGGGATCTGGCACTGTGTCGATGGGTTTGTAGTTCACCCTGGTTTGAAGGATTGTTGTGGCTTTTTTCTGCAGGGTCATGTGGCCCAACAAAACTCTTCCTCTATTTTTGATATGTTTGTTATAAATTTTTCCAGGACATGTTCGTTGTACATTTTCACTGCTTTCTTCACCACTTTTTCCCACTGTGTGGCTTAGATATAGGGGCATGTGCAGTGCAAATAAATATGTGGCATTGTGTGTATTTAACACTGTTGCACATCTGTTTGGATGATGGAGGTAGAGACATTCTCCAAAATCTTAGGTGTTTTTACCTTTTGTGGACCCAATGAGGAATGTATCTTAGATGTTGTTCCCAGGGAGGACGGAGCTTGTAACTCTTGTTAAGACGGGGAGTCGGGCAGGCCGCACACACTCTCAGTAATCCTGAAGCAGAATATATTGGAGTTTTATTGTGCAAGAGTATACAGTAATTGCATTTACAACTGAAATGTATCGGTGACAATTCTCGCCATTTGACTCTTCATTACCATTTGCACTCACTGACTGTCCAGCTTCGTACTCTGCTGCTCAGACACAGTTTGAGCTATACAGCAGACTGTGACTATTGTTACATGTGTTGCTCACACACTGCTCGCGCGATACACTTAGCTAGTCCAGTTATAAACAAAAAAAGTGGAAGGAAATTATATTCCTCCCATGCCTGGTCTTAAAAGAGGCGAGAATTAAGCAAGAGTAAATTTAGCTTATGACTAACATACAGTAAATATAAGAATGCTAAAAGAAAACCACAACAAAAAAATCAGCATGTGTCAAGTACACAACAACTGTGTAATTAGTGCACATTTAGTTGTAACTGTGCCTGCTAACATTAACCTTACCACAGGACCCTGCCATCCCTTGATGATGATGATGACGACGACAATGGTGGTGGTGGTGGTGGTGATGATGGTGCAGGTCACCCATCCACACTTTATTACTATGTGAAGCTTATCTTCCTCCAAACACTGCCTCAGTGTTGCAATGGTAGGACTGTCTGTAAACGTTAAGGGAATAACGTCAGTGGAGAATGTTTCAGAATAGAGTGCTGAGGAAGGTATTTGGGCCTTGGAGGATGTGGGTGAGGGGAAATGGTGAAAATTGCATACTGAGGAGCTTTATGTTTGTGCTTGTCAGCAGATGTTATTCAGGTGATGAGATCAAAGAGAGTGAAATGGGCAGGGAATGTTTCACTTGTACAGGGGAAAAGAGAAATGCATACAGTGGACAGCAAAGGAAGGAGAGCAAATGTAAGATCTAGGTGTAGATGGGGCTATAATATTAAAGTATATCTTTCAGAAGTAGGATGGCAGAGTGAGAACTGAATTAGTCTAGCTCCAGATAGGGACAAGTGGCAGGCCCTTTTGAGCATTGTAATCAAGCTTGTGATTCCATACAATTAGCAGAATATCTTGAGCATCTGAGGATCTGTTGGCTTTTCAAGAAGGATTCTGCTCCATGCAGTTAAATCATTAGGCCTGGCTGTGAACTGTCTTGAATTTTGTTTGTGTTATTTAATGTGATTGTTTCTGCTGTTTTCAGGTTGGAACACGGAGGTACATGGCTCCTGAAGTCTTGGAAGGCGCTATAAACTTTTCAAGAGATGCTTTCCTCCGCATTGATATGTATGCCTGCGGCTTGGTACTGTGGGAACTGGCCTCCAGGTGTACAGCTCAAGAGGTGAATATATGTTACTTTGTTCTCTAGGTGTGTGTGTGTGTGTGTGTGTGTGTGCGCGCGCGCTTGCACTCACGCATGCACACGCTTGCATGCTTGTTTTAAAAAAGGGTTACGGGCTTGAAGGGTGTGGAATACTTGCTTGAATGAGTAAAAAATCCCAGTCAACGTATATCCAAACAAATACCCCGAAAAATGTGGACAGTGTTTGTATTTGCTTGGATACTAAGATAACACTGCAGTATACTTTAGGAGAAGGTTGTCTTTGGAGACCAGATGTTGGTGACTGTTTGTCTTACCTAACAGATCAAAACATGCAGTGCACCATCGGGCTTTATTTAATGATTTGTCAGTATTTTTGCGAGATGTGCCTCATTATCAACAGCAGCAACACGTGGCTCATGCATGGGGGGATCGCTCTACCTCATTGTCTCTGCACTGTCACACAACACAGCACCTGAACCAGCCTTTTGGTTGACTGGGAATAGGATATGGAAGCCCAGTAACTTGTCCTGCACGATCCCTTGACCTTAATCCCCTGGGTTTTTGGCTGTGGGCCACCTAAACACTGTAATGTATTCACAGCTGATCAGTAACTTAGAGGTTTTAACGTGACAAGTAGAGAATGCTTGCTGGGAGGCTTGAGTGAAACAGGAATTCTGAAAGGAGTACACACTGAGAGCTGGAAGTTGTTTTGACGTGCATGGAAACCACATTCGCTATCTCCTGTACAGATTACATGAACATTCCCCATATCTCCTTGAGCACAGGTGTTTGGGAGTATGTTGAGTGGGCCTTTTTTTGCTCAGTTAAACAGTCTTAAATTCTGTAACCCTTTCTATAGCATGCTATGTAAAGGGTGTTAAATAAAAAGGTTCCCTAGTCCATGAAACCTCCAGCTTGGGGGTTGGGCGAGGTGCTAACAACCCCTCCCTGTAAAACATTCATGTTAAGAAATATTGCAGGCATGATGTTTCCTCTGGAGATAAAACAATCTGGAGGTAAACTACTCCCCCACTCGGTTCTCCGGGGGCGATTGTTTCTAGGGGAAGCATCGCGCAAAATACACAGGGAAATGAAAATAGGCACGTGGAACGTTAGGAGTTTTTATAGGGCAGGTTCCCTTAAGTCAGCAGTGAGGGAATTAGCGAGATATAAATTAGATGTAGTGGGGGTGCAGGAGGTCAGGTGGGACAAAGAGGGCACAGTAAGGGCAGGGGATTATAATTTTTTCTACGGAAAAGGAAACGAGAATCATCA
>Ga0131853_10008904_pt1 | contig 18313 bp, 11 predicted proteins | sample TergutLab28metaG_FD_92764 | JGI IMG/M metagenome (GOLD analysis project Ga0131853, IMG submission 92764) | Labiotermes labralis P1 segment gut microbial communities from Petit-Saut dam, French Guiana - Lab288 P1 (version 2) (version 2) | ecosystem: Host-associated > Arthropoda: Insects >... | reverse complement strand
TATCTCGGTGCATATGCGAGTGGGGAGTCTTACTGTTTTGAAAACCGATGGGTGGGGGGGGGGGGGGGTGAGCAAAGGCGGCCAATTCTTGAGGTTGACAACCTTGCCGTCCTCATGTGCCGACTGTCTAGAAACTGTGGGGGTTAGCATCCTGGACCCTAAGGGCCTGTCCAGGCCTGTACGGGGATTGCTTTAAAATGTTTGCGCTGTCGAGCATTAATGTACTGTGGCATTTAGCGGTACTGATGTGTCCTGACCTGCTGGCATGTTTTAAGATGTGTGAATTAGACCTATACAGTTAACATACCGCGGTTATGCTAACCAGCATCACTTGCTTGCCGGGGAAGTTTCCGGTCGAACCTGGCGAATATTGTCAGACGAAAGGGGGTTCAGTAGGTACGAATCCGCGGGCGGTTGGTCGCGGGCTTATCACCCCGACAGCCTCCGGTCGATCTCACTGCATCCAGTGTGTGATGTGTGGTGGGTGAAATGGTACTGAGATCGGTTTTGTCTGAGTATTTTGGTTTCTCCTTTGCCGCCTATAATTACGTCATTGTACTTTATTAATATTCATTGCGTCTCTCATCGACGTCTAGTAGTCTAGACATTGACTGTATCGTTAAACAGACCACAAATAGTGAACCCGTCCTTCACTGCATTCATGCGTACCTTTGATTGGTTAATGTGAAGCGCGAAGGCTAGCCATGCAGTCCAATAACTGGATTTAGACTGAGGCGAAGATGCTGTGTTCTGAGATGTGACGCCATGTATTTTGGTACGTTAGTGCCCTGAATTGAGGCAGTATGTTACCCCGAATCGTTTATACCTTTCTAGCAAACTACATGGCACCATATTCGACAAGACAACTATCTTCCTACTGGCCGTCTTGAGAACATCAGAATTGGCGTAGACTGAAATATGTACACTTCCAGCTTCCTCACTCCTGAATGCGGGAATGGGAAACTAGTGGAAACATTTTGTAAACTCTGCGTTGTGCTTGATTTCAGGCCTCCGCCCCGAAGAAGATGAGAACTGCGCTTGTCTAGACTATCGGGCAGCGTGTAGTGGTAATTCTTGTATTCTTGACACTTGAAAATGAGACCGATGGGTTGTCCCGATACGTCCTTAGGGAATTATCATTACACGCTACGTATAGCCTAGAGGAGCGCAGTCCTGAGACTCAGTTTCGATACTATGTCAACAGAGATGAAGCATGACTTGTTATTTCAAGATCCTGTAAATTTGGCACATGAAGATAGTTACCACTGGCGGAGCTAGGCTTCGTGTAGCCTGAGACAAGTAACCACACTGACCGCCTGAAACTGACTGATGAACCGTCAAAACATTACAATAGTTTATAGAGTTTCTTTTTATTTGGTACACAATTTAAAATCTGTTAAACGCTGATTTTTTTTATTTAAAGTATTCATCCCCCCCCCCTGGAGTGTGCTACTCAGGGAGGCCGCACATCCCCCCACACCCTTCAGCCAAGCCACTGATCGTTGTGGTGATGAAACAGTGATAGATATTACTGGCCTTACGTTTGGTGCGCATGCGAAATGTGCGATGATTACGAAATGTTTGTCGGTAAACTTCAGAGTAAGACGTCACGTGGGGGATAATATTAAAACGTGGATGAGAGAAATATGATGTGACGGTGTGAGGCTGGATCTTAGGGAAGTGAAGTGAGGATGCAACTGGATTGAACCAGCCCAGGTTATGATCAAATTAGTAACATTCGAATATGTTTAAAGTTAGGTTTTTCACAGAAGCCAGGCGTGTACTTCGCACAGAGGAATATGGTGCGGCGGGAGTGGGTGAACAGCCAAGCATAAAATTTCTTATTTAGTTTCTGTATGAAAATGTTGGTCCCCCGTCCGTTTCATGTCTCACTGTGAAAATACAATACTGCACAAGCGTGGGTACTGGTTTCTTTTTCCTTCCAATTAAAATCGAAGGGAACCAGGTGGTGAGTAACCATGTGGCGTAGGATAACAGCATTATGGCTGTTTGATGAAGCCGCCGCAAGCGCTGGGGTAGCAGCGAGCGCTCGTGTGGCCAACCGCGACGATTGCATACAGTTGACGAGTGTCTGTGGTGCGCGATGGTCTTGCAGGTGTTGGATCTAGTCAACTCGGCGCACGAGGCCTTCTATGGGGATTGCCCAGCTACGTCATTCTCGATAGACAGCAGCAGCATCGCAAATACTTCCACATTGCTATCAGGTAACAAGTCGTGCGCAATTATTTTGGTTGGATACCGTCCGTGTTTTGTAGAACAAGGAATTCTACTTGGAATTTACTAAAGAGCGCATCGACATCGCAAGCAACTCTGGATGTTAACATGCAGTTGCAATACTCATAGTACTGATAGCAGCACCATCGGCAGTATGTTTCAGTTTATATAGGTTTGTGACACTTGTGGTTATGGGTTAAAATTGTGTGGTTTTTGTCTAGGATATTGTTTTATGTGACACTAAATTTTTCTTATAATGTGAAAATTATGTGCTCTGCTTAGGATTCACGTTAACAGTGGCCATAGCACAGATGTCTGCATTATTTTAAGAAATGCGGTTCCTATAGAAAAGTGCATGTTGGGGGGGGGGGGGTTGCTTTTGTACAACATCTGTGCAGTTGATGTAGGTTTATGTAATAAGAAAAGCGTTGTTTGTCTTCTGCTATGTGACGTTGTTATACTGCAGGCAGCAATTTTTCACGGCAAGTGTAGGAGGTTTTTATATATATACTGTTGTTAATTGTTCGCTTCTGAAATTCGAATATAGGAAACATTTTCTGGTGATTGATGCATGCGAGCTGTCCTCACATTGTGAATTTCCTAAACTGTTATTTTTTCTAGTGCTTAAAATTTTTTTTAACTAGGCCCCACATGATCTTCAATTTATAAAGACCCTGCTCTCCACTTCGTTGCTTTTACACAGTTTTTTTTTTTGCAGTTCCTGTAACTAAATACCTAACGAAGATACTGAAGTGAGGTTGCATGAGTGTTAACATTAATGTCCAGCATAAATTAGGTCAGATGTGGCGACACATTGCAACAAGACTTCCTGTAGCGCTGCGGTTCTTTATCTTACTTTTTTTTTTGAGCGGAAGTTTACCAAAACTTCCTGCGTGTGGCGTGATTGCTGCTTAACGCGTATTTCTTCACATCTTGCTGCTATTTCATAGACGTCAGCTGTAGGTCTGTTCGTGAAAACCAGCTTCCTCACACAAAGTAGAAATCGTTGCTGTTTAATATTGCTCTAGTTGTTGTATGTCGCTTTGTTCATCGTTATCTTTACCATGTGGTATGTCTGTAGAGGCACCAAATAGGCAGTCGTAGCGTTGATATTCGGGAGGTGCCGAGTTCGAGTATTCGTTGGCACATCGGCTATGCTAAGCGAGTTTTCTCGAGTATTTTCTCAGTCCCTACGTGCAGCTACCTGTGTTAGGCTTCGACCGCTTCCAAATCCTTTTTGATCATTCATGTTACGGTATTATTGACACTAGACCCTGACTGTCTTGTAAAATAAATAATTTTTTTTGTTACCATCTTACCATCATCAGCACAGCAGCAGCAGCACCACGGCCATTATACATTCTTTCCGTATTACGCAGTACATATTTAGTTAGTACGGAATTAATGTCGGCCGGCGTTGCGCAGGCGGTATAGCGACTTGATACGGGCTGGAAGCTCCGGGGACCGGGTTGCGAGGGGGGGGGGTGATTTTCCGTGCCCGTCCAGAACGGCCCCGACGCCTACCCTGCCTCCTCAACGGTAGGTACCAGGTTTTTCCTGGGGATAAAGCGGCCGGGACGTGTTGCTGACCACCCACCCCTTTCTAGCGCCGAGGTTGTGAATACGTTGGAGGTATTCGTCCGCCTCCCCTCTATGCCTCCATAGGCGTGTCATCAAGTGACCTTTTTTTACGGACGTAATAAACCCTTACCAGGTACTCGCAGATAATTAGTTGAAACCTTCTCATGTCACCTCAGGTTTCTTGTAGTTTTAATTGTTTTTAGTCGGGAAGTTAATCAAAGAAAGAGGCTGGATCTAAGTCTCGATTTGGCCCCATATCGGCACTCATCTTTGCCGTACGTCTTCTGCAAGGACGTTCTTACGTCACTACGTGCATGGGAGATACCTGTTCCGAAATTTTGGCTGTATATGACCTTTACGATGAGTTGCTGCTTCTTCCAGTTTGAGACGAATAACTTTATGTCTTCACTGCTTCCACAAACGAACTCCACATTCCCATATAATGGGACATGCAGGCAGTAATCAAATGAGGAAACAAAGCTTTCCCATTATTGTCGATTGGCCATTCTTTATGCAGCTTATAAAATCGCCTGTTACGTCGCTGATCACGTATGGTCGCTCTTTAATGTTCAGATTCTTGGGGCGTAGAATATTATTTATGTAACAGCCAGTTTCCAAATGTTTGGGCCCCAGTTTTTTTTATGTATATGATAGAATATGCTTTAACGTGCCGGTCTGTTATGAAAGGGATATTTTGATGCCACTTTGAGTATGCAGTCGGCGCACAGTTGTGACTCTTACCACACTCGCACATGAAAATCGGTGCCCCCTTCCCTTGGTCGCACTGACCCCCAGGACGTTATTTTTAGGTGTGTGTGTGTATGTATGTGTATGTGTGTGTGTATATATATATATATATATATATATATAAAAGCCACTTTGAACTGAATCGTTTTTTGGAAAATTTGTTGATTGTTCATGGTCTTAGGGCTGAGGAAAGGAACTCGTAGCGAAGTGCATTTATATTTAGTCTGGCTTGAGGTTTAGCGTGTGTGACGTGCAGCGAAGCTAATGACAACGATGACATCATAGGCGATCATCAGGTGCCTCGCCGAGAAAGCAATCATTCGTGACCAGCTAATAATATTCAATTCGGTTCAATTATTGTTTTTTAATGTGTCCAGTGAACAGCCAAATGGCCAAGTACAGAAACAGCTCAACATACAGACACAAGTCCTTTATTTGTCCAACTAATGCACACAAATTATTATAAAATTGTTAAACAGTTAAGATCATTTAAAATTATAATAGTTGCTCCAGCATGTTTCGCTTTACATAAACCATCATCAGGGAGCTCTCAGCCTGTGCTTCGCTAAACTTACAATGTTGACTTCGGTTACATATCGTTATTTGAAGTTATCGGTATTGTGGCTGCATATGCAATGCTATTTCTCCCACTGGAGATAGTTTACACTCTGTGCTGCTCTTTCATTTACGTGTTCTTGGGAAGCCAGCCAGCCATGTCTTGATGGAAAGGATTTCATGGAAGTTTCAAATCTCATGTTTATATAGCCTATTTGCCTAGGTTAGGCGTTAGCTGCCTTGTAAAATTTCGGAATACTATAAGAAGTACGTATAATAATAATAATAATAATAATAATCTGGTACATTATTAATACTAATTATTATTAATAATTTAAAACCTGTACCTCAGTTACCCTTTGTAGATGTACGAAGGAAGTTCAAAAAGTACAATTCCTTCGGCCATAAATATTAACTAATATTGGTCGGTGTAGCTCGTTGTTCACACTGAAATAGACCTGTCATTACATTTCAACGTAATCTTCGAGCAAATTGATACATTTATCCCAATTTTGGAAGGGGCTTAAATTTCCGTTCTGGTAGAAACCGGACCATTGCATTCGTAACTGTTCACAAATAGCCCATTATTGTGGCGATAGGGTACGCCTGTCTTATCTTCCCTGTGCTCGCTGTTTGTTCTGCCGTTTCGTCCCCTTTCATTCATCGCCCAATAACTAGCTATAGAAAAGGTCTGCATATTACTACGTTCCTCGCAATCTAATTATATCCTCTTTTTTTTTCTGTCTTCAGATGAGGCCAGCTCTTTAGTTGATGGTTGACCCAGAGGTATTAGAACATCGTATATGAATATTGAAATAGATACGACGGAAACTTTCGTAACGCATTCTAAGTTGGCTCAGAGTCTTGAAAGGAACCTTCGTTCGCGGATGGTGTCCATGTGTGCTGTGGAGAATTCTTACCGAATTTATGGTCTAAGTAACAACGGTAAAACAGTTAATTGCTCGCTACGAGATCACATACCTTGTAAATTCACGGGCGCGTAGACCCAGAATGTCCGTTTAATCTGACCCAGCACGATGTATGAACCATGTACATTAACCGGACAGTACAATGGCTTCACCACCTACGACAGACTCCGTGGTACTCACTGAACAACAGACAGTCTCATATCCGGGATCGTTATTGTGGTGAACAACATTATCCCGTTCCTTGTTCGGTATTGAACCCCGGTCACCGAGGTGATAGTTGCTCAGTTTTGAATCGGCCCAGGCTCGAAACCAATTTAGAACCCTATTGCAACATGAAGTGAAGAATTGCGTTTGTAGCCGCTGCAGGTTAGGCAGCCTGACGTCACGACCCTCACTTTGTGTGCAGGACGCGGCGCGTGAAGTCGGCTGCTGGCTGGCTGGCTGGCAGCTGGACACCGAACAGTACGACCGCACCTGTTGTTACCGCGCACCTGCTGCTCTGCGTGATTTTGCCCCGGTCACTCCAACTCGGGAATAATGCGTTTCTGCGAGTCTGCTGCGTGCAGGGATTTGCCAGATAGAACCTCAGATTGTTGCACTGCGCCGTGTTTCCAGTTGTTGACATACAGAATTTGTCTGATACGTAATGTATATTTAGGCCTTTGTCTGTTGTCTCCAGCTATCATTCCACAAACCTAACCCGGCAGTTTATTAATTGTTGGCATGAAACCTGAAGCTGCGTACACATGTCGCACGGTCACCAAGTCGCGTGAGACGGTTATTTTTCAAAATTCTACTATAACGAAAAGTTCAAGGAATCCGCTTTAACTGTTAATGACGCTAGTGTTACAGCCACCTCAGAAGTTTGCATTCACCCTGTTGGTGTTCTAGATAGTAGGAAATAAAGGTACAAATTTACGGCTGGGCCAGGTGGAATGATAAGCCTACCCATATCTAGTTACGATAAAAAAAACCACGGAAGACCGCCTGTTATAAGATCTCCGACCAGTATCGCAACAGTGTGATTTCCTTCTTTTTATATTCTTGGGATCGGCCTGATGATGGTTACAAAACAGTAGAAGAAACATGTGGCAGATTTGTTTAATAGTAAAATTGTGTTTTGACTGGAAATCCTGTATTTTTAATCGGGTTTGTAGTTATTCTTGTTTCATTTACTCTGTATTCGCGTTCTGCGCCGTTTGAAGTTTGCACCGTTGTATCCGCTTCTTACGTCATGTAGCAGGAAATGGAATGCTGGAGAGTCAGTGTAGGCCTGTACAAACAGCGGTTTTAACAAGAAGGGAATACCGGCGCGTATTCTGAAATATTTCCCATCGTTTACCGGAGGAGCTGAGCAGAACTACGAGACATTCCGCGGTCTGGTTCCGAACGTGGAATCTTCCGAATGTGAAGCAGTAATGTATAGCATTGCGCGCAACATGTTAAGTGTGACTAGAGTTTGGAATTGGCGTGAACATGGAAGACGACGACTGTTTTCGGCATTTTCGCATCGCTCGTAGAACAGCTCCGTCCGTCCGTCCGTTTTGTCTTTTTTAAGAACCATACGTTATTCACAGAACTTGATGCCGAAGAGTCTTGCAAAAAATTGTGGAGCCAGTTCCCTTCGCGTGTATGTGGATACGTTTAACCATCACTTTCTGCGTATGTGAGCTCTCGAGTACGTGTTCGGAGCTGTGGCAGGACAGTGGCGTCCCACTTCTGCGCGTATGCACTTTCTCTTAACGCTTTGGATCCGTACGGAAGTTAGGAAAATATAATTTGCTTCGATCATTTAAGTTCAGTGTCATAAAATAGGAAAAATTTTGTGCCACATAGTTTGTGGTTCCTCCGTGACCAAGTATCAGCTGTGCAATCGATAATAACGGAAACTGCATACCGATTATAGCGCTGTTGCTAGGGTTTGTGGAGGAGCGAATCTTCCCCCCCCCCCCATTCTAAATAAGCCTTCATCGTGAAGTCTTCGGAGCAGCGTCGCTTTTGTAGTTTCGTTTTTCGACGCTGTCAGTGACTGAAACTGTTGTGTTTTGTTGTTAGGTTGGTTAATGGATGGTGAATTGTGCTGAATTTGGAAGCAAGCGGTCGTGGTCTAATCGAGGTAATGTCAGTCAGGATAAAGTCGGAAATACGAATCAGGAACCTCCTGAATACAAGTCCATAGCGTGTCCATACCAACCCATTCGTCGCAGCTTTTATTAGAAGCTTATAAATGCAGAATGCTAATAAGAAATCCCTGTCCTTTCATGGAACCTGTATACTCATTGCCGTGTTGACATGATTCTGCCACTGGGCCCCCGTAGTGAGCCAGCTGAATCCAGTGAACGTCATCACACATCCATATTTAGAGTTTTTCTTAGCGAACTCTGAAGTGAATTTTTCACACTATCCATGTGCGTGACATATCTCGGCCATGCAGTCGTCTGCAATTGGAACCGCTAAATTCTCAGTCCGAGTTACATGAGTTAGAACTCTACAGGAACAAATTCATTTCATACATTGTAATTTGCGGTGTGAACCCGCGTGAAACTTAACTGACAGACTCACTGGCAGACCAACTGAGTGGCAGCAGAAATCAACGTCCAAACACTGCGACTGGGGACGGCTGTGTCCTCATTCGTAGCCATAAACACCTTGTGTTTCTAATAACATTGTCACATACGGCCTCCTCGTTCCTATAAATTGCCACTTCTCCACCAAGTTTCTGTTTGTAGACGCACTTCTTACCACTCTAAGATTAATATTAGCTTTATTTAACGACGGTTTTAAACTGCTTAAATTATGTAACTTTGAGTAATAATATAAGTTGTGACTGACGAAATGAGGTTGTGAAAAAGAGCGGCCATAGTCTGAAAATTAATTGAGAATAGAAGCGCTTTCATGGCAGAGTGTCGAACGTGGGACCTACCTAACACAACGCCAAGTTGCCAACTACTCTGGCTTGGCGTGAATTATTCATTCGTCTAAGTTAAAAATACGCGTCATGAGCACTGGTGTGTGTTGCGTCTTTATTTGGCTGTTCCAACAGTTCGGCATTGTTTGCTGCAGAATATATTCCCATGGATGGTGGAGGTACGACGCCCCTTTCTGTTCATTGTCGTATTCCTATCCGTGTCCGTGTGGCCAGTGTCGTGCAATCTAAAGCACTCGTTGCTACCGAACCTTGTCACATGGTTATGACTGTGCCATCGTTTCTGTGAAGAGGACGGCTAGACTGGGGGAGAATACAGTGCAGTACACTGACGGGGAGGGGGCGTAATAGCTGGGGGGAGGGGGGTACGAACCTGTTTGGGTAATATAAAGAAATAGGCTGTTACAATAAGGCCTAATTCTGTAACAGGCAAGGTGCAGAACATGAAAAGGAACTCAAGCACGTGACTTTGTGAACACACTCAACGGGGAGTCCGGTCTGCTGGAATACGACTCTGCGTCACTGGGTGATCAGATCGCGAAGTTTCGAGGTAATGTAGTGTGCTCATCGTCAAGGTTCGAAATGTCCAGTTTTTACGCTCGAGCGAGTGACGCATGGTCTGTCGCAAAGACATCGAAGCTCGGATGTAATGACCTGTCGGTCCCCCCACCCCCGCTTCATGGCAGTTTTGAAGGCTAGAGAGGCCAGTTGCTAGAAGCAGGGGGATCCCAATTAGACCCAGTGAATCACTGGGTGTTGTTGTACTCCATCGTCTGCAGATTGGTGCGGTGGAAGGGCGAGAAAGGACTGTGGTTGTTTTGAACTACCATCAGAATACCCGACTTAAACTTTGAAAATTACAATCTTCTGGAACATTACGTTGTGTTTGTTGGTGATTTACTATTTATGTTTCACAGGAGCATACTGCCTCCATCTTCAGGATATTCCAAGAATAAGCTACTAGGAAGAATTGATTGTGATATGTAGGAACCTTCTTCTTACTTATATAGAGGGAACAAAAAATTCGCGGCCACACCTTGTGAAGCATGGTATTCGAGTTATGGCCTCCTGAAGATTAAGGTTGATGCTGGAAGTGTTCACCTTGAACTTCAATGCAATACGTTGCCTGTCTGAACAGTGACTGCCTGACTCGCCGGGAAATTCCAGGTGTCGTACGAATCGTCTAAGATCCATTGTGTATTGTTGCAAGTAGTGAACGTTATTACCTTCGGTAGCGTACACAGTTGACTTCAGTTGTCCCCCACAGACAGAAATCTAATGGATTTAAATCAGGAGAATAGGCAGACCATGCTGTTGCCTACCTCATCCTATCCATTCTGCTGGACATATGTTCAAGAATTCACGAACTACAAGAGGAAAATTTAATGGAGCACCATCATCCATGAGCCATAAGGTCCTAGTTGTCTGAAAATCCACATCTTGCAACAGCTCTAGACGGAAGTTCCGTAGGAAGTCGTGGTAGACAACCCTAGTCAGACGTGGTGGAGAATCCCAGTAGTCGGTCTCCTGCAGTGCCTGCATGGAAGCTCAAGTTGGCCACTTTGAGAAGTTTTCTTTGACCAATTGGGATCCGTAACTCGGAAACCATACGTTGCAAGGCCTGTGCTCATTTAGTATTCTCTTCTTGTATTGTGGTGTAGATTCACCTTCCCTAGGTTTGGCCGTACATTTTTCGTTCACCCCGTATAATGTAACAAGCTCTTCCGAGCAGTTCATTCTTCTCGGACTTCCCTGAACGTGGAGTTAGGAAGTTCCTACGTAACATCGGTAACAAATTCCCAACCAACACGGCGTCGTGTCCCCGAAGACAGCAGTCTTCATCAGCAGTGCTGTGCAAATATCGAACCACACCTTGAAGACAGACGTAAAATACTGGAACAGTTTCTTTGGTAGTGAAGCCGGACACCAGAGTCCTCTGTTGGATCTGATCGTTAGCTGTTTGAGTTCAGATTTGAACGCGGGAACTCTGGCGTACGAAGCGGGGGGGTCCTAGTTACTCTACCACGACTTTTGTCTGAGACCGCGTTTCACACGTATATAAAGTGTCGTAATTTTTTTTTCTCGTCGATTCCTGCGGATTAGGTCACCCTGGCCCGTTCATATTCAGAATACGTTTTGAAACAATGAATGTATTTCAGACATTTGATAATACTGCCTGCAAGAGGAATCGGCCGATCGCAAAGTATAGGACAGCCCAAATAAAGCGCTAGAATACATTATGCCCCGAGTGGTGTTCGAATTGACAATTACGGTAATCGGGTTATGTTGTGAGTGAAGAACGGATGAGGGAAAGGCTGTTACCTTATTGCAGGAAGGGTACTGTATCATCACTTGCCTACAGAGGCTGAATAAAATTAAAAAAAAGAAAATTCATTTAGAACATTCGACTTACAGACAGAAACTCGAAACTGACACCGTAGAATGCCAAGTTGTAATTGTTTGCGTACGTTAGGCTTACGGTAAGCTTACAACCTTGCAGTAGCGCATCTTCGTATGGTTTAATAGTCGGTGCTGATACAGAAAGTCTATACTTATGTAGACGGAATGTGTCTAAAATGCTTGGACAAAATTCAGGAGAGAATTACCCGCGCAAATGATGAAAATAGTTCATATCTATTTGCTTCCGCAAACGCTTAGTTTTCGAAGTACAGCCCAACAACACGTTGAAATCTTTCAACTGAACTAAAGAACCCCTGATTTCTGGACATACGTTTTGTGAACGTTTTTCTTCGTTGTGTTGTGAAGAGCTGGCTTTTGCGATTTGTCCGAGCATTTTAGACGCACCTTTTATATAAAGTAGACTTGCAGTTAATCTGTCCTGCTGACATGAGCCTAATGCCAGTCTCTTCGTTACGAAACTTTCTGTTTTTGAATAAAGTACGTGCGTATATTGTTGCATCCTCTTCCTAACCCTGTGGTGAACGTTTTACGGGGTGTTGATTTTGATTTAAGCGCTTTTTCCAAGAAATGCATAGCTATGAATGTTGCTCTTGTGCGGATTTAGTTAGTTCCTGTTCCACGCTTCTGGAATCCAATAAGAACGAAGGCAGGAGTCGAATATCAGGTGGCGGCAGCGGCACTGCTCTATAGGGAAGTGGACGCATCTTGTTTTCGCCCTTGCCTGCATGCAAATCTAATACAAGGCAATTCGATTGCAAGTGTTCTGTAGATCTGTCGAATGACTCTGATGCCGTCACCTGTTTATTCGGTTTGTGAGTATGTGTGTAGGTATATTTCGCTTCGGGGTGCTTTTATTGCATTTGTATATGCCATAGTATTCGTAAGGCGTGCTGAAGTCAAGAACACGCGTACTTTAAATTTTCCGATCCGATCGTCAGTTTCCTGGCATTGCTGTTTCTATCTTCGCCTTGACGAATGCTGATTGCGTTGTTCTGTAAATGGCTGCCAGATGCAATTGGCCTGCATTTAGAACTGGCGTCTCGCTCTTCAGTTTGGGACGTTATAGTTACAGGCTGACAACAGTCGACTCAAATGAGAACCTTGTTTGGAAATAATAGTGATTAGTAATAATAATGTTAATAATTCTCGTTTATGAACGTGCTAGCTTAACAGCGCAATGGCCTATTACAAAACTAGCTTCACTAACGCACATAATATAATAATAATAATAATAAGAAACTTAATAATTGGCGGTATAAATTTTGATAATAGTTCGTAAATCTGACGCTTTGAAATTATGACCTGCATGGATGTGCTGTGTTGAATAGAAATTTGTTCAAGAATGATGTAGAAAAATTTGCAGGTTGGTCCCATAATTTTGTGTTCTGATATCTTTTGTCGGTAAATTTAATTTTTTTATGTTTACTCCTTACATAAGACAAAGTTATTTCAAAATAAACATCAGCCTCGTAGGCCTGCTGTTCCTTCCTAAACATCAGCCTCGTAGGCCTGCTGTTCCTTCCCAAACATCAGCCTCGTAGGCCTGCTGTTCCTTCCTAAACATCAGCCTCGTAGGCCTGCTGTTCCTTCCTAAACATCAGCCTCGTAGGCCTGCTCTTCTTACCTGAGTGTCATTAAACGCTTCAGAGTACTTTTTTAACTTCACGAAATTCATTTAAATGTCAGTTTCTAATTAATTATTTTTTTTTAAATTTAAGCCAGGCTTCTCCTCCATAATTTCAGTAACCATTTTTTCTGTGGGTCCACGTTGTGTTCCCATTTATGAGCTCTCTATGTTGCAGTGGTGCTGTGCGGGTGGGTTGCAATAGAGGGGATGTTAATTCCAGTACGTTCTTACACATGCTTTTATGACAAATTCTACAGTATGAAAAAGAAATGATTTTGACATGAATAATCCGTAAACGACATACCTCATTATCGAGTTCGAACTGACAATTAAGTGTACGCGGTAACGAACGAAATATAGGTAACATTATATATATATATATATATGTTCCAGAAACGCATTCTGGCCTCCAATGTTATAAGATTGGGCATCTTTTAGCTTTTGGTGTTTTGTTGTAACTGTAAATTTAAAAGTTGTAAATATTTTGTCTTCATCGCTGCAGTACTATGGAGTCATTTGATACGTGAACCGGAAGAACTGACACATCTCATCTGTAGCTGTCACATGCAATATGACTTCACAGCTTGAGTGGGTGTGCACTCGATGAAGCTGGAGAGTTGCTGACTAACAGCATGAGAGGAGAAGTGGTGTTGAGACCTTGTTACAATATCTATCGGCGACAGTGTGCGCTGCAATGCCGGCTGAAGCAGAAGTGTCCCTTGACTGATAGGAAGTTAAGTTGTAGCGTAGGTACAGTTTAGGTGAATGTTAGTGTTTTAAAGAGCTCGAGACTAGACACACATAGGCCGTACAAAGTTTTATAGGGAGGAGTGTAGTCAGTTTGGGAAGGTACACTTATTTAAGTATGCAAACTAATCTTATGTAAGTATGGTGTATGGGTGGGTACTGGGTTTGTGTCAGGGCAGAAGCAAGTAACGAGAATTTGTGAAGGCGTCAGTGAAGTACTGGTTGTATGAAACTGGGGACATTTTTTGCCGTGTGCCTTGTCAGCTTCCCAAAAACGAATCTTCTCCATGACGTTTATTATAAGACAAGATATTAATTCGAATTTGCTCGTAAAGGTGAAGCTGTACCTATACAGGCATGGACAGGCCCCTAGGATTCCATGAGGTTGAGGCTCCCAGATTTTCAGAAAATCGGTACATGGTGGTGGTAATGTCTGCCCAACGAACCGGCCGCCTTCACCCCTAAGGAAATATTCCAGGTACTGGTTTCTGTTAAGAGGCTGTCTACCCCAGGGCCATAGTGCGGCCGGAAGGATTAAGTCAATGAAAAATTTTGAATTTTCTTCCAACATCTGAAAATTAGCAGCTTATTTGCTACTGTCGTTTTCTAATTAATCCCATGGAATTAATTTTACAGAACTATCTTTGTAGTATGGCATTAGTTGGTTCACGAGCACTGTCTGTAATATTGTGCATTATTTATGTGTGTTTCATAAGGCAGTGTAGGCTACTTTATATGATAGACCAAGTGAAGGGTACAGCAATGGGCCCTGAAGATCGTTATAGTAACTGTGTTTGTCAGTAGGCCCTACTTACTGATGTGAAATACACTGTGGATAGGCCACGCCTAATTAAAGGCTTACGGCATTTTCATTGAGTGATTCGACATTAAAACTGAACGTAACAACATAAGATTTTCGAGAAAAGGTGAAAGGTGAAAGCAAGATTCTCTCTCTGCACGCCATGAAGGTATAACAGGTAGAGGGAGTATATGTACAGCTCTAATTCTTTTATTCTCCGCATTGAATGGAGCTGTTTGGTCAGCTGAATGACCCGGCCGCTTTACCCCCGGGGAAACAAGCGTCGGTGCCCAATGAATGGGATTTTGAGAACACATTGTTGTGTATTCGTTTAAATGTACAAGACACGTTTCGTAGCCACAGACAGGTTGATTGACCTTCGTTATTTTCTGTTGGGCTGCTTTTCACTTGATGAAGCGCATTCTCTCTCGCTGTATCGAACAAACTGGCGGAGAAAACATTATGCTATAGCAACAATCGTAGACTACGCGAACATATTGTTACAAAGCCGTTCTGGAGTTTCATTGTAATCTATGAGTTTTATATAGCGAGTGGTTACAGTGACCAAGTGTATTAGCTTAAGAATGAGTATGTGAACTGCTAAAGAGAAACCTACGTAGCTAATTCCACGTGTATGCTTGTGTAATGGACGTTATTTGTAGGTTAGCCGTCTGCATCAACATCCTCGGGACTAAATTTCGAAGGATTTTCTTCATACTAATTATGTTAACCCCCTTTTTTGCTAAATGTACTTGATTTTGGGCGAATAAATTGCTTATATACTACAAAATTAATGCCAAATTTTCCCAGAACACAGACACACCTACTGTGCCACAACACCACTGAAGTTGTTTAGGCCTGCATTTACGCATCCTGCGTTACGTATGCACCTAAAACACGCGTGTTTCATGCGGTATATAAAACTTCGTGTTGTATGCGGTGACCTTTCATGGCCATGAAAATTCATAATGTCATACGGACGGTCGTTATGCCGGCAGATTTTGTCGTTTGGGTAGAGAGGTTCTCAGAATTTCGGAATTTTGCTGAACACTTGGGAGAATGGAACTTCATTGGCACATCCGTATAGAGTTGAACGACGCACCCATAACGCCACATTATTCTGTAATAGTCTGTAAGCTTCGAACCTCAAACAGGCTTCTTTCTCCGCATTTTTGTAACACTATTATTTGTATTGAATTTGTGCATAATTTTAAATTGATTTCTTCATTAGCAACCAGGCGCAGTGTTTTGACACAGGATCACAATGCCTTCATACTGAAAATTGTTTGCCATCTGTTTCTTATTATGTACCGGTATGAGATAAACAGGCTATGCAGTGTGACAGTTAGTATACCTGTTATGCTTAAGGGTCAGTTCACAAAGTGTATGGGAATTTACTTGCCTTTTAACTATGATAGTCACGTGTATGGATTGCATCTGAAATGTTAACACACTTTCAGTTGCCAGATTTGAGATTCTGTTAGCGGCGTTGAAGATCCAAGACTTCTGAGATATGGCGCAGTTTCGATTGGTAAATAATTACCGGTGTTTCACAGGATCTGCCTGCCTCCATTATCAGGTTATTTTTAGACCGCTTTGACCCTGAATTTGGAGGCAACAAGCTCCTGTTAAACATCGGTAGCTATTTACCAATCGAGACAACTGTCTTCACAGAATACTTGGATCTTCATACTTCCAGTGCTGTTCGATAGACAACCGTATTAACCTACGTTCTTCGTGGTGGCGCAACTCAGTAAATTGTTCCTTTTGAAGGCGCTGTCCTTACCACATTTATTTTCGAAACGTACGTTCAGAGTTGTCGTTTGAAGCTGAAAATATTTTGTGCCTGTATTTTGTAGCAAACCAGCTTCATAGTTTACTGGAATTCAAATTCTAAGCCTATCGCGGAAACAGAGTCGTGCTGCAAAATCCCACGCAGTTCGTCGGTCAGTTGTCGAACTGTGTTTCAGAGTCAGTGCATCTCAAAATGTATCCGAATGCCGTTTCAGTAACATTGTTTGTGGACCATTTGCCCATTTGTTTTTATTAAACGACGTTGTTTCATAGACAGAGATTATGATATGCCTGTAATCTCCTAGGAGTTGGGAGATCATATTAAGAAAGAACTTGTCCAATTTAAAGACATTACATCTACCGTCAGTTCTTTGGTGGAACTGACGAACACGTTGAAAATCGTCAGGGCACTTGGAAACCTGAGATTTGGAAACTTTTCAATGGCGACAAGTCATGAGTTACCACAGCACTAACGTAACAATATTTTTGGCATCAGAGGTGAGGTAAATGCAGACAGCGAAACGTCAGGTTAGAAATCACAAGCGCAGCTGAGCATAACATGTGAAGGGCTTATGGCAGTCTCTACTGAGTAGGTACACTGGGTACAGTACGGTACTTTTTGCTTTCTCTGTAGTGAGGCCTGTATCGGGCAATCCATGTTGTGAGGTTTGTGGTGGATGAAGTGGCACTGGAATCGAATTCCCCCCCCCCCACGAGTTCTTCGACGTTCATTTATCGGTTTTTATCCCAGCGTTATCCATTTTCCATACTCATATTTATGGACCATCAGCATGGTGTAGGCTGAGGACTGACAGCATCGCTAAACGAACTGCAAACTAAACCGATTTTGAAAGGAGTACAATGGAATCTGAATATAACTCACATACCAATCGGTTTCTGTTCGTTACACGAAATTATAGGTAACTAATGACAGTGTAGAATGCCTAAGCACAGGTACATAGCTGCTCGCATCGTTCATTGTCTAAATACACGTCTTTATAGATAGAAAATGACATTGTTCAGTGTCTAAATACAGGTGCTTATGGCATCGTTCAGTGTATAAATACAGGTGCTTGTAGATAGCTAATAGGATTGTTCAGTGTCTAAATACAGGTCCTTGTAGATAGCTAATGGCATCGTTCATTGTATAAATACAGGTTTTTGTAGTAGCTAATGGCACTGCTTATTGTCCAAATACGGGTGCTTGTAGATAGCTAATGGCATTGTTCAGTGTCTAAATACAGGTACTTGTAGATAGCTAATAGCATTGTTCAGTGTCTAAATACAGGTGCTTGTAGATAGTTGATAGCACTGTTCAGTGTCTACACACTTCGTTTATTAAGTTCCACTGTCTGCACTTACGGCATCTGTGTCGAAGGTCTGGCTGCAATTTATCTCTGTAGTTTCATGTAAATTTGATGAAGTCTGTAAAACTACGTGAACACAAGACAATTAAACATTAAGGCAGTCGAAGTCTATAAGCTGTATTTTTCCTACTCCGCGTTTTGCCGTATGACCTTTACGTTCGTTAGAGGTAATTTTTAGCTAGTCTGTAGTTGGTTTTCGGGCACAGTTTTCCATTCTGACGGACTGTGTTTTTGCTGACTTCGAGAAGTATGGAAATGGTGCGTGGTCTGTTACATGAAGCTCCGTACGCACTGTGTGTGTGTGTGTGTGTGTGTGTGTGTGTGTGTGTGTGTGTGCAGGTGTTACCGGCGCCCACCTGTCGTTTCCCACTGCCGCCTCCATGAGGGCAACTCGCCCGCAATGTACTGGCATGTATCCACGGCAAATCATTGAACACATCTAACGTACAAAACGACTCCACTATTAATTTAACCCCCCCCCCCCCCCCCCCCCCCCCCCCCCCTCTTCTCTCTCTCTTCTTTTCTTTTTTTCCCCTTCTTTTTTTTTATTTTCTTTTCTCCTCCTCTTATCGTGGCGTCTTCTTC
>Ga0131853_10008903_pt1 | contig 18315 bp, 11 predicted proteins | sample TergutLab28metaG_FD_92764 | JGI IMG/M metagenome (GOLD analysis project Ga0131853, IMG submission 92764) | Labiotermes labralis P1 segment gut microbial communities from Petit-Saut dam, French Guiana - Lab288 P1 (version 2) (version 2) | ecosystem: Host-associated > Arthropoda: Insects >... | reverse complement strand
GTCTGCTGACAATCATGATCTGAACAAGTCTGCTGACAATCATGGTCTAAACAAGTCTGCTGACAATCATGATCTGAACAAGTCTGCTGACAATCATGATCTGAACAAGTCTGCTGACAATCACGCCACGAGGAAATAAATATTTAGCTTCGTGTTAATATTGTTCCATCCTTAGGAAAACACACTTTGACACGCTTTGGTTAGACGGCTGGATGGATCTCACAGCCCTCTAGTTGTTGGTGAAGAGAAAAATGTGTTCACCACCGGGAGTCGAACCTCTAATCGTCCAATCTATAAGCAGTCCTTTAAGTAGGTTCTTCCGGGTTACAATTTTGAAAATTTCGGTTAGATATTTTAGCATGGAAGATTTGTACCAACAGTTACTGAGCGCATTCCGTATCTTGGTTCAATACTGACTGTTCGCTACGGACCAGTAAGCCAATTCTTTAATTGTAATTCGTAAAATACTCAGAAATCCGAAAAATAAAAATTGTATACTTCACCAGGAAACGCATTTCTTGGGTTGATCAGTGTTATTATATCTATTGTTCATCTAATATTACTTAAGTGATTAAAGAGTGATGACAAGATTTGTGGAATATGCAGCATGCATGGGGAAATGAGAAATGCAGGTGCAATTCTGGTTAGAAGGCAAACATTTCCAGTGGCGCAGACAGGAGCGTAGCATTGAATATAAAAATGACAGGGCGTCACGAAGTCGACTGCATTTAACTGCTTTAGAAAGGGCTAATTTGTACATTTTTACGAGACATTTTAAAATTTCGGTTCCAAAAAAGGGGAAATATAAGGAGCAGAGTCTTAACTACAAACTTATGAGAAAAGAAGAAGCACTTTGGACTTCAGATTACTTCCTTTCCGTCCATCTTACCTACGTACGTTTCACTTTAAGAAAGTTTAATGGAACTGTATCTGAATGCAGAAAACGCGAACAAAAGCATGCATCTTCCATTTATTGAATTGTTTCAAGATGGCGGAAAGGAAATTTTATTGCGTAGTGAAAACTCAAATTTGGTGCAGTTACGTTTCAAGAGCAGCACTATCACACGCGTGTAAACTGTTTCTTACCTTCCGACCTCTCTTAATGTCAAACGTTTTACTCACCTGTGGCACATCCTGGAAGAACACCAACACACACCTGCACACCGCACATCTCTCTACTGCTTTGTTCGCACTGTTACGGTCGAGTTACCCGCGAGACTGACGTACCAACGTCTCACGTGAAGCATTAAGAGGACTGCAACGCTACCCTGTGGTCAATACACGCAAGTGAAACACAAAAGGAAGTAAGACGGGAAAGGGTGATATCGTTGTTCTCAGGAGAATAAAAAGAAGAAAAGACTCAGATAATTTCTCATATTTTGCATTTTTTCCAGTTATACCTTCTCGCTTAACACACTCATAACAGCGGAAATCACAGTAAGCGCATTGTGTGGGTTTGACATTTATACAGTGTTTGGAAGACGGTAGGGATTATTATTTCGCCCCAGCAGAGAATTAGATTGGAGCGTGGAGAAGGGAATTTATCAATTTGTATGAATTACTGCACTGAATGTAATCACACAATTGTGGTCGTGACCTACTCTTTGCAAAATGGAGAAGCATACTGCAGTGGGAAATAAACGGTATCCTACTTAACACGGAAATACCTAACAGAACCTACAAACAAGCTAATGGAATCTACATCAACATTTTCCACTATATAACACAGCATGTTAAGAACAAGTGTTTGAAATAACTTCCTTCAACTCCCAAATATTACAGACACATGTTCAAAATGCTCTGACGCTCTTGTCTATAAATTCAGAACACAGTGCTCCTGACGATTTCTGCACTTTTTCTCTCTGTGTGTGTGTGTATTATCTGCCGATGAGAATCTTGTCGCACTTGCGTTGGTCCTGAATAGTCGAAGTTCAAAAGTGCCTTTCATTATGTAATGTTGAAGATGTTCCTGTCCACACCATAAGGAACAGGGGGGAAATATAGAGCCACTTATTACTAATGTCGTTACTGGTTGGTGTTGGTGGCCAGATTTGGGTACCTGGCCCTTTAGTCCGAAGAGCTAACTCCGGGGCCCCCGAATAAGAGGTTGGATGGATACAACAGCCGTTCTAAACGATTTGCAGAACACAAAAAATATCTAGCCCCTTCTGGGGTTCTAACCCGCATCGTTTATCCCGTAGACGAGTCGCTATATAGGCTGAAATTTAGTCAATTAAGACATAAAAGGGAGAGAAAGCGATGAAGAATTGCTGACATCAGTTTTCCGCCAATAAAAATTCCCTGAATCTCAATTCAAATATGCCCCTCTTTCTTAAAATGTAGTACGCAATCAGAAATCCGATACCTAGAACGCCGACGATGACATCAGGACAGTGATCGTGTTCAGTTGCACAAAACGCGCGTTACGTTTCGCACTTGTCTCCTCCATCCTTGCTCCTATGCCCAACCCGAAGAATAGGTAATGACAGGAAACGGAAGTGATGTGAACGACACTGAACAAACATGTAAGCATATAGGGATGTTTTACAGGAAGACAACTGTCAGAGGTAAGGCTAGTAAATTTACCTCCACCACCCCCCCCCCCAAAGAACTTCGCGTTCAAACCATAGGGTGTTCATCAAGTGTGAAACATGGCATGTTGTGTACATTTATTACGTAATAAATGTGTGGATTCGGAAGGAAGCGATCGTATTACGGGTTATTTACCAAATACGTTAGCTAATTAATTCGACACTGTACCAGCTGCATAAGTTTCTTATCGAAATAACTTCATGGAGCAGAGCTTTGGAGTGTACTACTGAAAAAAAAAATGGACTCGTTAATTTAGAAACTCTTAAGTCCTATCTAGAAAGATGGAGACATTTAAAACTTAGGTTCTCAAAATGACGAAAATGATCAACTAGAGTAAACGCCGGGAAAGATAAGATTTTCAGACATTAATTCGACCCGAATAGGCAGGAAGTTTTTTCATGGGGAAGTAGAGTCATTCGGCGGTGAGGTTTGAAATAAGCATCTTTGAATTTCTACGGCGTCCGGTATTACAAATACTTGCAATAATGGACAGAGATGCAGAAATTGAACGTTGAATTGCTCAAAACGGCTAAAGTGACAACCAAAATTACTGACGGAAAACCTAGATAATCAGATGGAAGTTTGACACTTGCATACTTGTAAATGTTTATAAAGAATTCTAGACCCTATTCATTTATTTAGAATTTGAGCTTTTCAGACACTGGTGATTCCGAATATATGGAATAAACATCTCAGATATTGTAAAGTAGAGGGATGTTAAGTATGAATATTACATTTCTCAAAATGAAGAAAGTAACAACTGGAATGACCAACGGGAAATGTCAATTTCTGAATGTTGGAATTTCTTCAGGTTTATACACGTACGTCCTTTTATGTAGTGGTCGAGGCTTTAGACATCCGAAAAATTGGAATAGGAATTTCAAGGATATTAAAATACAGAGGTGCAGAAAATGGACTTTCAGTTTTTCAAAATTAATGGAATAACTGATGAAAAAGACACCAATTTGATAATTTGGAATTTATATACCAACAGAGAGTTCTATACGTTCACCTACACTTCGAGGCTTTAGACACTGAAGCCTGGATTAGCGTCTTTGTACTTCTCAAACGCTGATAGATCTGAGTACGTGGAATGCAAATATCAGATATTATAATATATAGAAGCTGTAACTGAATTTTCAATTCAGTAAGTAGCGAAAATAACAAGCAAAATATCTGAGGTAAAGACCAGATATTCGAATGGCGGAATGTTGACTTGTATAAGATCATGCATAATTCCAGTCAGTAGACGCTGAAGATTTGAACCAGCAAGGTTGAACGTATCAGACTTTGTTTCTGGAAAAATGGAGTAAGTAGATATCGCACTGGGAGATAACAGAAATTCGATACTCGAATATCTACTAGAATAACTAAATGTTATGAGATGATATCCAGGTGTTGGAATTTCGACACGCATAGAATGCATTTACTGTAACAGGCAAGACTGCATGTTCCACATTAACAAGTTCGTTTAAAATCATATTTATACAATCCAAAGGATTAAGAAATGAAGTAATTAAAATAAGATATGCATAACAAAGCTCTGGTATTTTTATCTCAACTGTTGAGGCCAAAATATATGTCCTGCACATTAACATTTCTTACGTATGTATATTTCTATTGATTCTACGGTTAATTCACACCAATTTTTCGCTCCCACTTAATTCAATGTCAACTATTAGTAACCTGTAAACCGGAGAGAAAGATACCACTGGGGAGACCTAGGCGTAGATGTGTGGATAATATTAGGACGGATCTCCAGGAGGTGGGATGTGGGTATGTGGACTGGATTGGCCCAGGATAGAGATAGGTGGCGGACACTTGTGAGTGCAGTAATGAACCTTCGGGTTCCGTGAAATGCAGGGAATTTCTTGACTAGCTGCAAACCAGTTAGCTTCTCAAGAAGGACTCTGCAACATGGAGTAAGTAATTAAGTAAGCAAGCATTTACACTCAACGCGACGCAGTTACTACCCAACAATCACAGCCCGCTCACTTGACAATATTTCGCCTGTCTCTGCGTGTCTTCTGACACCTTTCAAGATATAGAATTTATCACTGTCTCTGTCTTCTTTCGAAGGGTTGTCTCTCTCTGGCAGAGACGCACACCTGTTCGCCTGGCGTTGGATGCATGGCGGGAGAATCGGTTACTAAGTGCTTTGCTTTCGGTTGCCCTAGTCCATCTTGAAGGCCGATCGTCCCGTGTAGTCACCATTTGTGTCGCCAGTCTAGCCATGTAGACTAATTTCGCCTTCGTCCCGGGATGCAGTAGGATCCGCAAGATAACTAATTTCGGGTTATTATGAGCGGGTCTTCACAACCTGACTACAATTTAGGTAAATTCCCTCTCGTCCGGGTATGGCGTCAAATTCAAACTTGATCGTCATCTTGAAACCCTTCTGAGTGGCCAACTGACCATAGCGTGATTTCATGAGATGTTGGCGATCAAAGTTTTGTATGTTATTCAAGGGCTCGGACAGGTTGATTGCGAAGTCGGTCATGGACTCTTCCTTGTCTGTGGAAGCCCCGAAATACAGGTTTGATAACAGGAGATGCTACCTCCCGAAAAAATTTAGGGAGGGTGGTCCCATGGGCATATTTTCGGTAAGCCAGCAGGAAGATAGGCGGCCAGTCATCCTAGTCCCATTGATGCGTAGAGAATGCCTTCCTCAAGTGCTTCTCCATCGTCTTCACGTAGCGTTGCACCATGGATTCGGACTCTGTGTTTAGGTTTGTAGACCTAGTTTTGTTGACACTAGTCTTTCTAGAACCTCCTGCATTGACTTGGATTAGAGGTTTCGGCCTTGTTCTGCGCAGCCTTTTGAAAAAGAAGCGGTTGATCACCACAACGCCTGCAAATGTCCATGCTTCTTGGTTCGTGAAGGCTTAGAATTCTGAATATTTGGTGAAGTATTCCATGGTGACCACGAGGTTTCGGTTCCCCCCGTCGCTGTCTGGGAAAGGCCCAGCTTTGTTAATGGCGATCCTCTCAATAGGTCCTCCGACGTTGCACTCGTGCATAGGGTCTAGAGTTCTGGTTATGGAGCCTCCGTTCTCCTCACAGTTGTCTCACCTTTTACGCACCCTCTCTCCGTCGCCCTAAAACTACAGCCAATTGTTTCGCTGCCTGACATTTTCGATGGTCTTTTTGGCTCCCAGTTTCCACCTAGTTGCCAAACAGACATTATTCCCAGCACTTCCTTCACCCTGCTGGAATGAATGACTGTCTGATCCGTTTTGGATGTTTCATCCGCTGAATCCCAGTAACGTTACAGCCAGATCTCTCTTACTTCGAGAGACTTCCACTGCGCTTAGCTGCTCTTTTAATCGAAGCCCATGTCACAGATGGCCTCCACTAAGGACGTCTTCCAGTCTCCATCTCGTGTAGTAACGACCGACGTCGTATGCAGTCAGCTGAACCCTCAACAGGACCACATACTCAAAAGCGGCGGTGGCCGTACAAAATTCTATCCAACATCCTTCTTTCAAAGTTAACTCAATATGCAGATGAAATTACTGGGAATTATCAGCGTGAATTTGGATGCAATAGGTAAACTACTGATCCTACTGATCATAAACTCTACATTCGCCAAATACATAAGAAGAAATGGCAGTAGATTGAAGTAGTGCATCAGCTATTTATAGACTTCAAGAAAACCTGTCATTTGGTTGGGAAACATTTTATCCATAAGAGAAAACCTACAAAAACTAATAATGCAAATGTACTAAAATTGTTATATCATGGACATATTTCATGGTTCTAGCACATGAATTATGGTGAAATGAACAAGAGTATGGTTATATTGTGTAGACAGTCATATGAAATGGCACTAGAGCAGTTAATACACAGAAATAAGTAACTGAATTAATGAATGTGTTGCTATGGCTAGCACCATCCTCCTGATTCACTGCAGCCAGATGTCCCTGCTTCAGCCATGCTCTGCTGCAAGCACACACCACATTTCTGAAACCTGACGAACACTTCCATAATAAGATCCTAGCTACAATATTAAAAGTAATGCACACATGACCTCGCACAATCCTCAGGTTACATACCTCTGAAGAATCTGACTTGGGTGTGTAAATCTATGCTACTTGGTCAGCACGCTACATACAAGACTGAGTAATGTGGTCACTTCCCTTGCACAGCTTCAGTCTTCACCAATTTTTTCATCCTATGTTGACTGTACAGTAGCCATGCATTTTCACAATATATGTACTGTACATAATTGTGGCAATTTCTCACATACATAAAAAAATGATTTAAGTAAAGATTTATGGAACTGAACTTTAATACAATATCAGTAACTCCCTGTACTGCAGCATATCACTCTGTACTCTAAATGTAACTCCTTATTCTTGACATCAAAGCTCTGAAATAAAGTACATTATACTGTGATATGATTCAACGAATGCATTGTCATTTCCAGTCAGTCTACCATATATACTGTGAAACCAAATTAGCACCACAGTTTGATCGTACAATTTGTGGTATTATATCGATGGTGACAGTAAATAAAAATACTTCCACCTATTAAAATTGTAAAATGTACCTAAAATGATAAAATGATGTTAATTACAAAATAATAATGAATTAGAATATTTTGGAAGGTAGTAGAGTACAGTACTTGAAAATTATTTTGCACTTTCCTTAAGAATCTCATCCATTCCTGTGCAATTTGTAGCATTAAAGTGTATCACCAAAACAGCACTAACTTATGAGGTTTGTCCCACAATAAGAAGCACTGGCTGACTACATTCTACTGTGAAACTACAAGACACTGGTCTCTCATAAGCTCAAATCTTTCTTTTCACTAACCCTTAGTACTGCCCATTTTCCTATATTTCACATGTAAAATAAGATTTATGACAATTAAAAATTGTACTGTAATGTTCTGTTCATCTGATGGCCATGTAACAGCCTCATTATTCCCTCTGTATACTCTGAATCTGGAATTAAAGACCATTGCCCATTTAGGTTAGGACTGATATGATGACGGCCACTAAAACAGCTGAAAAGACATTTCTGCAGTGCAAAATCAATAAATGTTTTTGAATAAGTAGTAAATGATCAATGCTGTCTTGTTTAGGTAGCCAAGCACTTCCTATGCACCTTACACACATTCCTTAACCCTTTAAAAGCCGAGTTAAATCCCAACTGCCATTTGATGGCATTATTAGGAGCTCACCATATTCTCCATGTTAACATGGTAAGGGTTAAATACCTTGGACAGGCAGTGTTATCAGACTTTATTTAATGCTTATCCATCACCAAAGTGTTTGATGGCAACTAGCAGAGTTGGCACTTAATGTCATATATGTCAAAATAATTGGGAATTCTTCTCTACAGACTTTCATAGCCACCAAGTGAGGATGACACTATATCAGGAATTGACTGAATAAAATGTTTAACCATATGAAATAACACAGACTGTAACCTGTTTAAAATGATGGTAAAAAATCTTAAATTAATTGTACAAAATGATAACAATTGTAGTCATTACGGTGCCCCTATGTACAGAAGTGTTCATCACTGTGGCATATTTCTGTACAGCAGTGGCTGATAGCTGTGTCACCTTGCCACTTTTTTGAGTAAAAGAAATTATGTTTGTTTTAGAGATGTAAATTTACATATAGTTTCCCAACAACATAAGGGCACCACATCAACTGCCACTTCTGCAAACAATTCTTATTATGAGGTTATGAGGGAGGTTTTAGAACTACGATATCCACATGATTCTGGGTGGAATGATCCAAAACTCTTTACTCTAGAGTCAATTACCTGTTTACCCATATGGGAAACAGAGTCAGGATGGCATAGTCATTGCAAAATATAGACCAATGGTTCACAGCTGGGGTTCCACAGAACATCATTAGGGGCAAAATGAGAAATCACAGAATAAATACATAAAAATTTTGAAATACTGCACAAAATTCCCAATAACCTCCAATTATCAGAGGAATTTTTTGCCCAAAAATTGGCAATACTGTATTACCCTCTATGCTGTAACAACTACCTCTTTTATTTTTTATCCTGTAAATGTTTTCATATGTAGAATTTCCTAGAAATATGAAAAATTACTTGAGGGGTTCCTCCATGGAACAAAGGTTGGTAAACACTGGTGTAGGTTATGGGCTGGACAGTCTGCGGTTCAACTCTCAGTTTACTGTCTCAGGAGGCTGCCAGCAAACTATTCAATGAGCAGTGCAGGTTCTTCTCCCTGAATGCAGAGCTGTGAAGGCAGGAAGCTGGCCACTTGCCTCCATCTACTCCTGAGATTAAAAAAAAGTGGAACAGTGTCTCTGCTCCTGCTATATGCCTGCATGGTGTGCAAGGCCAACTTCATCATTTACCTGCGTAATTTAGGGATGGACGGTTTGGCCATCCTCAATACTTCATTTATACTGATCATCAAATTCAATGGCAAAGAGCTTGGTTGAATCCAAACAAAAAATTTCTTTGAAGTAAAACTCTTGTGTCTGATTAGCATGCAGCATGAATGTCACAAAACACCTGCAACTTTGGTTAAGCAAGCCATAAAATACTGTACTAGTTGTTGTATTTCATCCATAGTAGATGTCTTCAAGGAAGTGGAGAAAATCACACAGATATGACTATCTACGTCAGAAAACGAGTTGGTTTGCTTATAATACCAACAAATCACAGACTTGAAACAAAATCCAAATACCTGAAGTCCATAGCCATCTTGGTAAGCTGTGCAAATTTGATTAAGACAAAACGAAGTTTGTAGAAACTGGCATAGAAATTTGTGTGAAAAACAGAAAAAGCTATCTCTTCTTTTGAAAGATCACTATTATTTACATGAATTCTGGCAGAAACAATATATTTTTCTCTTCTCCAAATGGCCTAGTCAGGCCGTTCAATCCACCCAGCCTCATATACTTCTCACCTCCATCTTATGACACAGTTAAGAATGAGTGAAGATATAATTCTACCCTCCATTAAGCGTTATGTCACAGAGAGGGTTTTACCTTTCTTTACTGTTACATGTAATTACAGTGATATTTATTTAGTCTGCTGATTAAAAACACAGTACATACATACAATTCAGAAGAACCTAAGGCAGTGTTCCTACATAAACAAACCCTTGTGTGTCTCATTTGAGGTAGCATTTTCAAAGGATGTATCCACAATACAAAGGAAGGTACAGGTGTTGAGTGCCAATGGAATCTTACTTGATGCTCATATTGCAATGCTGCAAAATCAGTAAACTAAACTGCTGATCAATTATGACTGATTACTTAATGAATGTACAGAATATATGTACAAACCCGTGGCCCATGGCGATATATGGCAATTAAGTAATTAGTAATGGTAGTTACGATAATAATGGGATGTGGGTATAGGGAGTTTTGGAGAGAAAGTTTCCCAGGAATTAAAAATATTACCACTCTTATCATATTATATATCTCGTTATTATTATTCGTTATTAATAATAGAGATTATTTTGTTTAAAATAATGTATATCATAACAATGATACCAGACAAAGATATGATTTACACTTGCCTCAGGTAACTCTAGCCGTGTATCAGAAGGGAGTGTATTATTCAGGCATCGAAGACCTTAGCGGTCTTCCCAAGGCAATTAGGGATATTTCCAGAAAGTCTAATATTAGTTTAAAATTGCTCTAAAGCACTTTATGCTTACACACTCATTTTATAGTTGAGATTAATTTTTTAACAAAAAGTAATATTTTCACAATTATTGTGTTTATATTATCCTGTCTTCTTACATTTTACAGTTATATTAAATTCTTCTGTACTTATTTATTATTCATTGTTCTTTTACTTCATTAATTTTTAAATTTTCTATCACAGTTTGTGTATATTTATTTAGCTTACAGGTTTGTATATTACACTTTAATTTATTTTGAAGTTGTATTTATAATTTTGTAATTATTTATATTTACTTATTTTAATTTGAAATTCTGTACTAAATTTGTACTGTTTTATATTAATCTTTCTTGATTGTCTGTCTTAGTGACAGGCTCTTCTCTTACATGCAGCTGACTTACTTGTTTTTTGACTGTTCCTATATTCATTGGATGAACTCCTGTATATGGATTTTTTGGAATACTATTAAAGAAACTAAAATGAATCCAACTTTTTTGAGGTTAGTGCACTCAATATGGAAAACACACAGAACTGTGTAGCGTAACGTGCGTCATAAATGATCTGTGGTCACATAATGTCTATGTACACTGTTTCATATGATAATGTCCTATAAGAAATGCGTTCACAATAAAAAGTTCTCAGAAGTCAAAGTCTTCCAGCTTATGGCACTATGTAATCTGAGGGATGGTTTCCACTGCCTCCATCTGCAGATGGCCTGCAAAGACAGAGGGAGAATGTTCCTCGAAAAGACTGATAATCAATCTTGATTTATGATTTTCAGTTCGTGTTTTAGTGGTTCCAGACAAAATCCCATATTCATAATGTATAATTTGCTCAATTACAGGTCTGTATTTTAGGTTTATCCCACATTTAAGGCATGCAAAATTCTGTCCCCTACACCATTTGGAACTTCAATTAACTGTTCAAATTCACAACCTTGCAGTGTGGGTTGCAGAAATAGTGCCATAATTATGTACAGTGGAAGAGAATGAGCAGTGAATTACTTTAGCAATGTACTAGCAATTTATGACTTAGCACATACATCATTAATCAAAAAGCCAGTAGAAGGTGTTATTTGCACATAAGCATGTTTCTAACTTAACAAATATTGATCTCAAATCATGGCTGTAAGGTACTCTATAATTGGTTGCCATTCCCCACACTTGCAGACAAATGGACACTTGAGCGAAAACAAATTTTTGTTTACTTTTCAAGTTATTTTTATTTTGTGTCCCATAAAATAAATATAAAAGAGTAAATATGAAATGGATTGAAGAAAAACATCATTTTGTTTAAATTTAGAGTCAATTACAGTGGTAACTATCTGTTTAATTTTGATACAATTCCTATTTCAGGTTTTTCTCAACTTAAGAGACAACAAGCTTGTCCCCCACACAAATCTCAAATCGAGATTATACAGCATTTAATCCCACAATGCATAGTTAACAATAAACAATCTTTTGTCACTTTACAATGTGCCTCCTACTTGTTTCATCCTGTATCAATATTAAAATATTCTGATCAATGAACAAAACACTTGTAGTCTAAACCCCTCTATGAAATGTTACATGACACTGCACTAGACCATGTAGACATTGAGACAATCCTTACAACAACTCAACCACTAGCACAAACACAGACCCAGTACACATTTATCCACCATGTTGTAAGCACCTTCTGTCAACACAGGGTAGTAGACCTTATACAGTTAAACAACCATAAATTTAACATCATGTACATAAAATCAAAAGACACTAAATTATTAATTAAGTAATTATTTTCAGGGTAATTCTCTAAAATGAAATACCCCTTCATATAGATGTTTGTCTGCACTATACAGTTTATATGAAAAGTATTTTTATTTAGTCTATGTTTTAACTTTAGTAAAAACTTTAATTGAATATGTCATATTCTGACTCCACATATGCACATCTGTAACAAAACCTGCCATTATTTTATACCTTTGTTGGAGTCCACCCTGATGTAGGAGGCACATTTTAAAGTGACAAGTAATTGTTTGTTCTTAATTGTGCAATTGCTGGCTTAAATGTTGTATATTTCACAGTACATGGTAAACATTAAATCTTAATATAGGGTTCCACTGCATATATGTTACCATCTAAATAAATAATTTTGCCTATCTATATATCCTGTCTTTCTGTGAAGAGTGTTAATACAACCAGCTTACTAATGCTGAACACTCTAGTGCCTTCATTTAGTATGTAGTTGGTGGTCCTCCTAGTCTATAATCTTGGAACATTTGATTCTTTTCTTATACAATATTTTCTCTTTTATATTTAACTAATTATTGTTCAAAAATGTTTCCTTTCACCTTTGCATTTACATTCATTTCAAAAGCTTATGTAACCCATTCCCATATTCTTGGCATAGAGGATGTTATTGTCTTTCTGCTCATCTCCTGAGAACTCTCAGTTTCCAAATTTGTATCTACACCATGTTATCTCATTTCCTGTCATTCATATTAACACAAGCTATATTCATATGTATCCACCCCATTCTTACTTCATAACCAAATATGCAACTGAAGATATCATTCCTTCATTTTTTCTGTAATCAGCTGTCTTTATATCACTGAATCTTGTTTTCATAATTCTGAGTTGTGCCATACCCATTGTGTAATATAAATTATTAAGTTGTTTTGAAGTCAATAACACAACTAATGTTTAGATGGATGTTATATTCTAGGTCAAAGAGACTACATGTTTTGGCCGGTAGTGGCCATCATCAGGTCTTTGTCGTTTGGCAAACTTAAGAGTACTTTATACAATTGTGTGTTGGCTTGTTTGATGCGGAGATCTCAACATCATGGCCTTTTTGAGTTTGATATATCTATATTAGGTGTGTGGGTAAGCCATTCAGTTAACCTAACGGTATAGTCATATAATATCAACTTGTTTTCATAATTTTCAATACTGCCCATACAGCCCATTCCTGTCTGTTTTGTCAAACATACCCATCTCACTCTTCTGTATTTCTTCTTTTAGACTTGCTATCTAGCTTCTCCATTTCAAATTTCCTACCTGCCACTGGCAGGAACTTTTTAATAGCTTTTCTTGTTCCATCTGCAGGATTCTGGCACATACTCTTACTACAGTGCCAACTTTCTTGTCTCTCCTCCTTTCTCTACTAAGCTGTGATCCTGCTGTTCTTTTCACTGTTTTCACAGCATGTCTAGGGAACCTTAGGGCTTTCTTACAGAATCTCAGCTCCTTGTTTTGAATTTGCAAGTGCAGCTTCTTGAATTTTGATGATGTGTTCAAATCACCTATATTTCAGTGCTACAATGGGTTTCAGGAAAAGAAAGAAGCTATGTGGGAGATTGTGGATCTGTCTGAAGTTTTCTCTGATGATCTTAAAGCACAGCAACGATGACGATGATGATGATGACGACGACGACAACAACAACAACAACAACAACAACAACAAACAACAACAACATCATTTTGTGGCACTCCACTGCACATTCAGATCTTCTGTCACAAGGCTTTGAAGATAAATGAGAATTCCAGTCACAATGATGATGCTCCTGTTTTTTATGAACAAGTTCCCTAATTAGCATCACTCTTTCAGCCATCTTGTCTGTGTATGTGCATACTGAATGCCCAGTAATTTTGCCACAGCATTTTTGAACTCAGAAAACTCACTAAATGTTTAATGTTGCTGCTGTTTCCTTTCAAAAAGCAGTTAAGATCTCACACATTTCTGTAACTCAGTTTGATGTGTAACTTGATATACAGATACCATTTTTTGACATACACCTTTTTCTTTTAGCAGGACACAAACTGCAGAGATTAAACATGCAACTTCACTTCACACAGGCTATGTCTGAGTGACAAGAGCTACAACTGCAATCAAGTGCAAATGTTTCACCTGACTCAGCTCTACCTCTACACAGTACAGAAATTTTGTCCTCTCTGCAGTATTGTCATAATGCCACCAGTCTATAAACTCATTTATCATGCAATGTACCTGCTGATCAGTTCATCCACATACCCATTAAATTCATAATCAATTGCAGCTCTGACTACATGTTCATTATAAGTGAACTGAGAAGTAAGGGAGGTTGATTACAACTATGTTTGATGGTATCTTGCTGCATAATTTATTGCGTACCATCAAATGTAGATGTGCGTTACTTTATTTTCTTGTAATTTTACCATGTGTAGATCACAGTGGGGTGTTCCTTGTAAAGATATATTAATTTTCATTTGAAACTTAACTCAAAGTATGGCCATTATGCAACTCAACATTTAACAGCTTTTGCTGCTCTATCACAGTCTGAGGGCCTGTTGCCAGTCCTGCCACACAGTCTCCTTTGTGGGTGAACAGGGTCATAACTTCAAACCTGCAAAATGGAGACGTCTGTAACTGAAATGAAGAGACTCTCATGACCTTGAGTCAATTAACTGAAGAGTCCTCTTCTCAGGAAAACCACAAAACCACTGCATGATTAACAAACTCTATTTCCATGTGTGGTACCGCTTGCAAGTAAATCACTACATTACTACAGAACTTAATGCCGCGTGTTTCTTTATTACTCTCATCATTAAAATATGGTGGATATTGGAACAGTGGTATGCAGCATTACTTTTCTTTGTACCTTAGAAGTTCACGAGGGCACCATGTTGAATTAATGCTTTTAGACTGTGCAATTGAGTCTCACTGTACTTTAGAAAACAGTTTCAACTGCAGGACTGAGAAACTCTAATATTTGGTGGGAAAATGACAGATTAGAATGGAGGAGGTTGTGGCCTGTTTCAAGGTGCTGTTCCTGCTTATGCCTGGAGAGGCTGATAAAAGGTGCGAATAATCACAATTTAGATTGGAGACTGTCCTAATACATCTGGTACATTATAGTTGAACCAATCTCATCAGTTTTAGCATAGGAAATGAGAATAAACTCAGAATTTTTGAGGAAATATGAAGACATAACACATTCATGACATTAAGTAACCTCATGATTCCACTTCCTGAACCTTGCCATGCATCACACTACTAAGATTAACCCTTTAAACGCCGAGTTAAATCCCATCTGCCATCTGCTAACATTATTAGGAGCTTACCATATTCTCCACATTAGCAGGATAAGGGTTAAGTTATATGTTATTGCTGTATCAGAATTTGAAGTTGCACATAGAGCCTTCTCGATATAAATTAATCGCATCTACTCAGATGCTGCCATATCTACAGCTTTTAAACTTCTTGTATTACAGCACATCAGGACCTGCACCACAAGACAGTAGTGTTTGTACGGTTTTACCTTGATTCATCACTCAACTTAAACAAGAACATCTTACTAATGCAGCAACCAGTCCCATCACTCACATCATGCATTCACCGTATTCACAGTGTAGCCGATCATTTTTAGTATAATTGTTTATTAGGACTGTTGGTGTCAGTTAGGGACGGTTCATGGCCATGCGTTGTAGGTTAATCTGTCAGCGTATGTTCAGGACCTTTGGTGATAGGTAGGAGGGGAGAGATTTAAACGGCGAAACAGTTAGCAGCTGATAACGGACACTAGCAGTCCAGTAAGGAAGTCAGTCGCGTTCGAGTGTGGTGTAGGTGGGAGTACAGAGAAGTGACTGTGTTATTTTAATAAAATATGATTTAGTTGTTTGACTTGATACAGCATGACTTTTTTATTTTATCAACAATTAATTGAGTAAATAAAACAACAAGTAAAAAAGAAATAATTAAAACTGTATGTGATTCGGTGAACCACACCCGTTTCCCGAAAGAGAATCACATACCGGACTGAGCGCGTCGGGACAACAAAATTACGAAGGGTGATCGTGTAGAGAAGCATGGACAGAACACGAGAAACTTTCCACAAAATGTGTCAGAACGTAATGCAACAAATAATTCACGGAATGAATAATTGATAGTTTGGTTATTCAACAACACTTTTCAAATGTACAGGTTCATCATGTGCTGAATAGCCATTCAGCACATTGATGAACTTGTAGGGGTGTACATTATACAGTACCGATCATGGCCTACAGAGACATGACACACCTCTTTTCTGGTCAGATGGAGAATAACTACACATCTCGCCCCCACCAGGATTCGATTCCCAGACGGTTCAGCCCGTAGCGATTCGCCATACCGACTGCCTCAAAACTTTATACAGACTAAACTTTTTGAGATGATTTCTCGATTTTTCTCACCATCTCACTTTATTTATTCGTTTTTTGTTTTTTGGTCAGAGGCCTTGCTTAGTCATGACACAATGTTTACTGTCCCTTACGTAGCTGAATCAGTCACGTTCTTTGGGTGCTTTGAAGAATTTTCATGCTTTTTAACTTTCTCACAGAAATGTTTTAAATCCGTTCCTCCAGGTTTCAGGGAAGTTGTGTCACCTCCAAACAACAAACACGGGAAGCAAAGCAGAGCGTCTCTTTCAGCGCAGCCACTGAAACACGTTTAGCGTGTGTAGCAGGTTTAAACATGCTCACTTAAATTTGTTTTCTGCCTGCTTATGATTGAGAATTAACTCAATCGGGCACAAACTGAAATTCTTAATCTCAGTCTTTTTTGCTAGAGTTAATTGCGAAAATTTAATGGCCTGTAAATACTTCACACCCTTCTTGTTCATGTTTATCTTCAGATTGCAACGACTACAATTAAAATATCCACAAATGTGACTTTGAAATTATCAAAATTTAAGGTTTTTAAGCTAGAAAAGGTAAACAGATACACGAAGCCCTCTTTGAAACACTCTCTGGGCTGCACCGCATGGACCTCGGCCGGCGATCTAGCTGCCGATTTCATTCCAACCGTCCGCCATAGTTGTTCTGACAAGTCGCGCAACGTCTAGGTATGTCACAGCCCTCTCATTTTTCTGTTATCCGTAACGGTTGGAGTTCTTCACGAGTTTTTGAATTTAAAATGATTTAGTGCGTATTCTTTCAAAGAATGCACGTATCTCCTATAGAAACCTTTATTCAAATATTTTTTTTCAATTTTCTTTAAAGTACTGGAAGGGCTGCAGCCCTGCAGCCTTAATGGGTGAGCCGCCCCTTGTTCTAAGGGGTCACAGCACGAAGGACTACAGCAGCATAATCTGGTCTGGGCGAAATGGAAGGGCTGAGAAGGACACGGAGGCAGTGGAAAGGGAAGGTATTTTGTTTTTGTAGTTTACAAATTTTCTCTCCGGGAACAACGCCCATTGCACAGCAGTGACTAAACATCAACAAGAGTCTCTTTAATTACTCAGTGTTTATATTAGATGGCTACAGGAGATAGCATTAGAACGGCACGCCGCTAGTTTAAGATTTAATTAATTGACATAGCTGATTGATGTTGCCGAAACGTAACCTTCTGTTTAAATCCACGACCATCTCAATAAAAAGAAAAACACCACAACAAAATTTAAAGGCAGGCTTAGTTACTGTACCAGGAATCTGAGGTGCTGTCAACTTGTAACAAAACACCTTTTTCATTAACTATAAGGACGCAAAACCGCCAGCCTTCTGGCTCAGGCTCACATTAAATACCTGAATGATATGCAAGGGCCTGGAAGATTCTTTCAGCACTTCTTCCGAGTAACAATTGTAGGGAAAGAGGTGAAAAGTGAACTGACTAATGAAATAGGCTGCCGATCATCCGTGAAAGACACGTGTGTAGAAAGGATAAAAATTGTTAATGAACATTATCGAAACCACAAACAGTTTAAGGTTTACCGATCATTTTTGCAATGTAGTGTCGAATTCTTGCTGTATTGTTTATGTTTCAAAATTTTTAGTGCCTTTAAATTTAACGAGATAGTAGACAAATTGTCCGAAACGTCGGTAATATATCCAAAACTTAAGTCTGGAGGAGGCTAGAAGAAGGAGAAGACACGGCCCGGAGGCGGTTCGAAGCAGCACTGAAGATGAAGACAAAGAAAGAAACAAAGAACATGACATAGTATCTAACAAAAAAGAAGAACATGACATAGTGTCTAACAAAAACGAAGAACATGACATAGTATCTAACAAAAACGAAGAACATGACATAATATCTAACAAAAACGAAGAACATGTCATAGTATTTAACAAAAACGAAGAACATGACATACTATCT
>Ga0131853_10008901_pt1 | contig 18319 bp, 9 predicted proteins | sample TergutLab28metaG_FD_92764 | JGI IMG/M metagenome (GOLD analysis project Ga0131853, IMG submission 92764) | Labiotermes labralis P1 segment gut microbial communities from Petit-Saut dam, French Guiana - Lab288 P1 (version 2) (version 2) | ecosystem: Host-associated > Arthropoda: Insects >... | reverse complement strand
TTTCATGCCTCTACATGTTTCGAGCACATGTGCTCATCATCAGGAGGTCAAAATTGCATTACACAGCCTCTGGTATCATCACACCTATAGGTGTGATGATACCAGAGGCTGTGTAATGCAATTATGACCGACCTCCTGATGATGAGCACATGTACTCGAAACATGTAGAGGCATGAAATAAAACTTATTGTGAAACAAAAAGTTTGTGCATCAAGTTGGTTAAATACTGAGATAAATATACTGAGATGCACGGTCAGCAAAACGTCAAAAAAACTTATTACTATTTGCCCTTATAGTATAATTTTATTTTTTCTATTCTGAGGATATAAGATAACACTGCGGAACGGCATTAGCCGATTGGTTACTGTAATAGTGTCGTATTCTATGTTGTAGGTTTATATGTTCTTTACCTAATTTTGATAAACGAGTTAACGGGAGTCAAAATTGCGAATGTGACCAATTAAATTAAAGCAGTGTGTTTATTGAAACTGAATTAGTGGGCAAAACAACTACAGTTTTCCTTAAATTTTCACTACGCTTATTGACTGACAAGTTTATATTGATGACACATTTTGAGTTTTGGCTGAATGAATGTATCTAATAATGGTTCTCTTTACTGACAAATTTCACTTCTAATTTGTAGTGTGTTCAAGTTCCCATGACAAATTAAAGAACTTATTACATTTCCAAAATGAATGTTATCTTTCTATTTAAGGTACATTAATGTGACTAATTGAAGTTTATAAAGAATATTCGTTATACACTGCATTATTCACAAATATTTTACCTTTATTTTGTATAATAATATATACCTCAACTATTATGTTATTAAAATATAGAATTTCGCATTTGTGCATTGGTTCTAAAACCTTTGTAATAGATCGAAATGATGAGCTGATTGAAATTGTTAATAAAATTATTATTTTTGCATCTAGTTGGTTGTTTATATTATTGTATGAATGGTGCACGGTTACACGAACATCACATTTATATAGTCAGCCTTAGGCGAATGAAGTAGGGCTGATGATCGTTGTAGAATCGATAAAGACAGAAGACAGCTAAACTACTAGGTCACTTTGTCTACAACAAATCCTACATGGACTAACTTGGAGCAGATAAAATTTTAATCGATTATAACAGGGTTAGAGACAGAGTCAAATATTTATGAAATAAAAGTAATGATGTTTGTCTAAAGAAAACTAAGGTTGACTTGCATAGCAATGGGGACAGAAAAAGAACATTTCAAAGAAGAGTAAGAAGTCAGAAGTGGTTTAAATTTAATTTATGAAGAAAGTAATATTAATGAAAAGAATAATAAGGTAGGATTCCATATTGTTAAAAATAACAGTAGTGGTTTAGTCCATAAAACTTAGTGGACCATTTTAAATATTTACAACTTTGAAATTCTTGTGAAATTTTCACAAACGAAAAATTATGCCCTTTTAGTAGAGTTTTGTGCCTTGATATTATTATTATTTTTGAGAGTAGCAGTTCAAGAGCTAACGTAAAGAAGGGAGAAGATTGTTATCAAGTATGTTTAAAATGTACTTTAAAATTTTAAATCCATGTTCTGGATCAATGTGATTACATCACTTAGCAGGCACGTGAAGTAGACTTACATTGCACATTCAGCAGAGCGAACGTCCGTCTAGGGACACTAGTCTCAGGACAGCTCTATCTTAGGTACTTTCTAGAGGACTGTGTGAAAACCTGTAACAATTTCCAAGCACTGTTACCAGCAAATGACTTGCTAGACTTTCCAGAACGTCCCTTATGTCAGTCTGGTATACTTACACCTACATCAAATATCATGCAAAATTGAAATTATTAAAAGTATTGGTGGTTTAGTTTACACAATTTCTGCTAAACATTAGTAGATATTTAAAAATATCAGTTTATCAGTAGCGTGTTTAGGTAGTAAACTAAGGCAGTCTGACCTCAAATGAAGCCAGGCCTTTAGAAATATAAATACATTTAAAATATTAAACAGGTCATTAGGATCAACCAGCTGTATTATTATCATTATCAACAACGTAATCATCATCATTTTTTTGTAAAATTTAAGGAAAGAAGACGCTTAATAGAAGGGTGCGAAAATGTAAATACTACAATTAAATTAATCCTGGAAAAATATATTTTGAATTTGTGAACTGTATTCCGCTGACTGAAGATCAACTACAATGTCTGGCTTCTGTGAAGAAGGAGATAAAATTTCAATTCCATTATAATATGAATTTATTCATTAAATATTTAAGTATGAACTTTTGAAGGCTACTCCTGTAATATGAACTTGATAAACTTCATTATCTGTGATTTCTGTTGAAGTAAGAGAAACATTTAACAACTCTTCGCCATATAATCTTGTAAAGCTGGTATCTTTCAGATAATCTGTTCCCTAATGAGGAGTTTGAATGGAACAATTCTCATTGTGATGCTCTTGTGCCACTTTTGTTTGCAATAGCTGCAGTGGACACACACATATCGATGTGGAGCTGTTTCAGCAGCAGTCGAAGCAAAAGGGGCTGCACGTATGGAGATAAGGAAGTAGCAAACACAGTGAACTTTGTAATCCTTATTCGACCTGAGCTGCCCCCCCTAATAACCACAAGCAGCAGTAAGATTTATAAAACAACGTGCCTAGTTATGAAATTGGGAACAACTTTGCATATCTGATTGCAGTTAACTCTTACATTTTTGCAGCTTCCAAACTCAGCGTAGATAACATTTGCGCAGTCGGTTCTACAACCCTCCTTGGGAAGGAAATTAAAGACAACTCCCGAAAAGTGTCAGTGCATATATTATTATTGTCTTTGTTTCTCCACAAACTTTAGACTCCTCTTACACCCTTGGTGAAATACATGCATTATTCTATACGTGTACCCACTCCAGAAATAATTTTTACATTCATTGTAATAAATAATTGAAATAATCACGGAAAGACAAGATCATATCCAACTGCCTACCTGCCCTTGTGTGTTATTTTCGAAATTCTAAAAAGAATTTCTATGAAATTTGGTAATTGAAGACTCCACTACAGTAATACAATACAGAAGACTTATTGCTAGGTTCATAATTTCTTGTATACGAATAATGAAACTCCAGAACCATTTGAAGGGGTTTTTTTTATTGGGGTAATCAATAAATTGTTAAATACAGGCAGTGTGGATTGGCTGTAAGTAAAATTCAAACACATTCTTTATTTCTTAGAAATATCTCCAAAAATTCTGAAAGATAAATTTGAGACCTCACTGAAAATCTTATTAGGGTTATATTTATTTGAAAGCTACTAATGGAGTTACACATTTCACATGTTCTTACACAATATATTTCTGATATCGACATAGACTACTATACGTGTGTGCTGCTGTTTAGTCGTGTTTGCGAATGAAATTAGGCTTTTTGTCTTTAAACATTTCTTGTATTTTTAATAATACTGTCAACAATGAATTCGTAGCCTATATGGATATATGAATCAAAGTTGCGTTCGTCAGCACTCTCCATAAATAAAAGAACTACTGCTCTACTATATATATATATACATACATACACACACCTCTCCTTACTGTGGTGTTAATCCATTAAAGTAAGAGACTTAGCCTTTTACGAAGGCAAGACATTCTTAATATTCTACACTCGGTACTTTATCCTGTTCTGTCTCTTGTCTAAAACACTTGCTCTCGTAATTTCTCTTGTCCGGTCACAAGTTCACTTTGAAGGCGCCGTGGCCTCTTTTGCTGATGGAAGGAACAAAATTAAATTTGAAAGCCTCTGTGTGTGTGTGTGTGTGTGTGTGTGTGTTCCTTTAACGTTTTACATCGGACGACGTGGTGCCAGAAGGTTGTATGTGTTCTCTCGCTTCAAAAGCGATACAAGGCTCAATATTGACGTTGAATTTCTGAATGGAAACACAAAACCTAATACGTAAGTTTTCTCGGAGCTAGCTCGATATTACCTTGCAAACGGAGCACAGTCTTTTGACCTAAGCTGGACACGGCTCTGAACCTCTCTAAATTAGGAGCTTGTTTTTTGAGTTCCATTTGGGACTTCTACAGACCGCTCCTATAAAATGAACCAAGACTACTCTTTTGCTGGTGCAGAACATTAAGATAGGCCAATCATCACATAATGGAATTACTACCAAACCTCCAAGGAATTCACTATTTTAAATTTTACTTTTAACTCTTTAGCGACGAAAACTAACAGATGCATTTAGAGATTTAGTTCGTACTGCGCAGTGAACATACACCTTCTCCGTTTAAAATCCAAACACATCGTGCTCTACAGGGAAATAACCTATTTTTTGCACACTTTGTGAGTAGAACATAGATTTTTTTAATGTGAACCCTGGAGTTTCCAATAGTAAAAACTATTCCTTGAAGGGTTAATCCGAGAAGTCTACAGGGCCTAATGCGTAAGCTTTGAAGAAGAGAAAGACTCTATTTCCCATTTTCTGAGGTTATTTAATACAAGGGTCATTGCGAAGCGAAAATAATAATATATTACATTCCTTAAATGTGGCTTCGAAGAGGAAAGTCCTTACTGATGCAACATGAATCTTATCTTAACCATTAATTAAAACGTTCCTTAATAATTATAATGGTATCAAATGAAATAAGAGGGAATTATACAGAGCGGTAGAGAAGTCACTTTACGATACAGGCAGAAAATTACTTGAAATTTACCACAAGAACATCGCAAGAACACTCACAGCTGCAAAGCTTTAACAATGTTGCCAACACCTGTCACCTCGCAAGAAGAAATTATCATCCCAGAAGCATTGACAAAGAAGCAAATATCGTATGTACGACCATTTTTTTTTAACACCGAGTTTTAAAAGAGTTTTGCATAATTCTGTATATCAACAAACCAACTGCTTTAAGCAATAGCATTTCTAAGTCGTGTTTATAAAATGCCCCTTTCGAATCCTGATCGGAACTCTTTCCATTCTAATGTTTTTCATGCTTGTTCTCAGTATATGGAGACGAGTGCCTGTTTATTACGACATAACCGGCCACGAAAGATTCTTTCCATAAGTTTCCAATTCTCTGTTTCCGGTCATCTCACCGCTCGAAGTTATACAATCTGACATGTTGACAGAGTAATTTAATAAGTCAAGGTAGATGAATAATACAATATCATTGATTTTTAGGTAAAATATTAATCATATGCAGTGTAAATCACAATTATATATTGGGGACTTTTTTTTATTTTCCGAAACAAACTATAAATTTCAGTTTTTTTATAAAGACATCGCCCGGCTCAGACACAAAACTATAAGAGGAAAACAACACTTTGTGTTCAGATCATTCCTATCCAATAAGTGGTTCTGAGGTGTGCCATCCCCGTTGTGTGTCTAAACTATAAGGTGCATTACGAGCATTAAGGTACCACACCTGCAATCTCATTTCTCACCTAACCCTACACCTACCCAACCGGAAAGTTTCACATCCAGCTACCTACAAATTCATTGACCCAACAGACATCCCACCAAATTTAGCTTAACAAAATCACGTAAAATGATGATGAGATCTCAACATCACGGCACGGTTTAGGCATATTATTTAAAACTCTTTTAGCAAAAAAGTTGTCAAAACCTGAAGAAGGTCGCTATAGGCCGAAACATGTAGTTTTTCCATTGCTAATAAACACCATCATTTAGCCATGTATTCAGAGTTGTGTTTTTGACTGAATTTACCTCACCATATACCAATAAGTGGGATTAAGCCTTCAATATTAAAGATATTCATGTAGGTATTTTTATATCTCTTTTTAATCGGTAATATTTGATGTATAAAACCTTGTCTTTTAAGCCAGTTACCAATAGTCGCTCTAGTATAAAACCGAAATGTGTCAAAAATTTGGAAAGTAAATTTGGATTGGTGGTCGTTGAATGAGACTGCAATAACCCTGCAAATAACATGTACCATTATTTATAAAGTCAGCAGCATGGGTCTGAACACAATTCGAGGCAGCCTGGATTTACGGATTTCATTCATGGAGAGTCGGTCACCATTGAACTGGTAGGTTTTAGTGCGAAATAGATACTACATAAACTCAAAAGGTTACTTGAATAAAGATAGACCAACTTGATGTCACTTGCTTTATTATTTCACTATTTAATGCTCAACATGTTTCGAATGTTAATACATCCATCCTCAGGGCTTGTGACTTATTTGTTGAGTTATTTCATGGGTTGCATTGCTCTGGTTCGATGTGTGTTGGTGTTACGGTGTGGTTCGGCTGGGGTGGTGTGGTATCAGGATGCAGGCTGAAGCGTGCTTCAGCCTGCATCCGGATACCACACCACCCCAGCCGAACCACACCGTAACACCAACACACATCGAACCAGAGCAATGCAACCCATGAAATAACTCAACAAATAAGTCACAAGTTCCTGAGGATGGATGTATTAATATCTGAAACATGTTGAGCATTAAATAATGAAATAAAAAAGCAAGTGACATCAAGTTGGTCTTTCTTTATTCAACTATCAAGATGATGCACGGTCCAATAAACATAAACTCCAAAGGTTAGGATTAGTGTGAAGTTGTAGCAACGTATGAAAACAAAATACTTGTGATAAAACTGGTATAGACTGTTTTCTTGGTTTTATATAAATTTACTGGTTCCTGGAAATTTATAATTTATGCTTGTTTTTGTAAAATATAAGTATATTCCACCAAGTTGGTACACATCTGTTATAATAACCCCAGAAAAAGTATCTGATTCATCACAAAGACAAAAATTTGTCACTTTGCCATTACGCCCAGGCTGTCATTTTGGCCGGCCAAACTCACTATCGAGTTGGTACTCGTGGGTGTTACCGGGCGGTAAAGTGACCGGGACGAGAATCCCATTACTCACTTCTATCCATTACCGAGATTAAGCCTAATGGAAGCATAACACTTGAATTTTCAGGACCAAGAAACTAAAAATTCGATTTTGGGCAGAATTTGTTGCGGCAAATTTGTAATTTCGGAACGTCATTAATATGAAGTACGGTTGCCAGCCACTTGTGCGTAATGTCTATTCTCGAAGTCAGATTCATTATTTTATTCATGACTACTTATCCAACCAAACAAACAAACAACAAATTAACTAACTAACTAACTATACACAGGAGGATCCTTCTTGAAAAATATTGTTCTCTCATTTAGTCAAGATATTGGCTACACTTTATGGAAGTCTGATGTTCATTAACATGATCACAAAATCACGCCATTTGTCCTTATCCTGTGCCACTCCAAAAACGTGCACGCCTTGATGCTCTATTTACTTAAGATCCTTTTTAATTTTATCCTCCAACTTAAGTCTAAATCTTCCAAGTGCTACTAAACACCCTGTACACACTTCAGCTTCGCAAGACTCACGTGACTCATCTTTTTTTTTTTTACTTCATCTTCCAAATAAAATTTGGCCAGCAGTACAAGTCATTAAGCTTTCCTCTATGCAGTTCTTTTTTTTTGTTAGTAAAGGCTCAATAAATAAAGTAACAGTCTATCAACCCACAACCCTCTTTCGACATCAGTCTGAATCCTGCACAGCAGCACAGTGCGTCTAATCACCAATGCAGAAGATGACTATAAAACTTTGACTCACTCTTGCTGCAAATATTTGAAGGGAGCAATATGGCTGCCTTACTTCAAAAGCATCGTCGGTACGGTGTTCGTTCTCCTTGCCTGTCAGGTCATATTCACATGAAGGGGTTGAAAGGGAGGAGGTTGCTAAGGTGCGGGGACTGACTGAGGTTAAAACACAAGAAAACAGAAGCGAAACTCCTTTTACCATGTAGTGGGAAAAGGGCGGAAAGGAGGGGGGGGGGGCAAAAATGGGAGTTATGGGATATATCGAGTGCACAGACAGATCTCGGTAGGTGTGATTGTCATTGGCACATAAGTTGTATCCGGAAGGTCCAGAATTGAATCCTTCACATAAGGATACAGTTGGTTATTATCTGTTACTCGCTACAGATTCTGGGATTTTATCTTTATGGAGATTCGGACTGGAGTCGGGATGGCCTAGAAGTTATATCCACTAGCTACGGTCTGGGCGGTGATGAGTTCGAATACTGCGAGAAGCAAGGGGTTTCCTGTCTTGCTCAAGCCGTGAAGATTATCTCTGTGGATCAACCAACCTCCTATTCAATGATTACCGGAGTTCAATCTTGGGGTTAAAGCGGTCGGCGCGTGAAGTTGACCACTCACTTTTATCTAGTGCCGAAGTAAAAATAAGTGAATTTATACTTCTGTTTCCCCTATATTCCTTCATGGTGTTAAGAGGGACATCTTTACCTTTACCATTATCAGACGACTTCATTTTACTGCCAGATTGACAAGAGGTCTTTCATGAATATTATTTTAATTTATATAAAGTATACAGATAGAAAGCATCATTAAATAATTAAAGTTTATTCAATAAAAATTTCGATAAACTTAAGGTAAAAGCAGAAAGCGATCTTAGAACATGAGCTTGGTTAAGAAGTAAGAATCCAAGACGTATGGTTATTTGTTCATGCTGGGTGATCCTATTTTGTACATATCGAAGACGTCCTTCCATCTATTGTTTGTTTCCAACGCTCTTGTATTCTCTTTTTTTAATTTCTTGCCTTCCCTTCTCTTTGTGTATTTGTTTCTTTATTTTATTCTTTTCTTTCTTTACAAATCTTTATTCTTTCTTTATTTCTATGCGGTATGAAAAATTAACTTTACAAAAAGAGGAATATTTTTCTAAATATCTGGCAGAATTTTTTCTGCCAAACTTTTACGTGAATAAGACATTTCAATTGGCACGCCGTTATGAAACTCACTACACAAAGTAGCTGGAACGAAGTAAAGAGAGACCGCTATCAAAGTAATGTACGTAACTTGGGGGGTTTCCATCCCGTTGTGTGTAAGTGAAACAGCGTTCTTTATTTGACTGTCGTTACACAACAATGTGGTGCAATGTTTTCATTATGCAACTATCAACTAAGCGACATGTTTCGACCCTATAGGGCCATCATCAGGCTATATAAAATAATGGTGATTAGACAAGGTACATGCGGTAGTACCGCATGTACCTGCATATGATTAATATTTTACCTAAAAATCAATGATATGGTATTATCCATCTACCTTGACATATTAAATTACTCAGTCAACATGTCAGATTGTATAGCTTCGAAAGGTGAGATGACCGGAAACAGAGAATTGGAAACTTATGGTAAGAATCTTTCGTGGCCTGTTATACGAAATATACAGGCAGTCGTCTCCAGATACTGAGAACAAGCAGTACTACCGCATGTACCTTGTCTAATTACCATTATTTTATATAGCCTGATGATGGCCCTGTAGAGTCGAAACATGTCGCTCAGTTGATAGTTGCATAATAAAAACATTTCACCACATTGTTTTGTAACACTGTTTAAAGTACGTAAATTATTTATGGGTGAAATATTATTTCACAGTCGGAAAATTTATAAATTTGAAACCAGAATAATTTTGATACTGGGAATATTTAAACGAAGTTAGGCAAGAATTTGGCCAATTTTAAGTATATTAACAAATTCTTGTAGTACATTTGTCTACAGTGTGTTGAAATATGGAATGTTAGTAATACAACGAAGTGTTTCGTTTTACCTTTACAGAGAAATTTAGATTTTGGGTAATATCATAAATGCAAATTAATTCTTTTCTCCTATTTTTGTTACACACTTTACGCGAGCGCCCATCATACGACTGTCTTAAATATTCAGTAACTAATTTATTGTTTATTCATCCTTATTACTGAAATGTTGACCTGTCTGCGGAAGTAACCAGCTAAATATTTGCTCGGTAATAAAAGCACAATTTCAACAAAGATATTTAAAACTTCAGCCGCTGGAAACAGCGCAGAGTCGACTGCATTCTAATTCCTCAATCATAAATAATATCTTCTTCTTCTGCTTCTTCTTCTTCTTCTTCTTCTGCTTCTTCTTCTTCTTCTTCTTCTTCTGCTTCTTCTTCTTCTTCCATTGGCACTACAGCCCGCTGTGGGCTTTGGCCTGTCGAACAATATTCTTCTTTTTTTTCCTATGTGCCACCAGCTCTCTCCATCTTCTCACTCCAGCACTTGAATATCTCTTTCTACTTCCTCTTTCCATCTTTTCCTGGGTCTTCCCCTTCTTCTCGTCCCTTCCAGTTCTTGAGTGAAGATCTTTTTAGGCATCCTATCCTCGTCCATTCTCTCTAGGTGACGTAACCAGCTTATCCTTTGCCATTTTATCCATTTAACTATAATATCTCCTTTGTTCATCTCTTCTAGCATAAATAACATCCTTGACATAAATTTTAGACTCTTGACTCCTTGAAGTTTGAAGTGACTACTGAGGCTTGTATGTCAGAATTCTGTACTTTTCTTCCCTTTATCAAAGAATTATTATGCCCTATCCTACATAGTCTCCTGAAGTTTATGACTCTTATCAATAATTTCATTTAGGTAATAGAATTTACGGACATTAAATTTTTATTCTTCAAATAAGAGAATTAGACTATTATTAAATTATTCATTTCACTCGTCTTAGCCACAAACCTTTATCGTATATCAAATAATCTATCTCCTCCCCAAGTTTAGAGTGTATCAAGTATAGAAATATTTTCCTAAAGAGAAGTGTCTCTCAGAATATCAAAGACGATTGAGGGGCTAGGGTCTTGTGACGTTAGCATCATTTTTAAAGTTTTAAAAAGAAAGGGAATTTCCAAGATTTAAAAATTAAAAAGAACAACAAAGATCCATTGGTCTGCCTCTCCGAAGTACGGTCGTTATCGTGTACTGTACTGCTCTCTCTGAAACTTCCCCAAGCTTCGTGTTCCTTCTGCACTAAAACGAACTCATTTATTTTATTTTACGATTGTACTTATTGCCTCCTCCCGCACCTCCCATCCCCCCTGCCCTATATGTTGTGTACACAAAATCTCAACTTTGAACATTAAATGGTGAAAGAGGGGTCTCTCTCTGTCTCGCCATAACCTCGGTTACGGATTTTGCATGGAAATTAGAAATGGCGGCAAGGGAAGATGAGGTAGAGGAAAGGAAAAGGATTTAAAGGAGGAAAAGTGAGTGAGGAGTGAGTAGAACGTTAGGAGGGATGGAAGCTTACTAAAATGAAGAAGAAGTAGCAACGGCAACAGCAATTAAAATCCTAAGCCTTCCATTGGTGGCTTGCATTCGAGTGGAATAGAAACGACTTACTTCCAGCGAGGTATGAATTCTAAACATTTATACTGCACACAGAAATAGGAAGAGTTGGGTGAATTAAACTTTGAGCTGATGCGGCTGTTTTTTTAAACTCTGAGCCGATCATGCAATTAATTCCGTCTATTATTAGACTCAAACACGAACAAAAATGCATCCCCACTCTTCGCGCATATTTCTTAGCACGTGTATCCGAGCAACAGCCTGAGATGTGGCGCACATTCGATGACACTAAATACATTTTGTAACTTTATTATTTACTTGTTACCGGTGCTTATCAAATATTTCCCGATTGACGGCGCACTATAAAATAGTCACACAACTCATGTAACGCCTAATTATATCCCACTGTTGAACAGTCCATGTGAAGCCAGCAGACGGGTTGCTTTTTTCAAAACCTCAGTTTAGTTTAGCATTTATGGTGAAATTCGAATCATAGCACTGCATCGAGAAGAAAAATGAACACTTTGGAATATAGATTACAAGTACCTTGAAAGTTTTAAAATGTGTATCTGCTGAAAGCTGGAAAGTTTAGTTAGACCAATCGGGTAAAAACGAAGACGTGTTACTTACTTTCAAGAAGGAAAAGAACTTCCTATATATAACACAAAGAGGGAAGCCTAACTAGAATAGTCATATCTTGTGTAGGAACTGCTTTCTTAGGCACGTTATAGGAGGCAAGACAGAAGGGACGAGAAGAAGAGGAAGAAGAGATAAGCAGCTTCTGGATGAGCTTAAGGAAAAAGACGAGATATTGAAAAGTGAAAAATCAAGCTCTAGATAACACTATCAGCAGAACCCGCTTAGGAAGAGTCTATGGGCCTTTCGCAAGACACACGACGTAATGCACGAGTATTCAACTGCTACATGTACAACAGACTGTCGATTGATCTTCCCGTGAAATAATTGTATCTTATTTGGGTACAAAAACAAATGTTTTATGTTTAAATACATTTTAGTATTATCTCTCCTTATAGGGCTACGCTTTAATTTTCCAACAGTTCTCTTTGCGCTGTCATCCGACGATTTAACGGATTTGGAAATTAAATGTGCTCTCTCTTGGTTTTGACACAGTGCGCTTTAATGTATAATTATCGACGTTTCGAAAAAACTGCTCCATTTGCAGAATAGAATTACATCTTGAAGATGGCGCAGAATGCTCCACTGAAAAATTTGAAATGTTCTAAGAAATTACAGGTTTTTGACATCCTGAAGACCGTGCATCGTGATATATTCTTATAATAAAACCAACGCGGAACACTAATTTCTGAAATTTATTTTTGGAATACGACTCTACATGTTTCGGACAGTATCTCTGTCCATCATCAGGAGTCTAGCACTGTACACACAGCAATAGGTATTGGTCAAACAGGTTATGCTGACTGCTTGTTAGCATGATCACGCTAGCAAGCAGTCAGCATAACCAGTATGACCTATACCTATTGTTGTGTGTACAGTGCTAAACTCCTGATGGTGGACAGAGATACTGTCCGAAACACTTAGAGTTATATTCCAAAAATAAAATTGAGAAATTAGCGTTTCTCTTTGGTTTTATTATAAGAATGAATTACAGGATATTTTTACACATAAGACAATTCTACAATTTTCCATCAATTTATATTCTTCTTTGTTCTTGCAGCATGCCGATTCCAACGCGATTTCCTTCGTTTGATCATTACTAATAACAATAGAAAACCTGTGTGCCAATTAGAGATTAAATTAGCTTGTCGTGTTAGAATTAACAAACAAACTTCAAAGCGTAAAATTAATTTCATTATTCATATGGATTCAGTTTGTGCGTCAGAAAGGACGTGGTGAGTTTTGTGCAATGTTTGAGGTTTTATTAATATATACTATCTATCCAAGGAGACTTAAATCTTCACAGTGTTTCCACTACAAAAGATAGCCAGGGAAACAAAGTGTGTTAATTGTATGGGTCATATGGAACCCAAATGCAAATTGTGTACAAAATACAGAGATTATAATTTTAAGCCTGAATTTAAATATAGGAACCATTAAGCATTTAAGGTTTAATAAATCTCTTTATATGTAAGCACATTTCGATATAATTACGAAGCAGACATGCGTTAAAATTCAGTAATATTTCAAGGAATTTCTCCAGCTATTGGCCTGCTATTTCATTACAGTGTCGACAGCTTCTTTGACATATTCTCAGAACACACTCACATAAGAACTATTTCCCTGCCCACTTTAATATGTGATTCTATAAGTAGAACTTAGAGATTTAGATAAAAGTTTTCCAGTAATATAGTACGAAATCATAAAAGGCGATTAGAGGTCTAGCTCCACTCATTCTAAAACTTGGGACCAAATGCACGTGGGTGGTGAAAGCCACGCCTCGGCCTCTTTATCCCCAGAAAACAACCCTTTGCCCATTATAAAAGAGGCGCCCAAATCTTAACCCTAGATAATAAAGTGAACAGCAGCAAATTTTATAAATTTTGAAGTCATCTGCTGGTAAGAACTAAGAAAAATGCGAACGAAGTACACAATACTTGCTTTGGGATTTATCAGCCAATCTTTTTTAGGAAGGAAAAGTAAAAAGCTTGCAAACTCTACCTGATGAAATATTAGACGATCTTGATAATTCCCTTCCATTCGCTTGCCATTTTTCAGCCCTTTGCTCTATGTTTATGCATATGAGCTTAGTTTATACTTTCAGCTCAGGCAGTTGCCAGCTCATCAAATTCTCAAACCTAATCTTGAACCACTTTATGTATTCACACATCATCGTCATCTTCATCATCACTACCTCTTCCTTAGCAACTTCCTTCTCATATTCCTACATCCCAAGTCACCAGCTTCTTCGTCATCCATTATATAACTTCCATTATGCCACGTAGCGCTTTTATACACTCTATCCTTTGAGTGTTGCTTTAGATGGTCTGACCTGAATCTCTAACCCCAAGAAGTTCACATTTATAACCATCACTTGTCTCCCCTTTGTTTAATATGCGTGACCTTCTATATTTCTGACATGAAGCTGCTCATATGTCCCATTTTGTCAGAAGAGGAACTGCGATTTCTTCTTGTTCTGCTTGACCTTTGAAGATGGCACCGTTAGGCTGCCCCGAAATATTTGTAATCCGCTACCGAAACAAGCCTCGTAACATCCCAAAAGAACGAGGCTTCAAGTTGAAATTTATTGTAACTTATTGCATTTTATTTGTTATTTGATGTTTGTTGGACCGTGCATCATTGTGATAACTGAAGAATAAAAGCCAACTATACGCCACTTATTATTTTATTGTACTTCTTATAGGCTCAACATGTTTGGTTTGTTGTAGGTTGGAGGTTAGGTGCGGTTAGTCTTGAGTAATGTCCGGGCTGCAGCCCAGACACTACTCCAGCCTAACCGCAACTAACCTCCAACCTACAACAAACCAAGAACGAAACGACCAATGTTGTAAACAACATCATAGTCGTGAGCTCCTGATGATGGTCATAGTAGTGCCCGAAACATGTTGAGCCTATAAGAAGTACAATAAAATATTTAGTAGCATTTAGTTGGTTTTTATTCTTCTTTTATCTATTATATTTGAGAATGATATTTGAAGCCTTGAGTCTCCTTAGAATGGCAAATATTTTAGACTATTTGTAGAGAATATCACAATAAAAGTTCTCTGTTCTATAACTCTTTCCGAAAATAGTGTTATTTATGAGACAATGTTGAAAAATTTGGTAGAGGCGTACAGGACGCTGATGAAGACATAATACGCCGCATGAGCGTTGCATACTGGATAACTAAGGTAAGAGACACACATTCAGAATGCGAAATATTTATTGCTTTTCTACAGCAATAACGATTCCGCGAAAGCGCCTCAGTGATACTTTCGTAAGAACATCGCCTGCCTTGTCGATTTTTATTTGTTATTTAGAGAATATGTGACATTACACAAAGTAAATTAGCAACTAACAAAAAGAGTTATGCTTCTTTAAAAAGAGATCATTGGTCATTATTAATATAGAATTACTACCACAGAAATTTTTGCATGGAATATGAGGAGTCACGTCAGGTTTGTTGATTCTTACTACAAGAATCAAACTCAGACTCTGAAAGCTCATCGAGATATTTACCATTGTGCTAAGGGTTCTGACGTCATGATAAGTAAAAATCTTCGTGTTGTTATGTAAGAAGGGAGACGACATTGCAATAAGGGAGGGGCGTCATGCTAGTGTATTCACTGTCCCACCCCCTAACAAAATTTGTCGGCACGCCTATTAATGAACACCCCCCCCTGCCCATTGTCACAGTCATGCACCCACTAAAGCCCACCAATCGCCCCCTGTTTTTATTCTGTTATGGGTCTCTGCTTCTTCCTAGGCGGACAATAGGGGGGGGGGGGGCTGAGAAATCTGTTCGTGTGACGTAGGAACCACTGCGTTAAACAGTACAGTTCCAAGCTGACATGAGGTAAAACGCTTTATGTACAAGATTTTCTGGGTTTAAATGTAATCAGACACCGAGCAAGTAACAGGAAAATGTTGGGCTTTGTCTTATCGCAAGCCGGCAATTCCCGAAATAGCTCTAAAATAATGTTTATCTGTATTACATCAGGATAACATACATATAGTGAAATACACAACATTAATACCGTACGTCGATAAGGCTAAACTTTTGAGTGATTTAATACGTAATATCAGCAGGGTGTCTGCAAGACCACAGATTCCACATTCCGAAGTCTTTAGCCACTGGGAAGAAACCACAACTAACTGCTGTAGAGGAGTGTGTGGGAGCACGAGACCTTTTGGGACAGCACTGGTGAAGACAGCAATTCCATCTTTTAGTGAAAATCATCTATGGTTGCAGCGGGTGGCCAATCGATTAGCAGCAGTCCGTCAGGGTTGTAACTTCATCAGCTGATTCCCTGACAGTACAGTTAATATGACCGATTTACGTTTTCCTTAAGCTCTCTTCCACGAGTTTAAATTTTGTAACTCCAAATGGTAGGATTATTGGTGAATAAAGAATTTGAAAGTATGTGAAAGAAAGCGATCGTATCTTAGTATGAAATAGTTTCTTATTTTGATATTTGAGCAAAGAGAATTACTGTATAGAACAAAGAATGAGGCTACAGGTAGCGAAGATACTTTTGCAAAACCCTCACACACATTTTATCCCTTCAGGGATAAGTTTGGGAATTTATAGTACCGGAATTATAAACACAAAAGGCTTTCGCCTTTCTTGCACTTCTTGAGACACAAGAATGATATTTCCTTTCCACCAGGAAGGACATCGACTTCCTGTCCGCAAGTACACACAATTACTTGACATGCATCTTTTGTTACGAAGTCAATTGGCTATTTAGATCCGTGTTACTAAATTCGTTGTATGATGTACACAGTTTTTAAGGAAAAAAATGGGCTAATTACTCCAACTTTTGGTGGAAAGTACATTGCTTATTTATTGCTGAAATTATGATGAGTATACGAGTGTCCACACAAACAATTTGTGCACGAGAGAACGTTACTACAAAATTAAGTAAACCTAGTATTATCATACGGGGACCGCGGTAGCACGGTGGTTAAGATGCTGTGCTACAAATCGGAAGGTCGCTGTTTCAATCCAAGCTGGTGTCAGTGGAATTTTTTATTGACATAAAATGCTTCCGATCGCACTATGGCCCTGGGGTCGACTCAGCCTCTAGCAGAAATGAGTATCAGGATTATTTTTTGGGGTAAGGGTGGCCGGTGCGTAAGGCTAACAACCTTACCACCATCCTGTGCTGTTGTCATGAAATCTGAGAAACTTAACTTCCTGGAACCCTCTGGGTCACTCCAGGCCTGTAATGAGACTGCTTTACCTTTCAGTATTAACATACAGTCGGCTATATATTTTTATGGACCTTAAGTATGAGGCATGTAATATTTATCGCACGTCATTTAGTCAGCGTGTCTTTCAGAAACTGCGTGCATTGCATACAGGCAAGATAGATTCAAATAAATGTAATTTTTCAACAGGTATTTTCTTCGCACATACACAAGAATAAAGGAATTGCGGACAGCCAGCTACAAACATGTGTTTTCTTTGTGAAACTTCTTCTGTGCCAAAAGCAGTCACACACAGAAACTGCGAACAAAGCGGCACCTTGCCCCAACTGTCGCCTTTCCTTAAGTTAGTGTAATTGTTTTTTAAATTGGTTGTAATAAGTTGGCAAGATGTAACAAGTATATAACAGGATGAAATTAAATTCTCTCGAAGACAAAGAGAGAAATTTGGTTGCCAATTACTGGTCAGACACGATTTAGCATTTAATTTGCATAAAGGCTACAATTCGTGGCCGGAAATGTGAATACTCGGAGCATGGATCTAATGAAACGTTCGTTGAATTCTGATAGAAATTTTGTAAGAGTGTGTATGCGACTTTATTTGTTTATGTTCACTTTGCAGTTCGAATGGAAACGAGGTTGGTCTTGAATCGCAGTGATTGTGAAGCGCTAGTTCTTTCCTTAATGACGCCATTTGAAATTAAAACATGCAAATTGAATGACGGAGTAAACTGCGTTCATTCCTACATCCAGGAGTCCAGGTTATATACCAGATTCATCATTACGATGCAACTTGAATTCGGCTCCGCAGCTCTGAATGTGTACATTTACCACTGCAGGCAACAATAAAGGAGACTGGTGTAAAGACTCAGCTCAGAAATTTTATGTGAAATATACCCGATTAGAAACCCGACATTTATACAGGGTCCGGCAGAAGTACCTGACGACTTTTATGTTACAATAAAAATTAAAATTATGCTATCTTTTTACGTGAATTTATTACTAAAATTATCTTTACATCACAGCATTTTAATTATAATATTCACTTCCTGAATATAGTGTCTGTGAGGTGGCGTCCCTTGTTGTCAGCACATTCCCGCAAGCGGAGGACTTCTGGCAAAAGCCTAACGCAATCATTCAATGTTCTCAGGAGTTCTAAGTGAAGGCTCTATTCCTGGAGGTTTTCCTTTTTGCGGCAGACGCTGTTTCTCTGAAGTTTCTCACCCACAACAGTACAGTATTGCGACTAGGGACACTGTCGTTCCGATGAATATTGAAGAGCCGACGAATATCTGCTGAGTTACAACGACAGAATCGT
>Ga0131853_10008900_pt1 | contig 18319 bp, 18 predicted proteins | sample TergutLab28metaG_FD_92764 | JGI IMG/M metagenome (GOLD analysis project Ga0131853, IMG submission 92764) | Labiotermes labralis P1 segment gut microbial communities from Petit-Saut dam, French Guiana - Lab288 P1 (version 2) (version 2) | ecosystem: Host-associated > Arthropoda: Insects >... | reverse complement strand
GACGACGTTGCAGCCCAGGGCCGTCAGCGTGTTCCGGTAGGCCGGGTATCCAGGTCGGGCGACGACGACCGTGTCACCGGCGTCGAACGCGGCCAGGAACAGCAGCGTGAACGCGCCCGACGATCCGGTGGTGACGACCACCTCGTCGGCGTCGACGGAGATCCCGGACCGGGTGCTGTGATAGTCGGCGATGGCCTCGCGCAGCGGTTCGATCCCGAACGTCTCGGTGTAGCCGAGCAGATGGTTGTCCAACGCCTCCCGGGCCGTGCGCAGGACCGGTTCCGGCGCCGGGGTGGACGGCTGACCGGCCGCGAGCGACAGCACGTCGCCGTGGGTGCGCTGCCGCTCGTTGGCGGCCTTCCACACATCCATGACGTGGAAGGCGGGGATGGACGATCGCTGGGATTCGGTACGCACGTCCTCGACGTTAGCGCGCAGAACACCGCCACCCGAATCTGGTGCCGCGCCGGAAATGGCGACGCCGCGCCCCCGATCGGAGGCGCGGCGTCGCGAAAAGTGGAGCGGCAGGTCAGATAGAGATCCGACCCTCGACGGCGGCGAGGCCGATGTCGCGGCGGAAGTGTCCGCCGGGCAGCTTGATCTCGGCGAGGCGCGCGTAGGCATCCTCGCGGGCCTCGGTGAGGTCGGCGCCGACACCGACGACGCTCAGGACACGGCCACCGGCGGAGACGATCTCTCCGTTCTCGCGGGACTTGGTGCCGGCGTGCAGGACGCCCTCGGCCTCCGAACCGGTGATGACGTCGCCGGTGCGCGGGGTGGCCGGGTAGTTCTCGGCGGCCAGGACGACGGTGACCGCCGCGCCGTCGCGCCACTGCAGCGGCGGGATCGACGCGAGGGTGCCGGTGGCCGCGGCGTTGAGGACCTCGCCGAGCGGCGACTCGAGCAGCGCCAGGACGGCCTGCGTCTCCGGGTCACCGAAGCGGCAGTTGAACTCGACGACCGCCGGACCGTTCTGGCCCATCGCCAGGCCCGCGTACAGCAGACCGGTGAACGGGCAGCCGCGCTTGGCCATCTCGACCGCGACCGGCGTGACGACGTCGTCGACGATCTGGGTGACGGCCTCGGCGGGCAGCCACGGCAGCGGGGTGTAGGCGCCCATGCCGCCCGTGTTGGGGCCGGTGTCGCCCTCGCCGACACGCTTGTGGTCCTGCGCGGGCAGCAGCGGGACCACGGTCTCGCCGTCGACCAGGCAGAACAGCGACACCTCGGGGCCGTCGAGGAACGATTCGAGCAGCACGGGGTGACCGATCTCGAGGCACTCGGCGGCGTGGTCACGCGCGGCGCTGCGGTCGGTGGTGACGACGACACCCTTACCGGCGGCAAGTCCGTCGTCCTTGACGACCCAGTTGGGGCCGAAGCGGTCGAGCGCGGCGTCGAGGTCGGCCGGGTTGTCGACGACCTCGCTGTGCGCGGTGCGGACACCGGCGGCGGCCATGACGTCCTTCGCGAACGCCTTGGAGCCCTCGATGCGGGCGGCCTCGGCGGACGGGCCGAAGCACGCGATCCCGGCCTCGCGGACAGCGTCGGCGACACCGAGCACCAGCGGCACCTCGGGTCCGATGACGACCAGGTCTGCGGCCTGCGCCTTCGCGAGCTCGACGACGGCGTCACCCGACGCGACGTCGACCGCGTGGGTCTCGGCGATGCGGGCGATACCGGCGTTGCCGGGGGCACACATCAGCTTGTCGACGCCCGGGTCACGGGCGAGGGCCAACAGGAGGGCATGTTCACGGGCTCCGGAGCCGATCACGAGTACGCGCACAGGGGTCAGCCTACGGCCCGGTGTCGGCGCCCTCGACCACCACCTGTGGGACGTCGAACCTCACGCATTCGCCGATGCGATGCACCGGGTGCCTCACGACTTCGAGCGACGGCACGGAGTCGGTTCGGCCGCCGAGTATGGCCGCCGGACCGACTCCGTCGTTCAGCGTGAGTCAACCTGCGAGATTCGCGGAGAGGAACTCACCCGCGGCCGCGAGGTAGCCATCTGACGCGACTTCCTCAGCCTCGTGTGCCTCGAATCCGTGAATGGCGCCAGGGATCACGTCGAGCGTCACCCTGACGTCGGAGGCCGCGGCCCGTGCGGCCAGTCGCACGGCGTCGTCGAGTAGCACTTCGCGCGAACCGACCTGCACGAACAGCGGGGGAAGCGCCGACAGATCCGCGAACACGGGGCTGACCCGCGGATCGGCGGCATCCCACTCGCCGACGTACCAGAGCGAAGCCGGCTGCAGGGACTCGATCGACAGGATCGGGTCCACCGCCGCCTTGCCGGACACGCTCTCACCGGCGAGGGTGAGGTCGACCCACGGCGAGAACACCGCAGCGGCCGCGGGCAGCGGCTCGCCCGCCTCGCGCAGGGCGACCATGGCGGCGAGTACCAGGCCGCCGCCTGCCGATTCACCGCCGAGCACGATGCGATCTGCGGGAATGCCCTCCGCCAGCAACGCTCGGTATGCAGTGACCACGTCGTCCAGTGGGGCAGGGAACGGGTGCTCCGGCGCGAGCCGGTACTCCACGGAGACGGCACGCACCTGTGCGGCGCGGCCAACCGCGGCTGCAAGCCCGACAGCTCCACGTGCGAAGCCTGCGATGTACGAGCCCCCCCGTGCACCCACAGCAGCGCGGCGTCGGTGCGCACCCCCGGGGTGCGCACGTCGAATGCCGCGACTCCCCCGAGCGTCGTCGGCGTTACGGTGACGTCGGCGGGGTACGGGCGCGCCCCGAGGTCGGTGAAGTACAGCTGACGCAGCTCGATCACGCTCTGGTCGAGGTCAGACGCGCTCACCGCCGCGGTCTCGCGCCCCGTGGCCGAGGCGACGGTGCCGTTGCCTCCGATGACCGGAATGGATGTCGTCATGGCTTTCCCCCCTCGTTCGATTGCCGGGTCGTCGCACTGCGCCACGCCTCCGACGGCTGGGTCTACACTCAGGAACATGGTTCCCAAGAAGAATATTCCCAGGAATGCAAACCAGTCAAGTGTTGAGCTAGGGCATTCGGCTGCGGAGAACCCGGAGCAGGAAGACGTGCCGACACCGAGCACCGACTACGTCGCGGTTCTGTCCGACCTCGTGACCGCACAGATGCAGCAGTTCGACGCCGTCGATCGCCGGCTGCGCACCGAACTCGACCTGTTGCTGATCGAGTTGCTGCCGATGCGGCTCATCGACGCCACACCCGAGTGCAGGGTGCAGGAACTCGCCGCGGGGCTCGGCTTGACGGTGGGAGGCGCGAGCAAGTCCGTGGACCGCCTGGAACGACGCGGCTGGGTCGAGAGGGCAGCACATCCGCGCGACCGGCGGTCGTCGATCCTGCTGTTGACGCAAGCAGGTTCGGAGGTCTTGGCGCGCGGCAACCACGTCGCCTCCGAAGAGGTGGAGCAGCGGTTGCGCCGAGCGCTCGACGCAACCGAGATCGTCGCCTTTTCGGATGCGCTCAGCCAGCTGCGTGCCGCGAACGACGACACACGCGACGACACGACGGTGTGAGTGTCACGATCCGGGCGTTCGCCGGCCCGCTCGCGGTGGCGCGGTCGCTGCCGTGGACCCGGCGTCGTCGATCAGGCCGCGTGCAGTCGCGCGTCGTGATGGGCCGGGTATGCGTGCACGAGCGCGCTGGTCAGCCGCGGAACGGCGGCGATCAGTGAGCGCTCGGCGTCGTGGGCGATGGCGTGCGCCGCCGCGAGGGTGAGATCGGGCTCGACGTCGAGTTCGACGTCCGCATGGAGCCGGTGGCCGAGCCACCGCATCTTGAGGCTGTTGACGCCGTCCACGCCCGGCCGCCCCGTCAGTGCCTGCTCCGCGGTGACCACGAGCTCGGGGTCGACGCCGTCCATCAGTCGCCTGAAGACGTCCCGCGCCGCGGTCCACAGGACCATGACGATCGCGACGGTGATCAGCAGACCAACGATCGGATCGGCCACAGGGAACCCCAGCGCGACACCCCCGGCACCGAGAAGGACCGCCAACGACGTGAAACCGTCTGTGCGCGCATGGATTCCGTCGGCGATCAGCGCCGCGGACCCGATCCGCCGTCCGACCCGGATCCGGTAGAGCGCGACGAGTTCGTTGCCGATGAAGCCGACCAGGCCGGCGGCGGCCACCCAGCCGAGGTGTCCGATCGGGACCGGATTGATCAGTCGACGCACCGATTCGACACCCGCGACGACGGCGGACAGGACGATCATCGCGAGAACGAAAAGCCCGGCAAGATCTTCGGCGCGGCCGTAGCCGTAGGTGAATCGCTTGGTGGCGGCGCGGCGACCGAGTGCGAACGCGATCCACAACGGCAGCGCGGTCAGGGCGTCGGAGAAGTTGTGCACCGTATCGGCGGCGAGCGCGACTGACCCGGAGAGCGCGACGATCACCACCTGGATCGCCGCCGTGATCGCGAGGGCGACGAGGCTGATCTTGACCGCGCGGATACCGATCGTGCTGGCCTCGAGCGCGGAATCGACGCTGTCGGCCGCGTCGTGGCCGTGCGGCGCGAAAACCTCCCGCACCGCGCCCAGCACGCCCCCGTGACCGTGACCGTGACCGTGACCGTGACCGTGACCAGAGTGGTGGTGATGCTCCTGCGCGCTCATGTCGCTCGAGCCTCGGTGCGATCCGGAACGGCGACGTTCCCGTGGAGGGCATCGAGCCCGGAGTCGGCGCGGTGGTGTCCCGGGACCCCCGGTCCCGCATGCTCGGCGTTGTAGACCGCGTCGGTCACCAACTGCCCCACATGCTCGTTCTCGAGGCTGTAGTAGATCGTGGTGCCCTCTCGGCGGGTGCGCACCAGGCGCGCCATCCGCAGTTTCGCCAGGTGCTGCGACACCGACGGCGTGGCCTTGCCCACGTGCTCGGCCAGCTCCGTCACCGACAGCTCCCGGTCCACCAGCGCCCACAGCAGCTGTACTCGCGTGCCGTCGGCGAGCATTCGGAACACCTCGACGACCAGACCGAGCTGGTCGTCGTCGAGCCGTCGCCGACACGGACCGCTATTTGCATACATACGCAGATAGTAGTGCTGTTGGTGGCCACTCGCCCGGAAAGTCCGATGGGGTCGGCGTGACCCCATCGGACTTTCCGGACCGATCAGTGCTGCGCGGTGAGGTCGTAGATCGTGATCCCGTCGACCGTGGTGGACGTGAAGTTGGCCTCCACCCATTCGGAGATCTGCGACGCGGTGCCCTCGCCACCCCGGCCACCGCCCATCCCGCCGGCGATGAAGTAGTGGATCCGCCCGTCCGCGACGTACTGCTGGAACTGCTCGAGCGTCGGCGACGGGTCACTGCCATTGAAACCACCGACCGGCATCACCGGACGCTCGGTCGCGAGCTGATATCCGGACGCGGTGTTCGAACCGATCGCGGCTGCCACCCACGTGAAGCTGTCGGCGTGGTCGCGCAGCACCGCGGTCAGCTCGGCCCCGGGCGTACTGGCGGACAGCAACCCGCCGCCCGCACCGCCACCGGGACCGCCCGCTGCCTCGCCGAATCCGTCGGCCCGGTTCCCTGCCCCCTGGGCACCCTGGCCCTGTGCACCCTGTCCTTGGGCTGCACCGGCACGGCCGCCACGGCTGCCCTGCCCCGGAACTCCGCCGGCCGCGGCGCCGCCGTCGCCCGGCATCGCACCGCCCGGCATCGCCATCTCGTTCCCGGGCGCCCACTGGCCGTGCATGCCGCCGGGACCGCCGCGGCCCATCTCGCCCTCCACCCGCGGCCCCGCCGACGGCATCGAACCGGTGTGCGCGGTCGAGATGGTGTCTGCGGCGTATGCCGTGGGACCGGCGAGTCCGGTGAACAGCACCGCCACGATCAGAGGAAGGGCCGCGCGCCCTCGCAGCGCCGCCGACGCAACTATCGCGACCGCGGCGACCACACCCACGACGAGGACCACCCACCGCAGCCACGGCACGAAATCGGGACTGCGCCCCAACAACATCCACGCCGTCAGCGCCGTCACGGCGACCGTGACGGCGGCGACGATCCGCACGCCCAACCGTGAGCGCTGACGCCACAGCGTCACCGCGCCGGCGCCGACGAGCGCCGCGACCGCCGGTGCCAGCGCCACCGTGTAGTACGCGTGGAAGATCCCCGCCATGAAGCTGAAGACCAGGCCGGTGACGAGCAGCCACAGCCCCCACACCACGAACGATGCCCGACGCAGATCGGTCCGGACGGCACGCCCGCACAGCGCGATCCCGGCGACCGCCAGGATCAGTGCGGCCGGCAACAGCCACGCGATCTGACCACCCTGTGCGGGTTCGAACAGCCGGGTGATGCCGGTGCTGCCCCACATGCCGCCGCCCGGGCCGCCCCCGCCGGCGAAGCCTTCGGGAGCGCCACCAGCAGCAGCACCACCAGCGAAGCCGGCGGGCATCGCGTCGGCGCCCGGGAAGCCACCCCGCGCCCCTCCCCCACCCGGGACGACGCTGCCGCGCTCGTTGCCGCTCAGTCGACCGAACCCGTTGTAGCCCAATGTCAGTTCGAGAATCGAATTGTTCTGCGAGCCGCCGATCCACGGTCGCGAGTCGGCGGGCCACAGCTCCACCGTGAGCAACCACCAGCCGGCGGAGACGATCAACCCGCCGAGGGCCGCGAACAACTGGAGGATCCGCTTACCCAGCTTGTGCGGCCCGGCGAGCAGATACGTCAACGCCAGCGGCGGCACGACGAGCATCACCTGAAGCTGTTTGGTGAGGAAGCCGAATCCGACGAAGACTCCGGTCAGCACCAGCCATCGGGTGCGGCCGTCCTCGACGCCGCGCAGCATGGCCCACACCGCGGCGATCATCAGCAGCACCAACAGCGCGTCCGGATTGTTGAATCGGAACATCACCACCGCCACGGGGGTGAGGGCGAGCACCAGGCCCGCGAGCAGGCCCGCGGCGGCGCCGAAATACCGTCGCACAGTTGCCCACAACAGCGCGACCGCCGCCACCCCGATCAGCACCTGCGGAATCAGGATGCTCCACGAGCTGAGTCCGAACACCCGCACCGACAGCGCCATCACCCACAGCGACGCGGGCGGCTTGTCGACTGTGATCGAGTTGGCGGCGTCGGACGAGCCGAAGAAGAACGCCTTCCACGACACCGAACCGGCCTGCACCGCAGCCGAATAGAAGGCGTTGGCCCAGCCGGACGCAGCGAGGTTCCACAGGTACGCGACGGCGGTGCCGACGAGCAGCGCCGCGAGCGCCCAGTATTCGCGATTGCGTGACGGCGGGGCGGCCGGCGGTGGCGCCTCCACATGACGATCGATGGTGAGGCTCACCGGGCAACTCCTTCCGTGGCTCCGCGCCGGAACACCCAGCGCAGACCGATGAAACGGGTCAGTGTGGCAACGAGATTCGCGAGTACCAGGACCGCAAGTTCGAGATGTGGGGACACGCCGGGCGCGAAGCGATGCAGCGCCGCGAGCGATCCGCTGGTGAGGGCGAGACCGACCCCGAACACCAACAGTCCCTGCAGTTGGTGCCGGGCGGCGTCGCGGCGACCCCGGACCCCGAATGTGAAGGCACGGTTGGCCGCGGTGTTCGCGACCGCGGTGATCAGCAGCGCGACGGCGTTGGCCCACTGCGCGCCCAGCGTGCCCTGCAAGGCGAGGTAGAGCAGCGCGTACGCGACCGTGCTGGCGACGCCGACGACGGCGAACCGCACCAACTGCCCCAGCATCGCCGACGCCGCCCCCGGCGCCAGCGCACCCCGACCCAGGCTCTCGCGCAGCGCCGCGAGCGGCAGGGCACCGGTCGCCAGCGCCCGCCCCACCCTGGCCACACCCTGGAGATCGGCGACGGCGGTCGCGACGATGTCGACCCGGCTGTCCGGATCGTCCACCCAGTCGACGGGCACCTCGTGGATGCGCATGCCGGCGCGCTCGGCGAGCACCAGCAGTTCGGTGTCGAAGAACCACCCGCCGTCCTCGACCAGCGGCAGCAGCGCCCGCGCCACGTCGGCGCGCACGGCCTTGAACCCGCACTGGGCGTCGGAGAAGTGTGCGTGCAGCGCACCCCGCAGGATCAGGTTGTAACTGCGCGAGATGAACTCACGTTTCGGCCCCCGCACCACGCGGGACGAGCGAGCCAGCCGCGACCCGATCGCGACGTCCGAGTGCCCCGACAGTAGTGGCGCGACGAGCGGCATCAGCGCCTCGAGCCCGGTCGACAGGTCGACGTCCATGTAGACGAGCACCCGCGCGTCCGAGCGACTCCACGCGGTGCGCAGGGCCCGGCCCCGCCCCTTCTGGTCGAGGTGCAGGACGCGGACGTCGTCGAACTCGTCGGCGAGTGCCCGTGCGATGTCGAGGGTGCGGTCGGTGCTGGCGTTGTCCGCGATCGTGATCCGCGCGGTGTACGGCACCTCGGCGGACAGGTAGGTCCGCAGGCGTCGCACACATCCCTCGAGCGCCGCCTGCTCGTTGTACACGGGCACGACGATGTCGAGGGCTGGGGCAGCGGTCACCGCCTCGGGCCGCGGAACGTCAACCGAGGGCTGTTGTCCGGTCGTCATGTTCCCCAGCGTGTGGCTCGTGGCTTCGAACCGGCTGCGGCCCGGCTGTGAGGTTCCTGGCAGTGTTCTCCTCGGTCACCGAAATGTCCGGTAGCGGGGGGAAAGTATTGAATCCGAGCGGTTTCGCGGTCAGAAGGGCGCGACGACTCCGGCGATGGGGATCCGCCCGCCGACGGCGACACGGAAGTCGATCATCGCGCGCTGCAAGTGGTCAGGGCTGGTCACCACGACGGCGCCGGCCGCTCCGCGCTGCTCGAGGAGCTCGTTCGTGTTCTGCGCGTTCTCGACCGTCGACCGCGACGTGTTCTCCTCGGTGATGCGCAGAGCCGGGATTCCGTTGGCGACGAGCCACTGGCGCATCGCTTGCGCCTCGGTGACCCCGGACTGCGGCACGCCACCGCTGACGATGATCGGCGAGATCGGAAAGCGCTGCGCCAGTTGAAGAGCCGCTTGCAGGCGCGAGACGAGAAGCGGTCGCATCGTCCCGTCGGGGTACAGGCCTGCACCGAGCACGACGATGTTGGTGGCCAACGGATTCAGCGCCAGCATCACCGGCGCCTGGGTGGTCAGCGTCTCGGCGCGTGTGCAGGTCGTGATCTGGTCGCGGTCCGGACTCTGGCATCCGCCGACGACGGACAGCACGCCGTTGACCAGGGTCGTCGGCGAGAGTGTGCCGACGATGTCGGCCGAGGATTCGGCGGCGGCCTGGCCGGGTATCGCCAGTCCCACCGCGGCGGCGGCGAGGACGGACGAGAAGACGATCCGGCGGGGTAACGAGAACGCGGACATGCAACTCCCCCTCGAGTACGCGAGTAAAAGTCCCCCCGACCCAGTGCGGCAATCGCCACATCAGTGTGGCCCACCAAGCGTGAGTGCACGGCCCGTTCAGTGATATTGCGTGGTGACGGCGGTTGCGCCGGTCGCGACCGCGGGCCGGGTACCGGCCGCTGCCGGAGCCACTATCCTCGCGGTATGCCTTCAGTGTTCAGTGCCATCATCGCCGGAGACCTGCCCGGACGGTTCGTGTGGGAAGACGAGGACGTCGTCGCGTTCCTCACCATCGCGCCCGTCACCCAAGGGCACACGCTCGTCGTCCCCCGCAAGGAGGTCGACCAGTGGCAGGACGTCGACAGCGAATTGTTCGACAAGTGCACGGGGGTCTCGCGCACGATCGCGAAGGCCGTCCGCAAGGCGTTCGACGCGCCGCGCGCCGGGTTCCTGATCGCCGGCCTCGAGGTGCCGCATCTGCACATGCACGTGTTCCCCGCCTACACGATGGGCAATTTCGACATCAGCGGCGCCGACCCGAATCCCTCGGCGGAATCCATGGACGAGGCCGCCGTGAAGATCAAGGCAGCGCTGCGCGAACTGGGCCACGGCGAGTTCGTCCCCGCCTGATCCGGCTCACCCGCGCGGCAGTCGCACCCGGAAGGTCGCGCCCTTCCCGGGTGCGCTGTCGACGGTGACGGCGCCGCCGTGCGCCTTGACGATGGCCGCGACGATGGACAGGCCCAACCCGCTGCCACCGCTCGACCTGGTCCGGGACTCGTCGGCGCGGTAGAACCGTTCGAAGACCCGTGCCGCATCGTCGTCGCTCAGCCCCGGGCCGGTGTCGGCCACCTCGAGGATCGCGGCGTCGCCGGCGGTGCCCACGCGCACCGTCACCTCCGCCGTATCGGGAGTGTGCTGGAGGGCGTTGTTGACCAGGTTGCCGGCCACCTGCCGCAACCGGGCGTCGTCGCCCATCACCTCGGCCGGACCCGAATCGGGCAGGAACTCCAACCTGATCTGCCGGTGCGGGGCGATCGCCCGCGCGTCGTGCACGGAGTCGGCGGCGACACTCAGCAGGTCGACCGGATGTCGTTCGAACGGCCGCTGCGCATCCATCCGCGCGAGCAGCAGCAGGTCCTCGACCAGCAATCCCATGCGCGTGGCCTGGTCCTCGATCCGACTCATCACCATTCCGGTGTCCGACGCCGCGCCCTGCCGGTACAGCTCGGCGAACCCTCGGATCGTCGCCAGCGGGGTGCGGAGTTCGTGACTGGCGTCGGCGACGAAGCGGCGCATGCGCTCTTCCGACCGGCGGGCGGATTCCTCCGACGCGGCCGTGGTCGCGAAGGCCGACTGGATCTGGGCGAGCATGCCGTTCAGCGCGGACGACAGCCTGCCGACCTCCGTCCGCTGGTCCCATTCGGGCACGCGCCGGTGCAGATCGCCGGCGGCGATGCGCGCCGCGGTCTCCTCGACCTCGCGCAGCGGGCGCAGGCTGCGCCGCACCACGAAATGGGCGGCGCCCCCGAGGACGACGAGGACCACGGCGCCGATCCCGATCTGCAGCACCACCAGTCGGTCCACCGTCTCGTCGATGTCGGTGAGTTTCATCGCGACGGTCGTGGTGCCGACCGGACTGGAGACCGACATCTCGCGCCAGCGGATGTCGCTGCCGTCGGCCGACCCCACCGTGACCGGACCGGGATCGTCCACGAGTTTCGGTACGGCGTTGGTACTTTCATCGTTGATCACCCGAACCATGCCGTCGGGTTGAGTGAACTGGACGAAGAACGGACTGGGGGGACGATTGAGCCCCGGCTCGGCCAACGGCGGGCCCGCCCGCGGGTCCCGCGGCTTCGCCCACCCGTGGGCAGCGTCGGACAATTGCCGGTCGGTCCGCTCCAAGAGCGAACGCTCCATCGACGACGTGACCGCGAGCCCGGACGCGAGCAGACCGACCGCGGACAGCAGCAGCAGCGCCGCGACCAGCGTGATCCGCAGCGGCAATGCGCGCAGGCGCCTCATCGGCGCCCCTACCGCGGTTCGCGCATCACGTAGCCCACACCCCGCAGGGTGTGGATCAGACGCGGCTCGGTGGTGTCGATCTTGCGACGCAGATACGAGACGTACGACTCGACGACGCCGACCTCGCCACCGAAGTCGTAGTTCCAGACGTGGTCGAGGATCCGCGGCTTGCTCAGCACGGTGCCGGCGTTGACCATGAAGTACCGCAGCAGCGTGAACTCGGTGGGCGACAGCGGCACCAGTTCGCCGGCCTTCCACACCTCGCGGGTGTCGTCGTCGAGTTCGATGTCCGCGAAGTTGATTCGGGACGACTGCTGGTCCCGGTCACCGTGGCCGGCGCGGCGCAGGATCACCCGGAGCCGCGCCACCACCTCCTCGAGACTGAACGGCTTGGTGACGTAGTCATCCGCACCGATGGTCAGTCCGGTCACCTTGTCCTCCAAGGCATCCCGGGCGGTGAGGAAGAGAACGGGGGCGTCGATACCGTCGGCGCGCAGACGTCGCAGCATCCCGAACCCGTCCATGCCCGGCATCATGACGTCGAGGATGAGCGCGTCGGGCCGGAAGGTCCGGGCCCGGTCGAGGCCCTCGGCGCCGTTCGTCGCGGTCTCCACCTCGAAGCCTTGGAAGCGGAGGCTGACCGACAGCAGTTCGACCAGCGTCGGCTCGTCGTCGACGATCAGCACCCGGGCCTGCGGCGTTTCGTTCACACCACCAGAGTCTCCCACCGAACTGGACACAGGCTGGGCGTTCACTGGGAAGTTCCTGTGAATGCCGTCTATGCCCGGGGTGCTCCGCCGCCCCCCTGCAACCGGCGGAGCACCCCGGGCTCGCGCTGGGCGCGCGGCGGGGTCAGCTGAGCGTGCCGCCACCACCGAAGAACGCGGCGAGTCCGATCGCTGCACCGATGCCACCGAGAATGCCGGCGGCCCCGCCGACGACCGTGGCGATGTTGCCCATCAACTGCAGATCCGAAGCGGTCGAGCCCATTTTTCTTCCTCCTGTTCGTCCGTACGTTCGTTCGTACGGAGTGGTTTGCTCCCGTCGGTCGACGGCGAGCATGTCTCGTCGCGCGTACACCCGCGACGAGCACGATCGGTCGGTCAGGCGGACGGCACCTCTGCCTGACGGATCTTCCGGGGAATGGCGATCGCGGCCAGGGCGCCCAGCAGCGCCGTGCCGGCGACCATCGCGAAGCCGATGGAGATACCGGCGTCCGAATAGAGCGCGCTGCCCTCGGCGACGAACGCGATGTGCGAGTTCAGCATCGCGAAGACGAGGACCGGCAGGATCGCGGGCAGCACGTTGCCCGCGGTCGAGGAGATGGCACCGGCCGTGGCCAGCAGTTGTGGCGGGACGGCCTCGATGAGCAGGTTGGGTGTCGCGGCGTAGCCCATGCCCCCGCCCAGCCCGATGACGGCGGCGAGGAGGATGACGATCGCCTTGGAGTCGTGCGACACCGCGAGCAGTGTGCTTCCGACCGTGACGAAGGCCAGTCCGACGACCATCATCAGCTTGGGCCGCACCCGCGGGACCAGGGCGCCCACGAGGAATCCGCCCACCAGGGTCATCGCGCCGTCGGGCGCGTGGAACCAGGCGTAGCCGCTGGCGTCGGCGCCGAAGCCGTAGCCGAGACCGAGTTCGGCCGGCGTCATGACCATCATCGGCAACAACATGACGAACGCGGCGATGGCGGCCCAGCACAGACCCGAACTGAGAGACGTCAGCGCAACGGGACGCTGCGCCAGGATCGAGAGGTCGATGATCGGGTCGCGCAGCTTACGGGCGGACACGAACCAGGCGAGCATGAACAACAGTCCGACGGCCAGCCAGGCCAGCGTCGACGGTGCGGTCCATCCCCAGTCGGGTCCGAAGCTGATGCCGAGCAGCAGTCCGGCGAGGCCGATCCCGAGGAGGGCGGCACCGATGAGGTCGATCCGCGCCGGCAGCCGGACCGGCGATTCCTCCGTCGTGGCGCGGATGATCACGGCCAGCAGGGAGAGCCCGATGACGAAGAACCAGAAGACGCCGCGGAACCCGAAGTTGTCGACAATCCAGCCGGTGAAGAACGGGGACGGCACGGCGATGAGGCCCATACCTGTGGTGGAGATGCTCACCGCCATCGTCACCGTCCGAGGCGGATACACGTCGCGGATCAGCGCGTACACCAGGAACAAACACGGGCTGAGGAGTCCGGTCAGCGCCCAGCCCAGCACCAGGATCGGGAACGTCGGGGCCACGGCGGCGATCAGTGCGCCGAGCGCCGAGAGCACGACACACGCCAGCAGGATCTTCCGCTTGCCGTGCGTATCGGCCAGCTTTCCGAGGAGGGGCGAGGCGACGGCACCGACCAGCAGGAAGGCCGTCAGGATCCACACCCCCTGCGTGGTCTGGAAGTGCGACGAAATCTGCGGCAGCGCAACCGAAATCATCAGATAGCTGCAGGCGAGCATCTCCAGCACGAGCACCATGGAGACGAACGAGAGCACCAGTCGTGGTGTCCAGCCTCCGGTAGCGGAAGCGGTGGGTTCTCCCGTGGCGACGAGGGTGTCGCCACCGTGGGATGCGAGATCCATATGCGGGGCCTTTCAGGTCTGGAACCTGTACGAGGGATCGATCCGGCATCGCGCGTGCCGGGGCGCACGAGCGAGCGGGGCGGAGCGGTAGTGCTGCCGATCAGACGTCTGTCGGCGCAGAGAGCTGCGATCGCGAAGGCATGAATGGCGCGCTGGAGTTGCACTGCCGCACAAGGACGGACAGAGCTACATCCCCTCTGCGCACGGACGCGCGCACGCGCAGAGGGGGTGGTGGAGCGTCGTCGAGAAAGTGAGAAGAAGCTGAGGTCAGGAAGCGTCGACGAGGTAGGCGGTGGCCTTCATCTCGACGCGCGGCGTGACCGGCATACCGGCACCGAGATGGGCCACCCCGACAGCGGTCCACGCCGGGTAGGGCTCGTGGATGAATCGTTCCTTGACCGTTGTGAATGCGGCAAGATCGCCCTCCAGATCCGTGTGGAAGGTGACCAACTCGACGACATGTGCCAATCCGGCGCCGGCAGCCGCGAGGACGCGCTCGAGATTCTCGAATGCGAGGGTGAACTGCGCCGTCGGATCCTCCAGGACAGCGCCGTCGAGATCCTGTCCGAGTACGCCCGAGCAGATGATGAGGTTTCCGGCCCGGACCGCAGGAGCGATGTGCCAGTTCCGGTAGACGTGATCCAACTCGGCGGGGACGACAGGGCCGTTCGAACACAGCATCAGATGATCCGTTTCTTCTTGTGAGGCAATCAGTCGGGGGTCAGGCGGTGGCGACGGACTTCAAGGCAGGCGTGACCTCCGACTCCGCCCAGCGGGCCTGGAAGGCCTCGTGCGGAATACCGTCGGTCCACAGTCCGTCGATCACGAGTCCTGCAGCGAGCCTGCCGATTTCGTCGGCCGCCATCGCGCCGCGCTCCCCCTCGACCGCGACGATGGTGTGGTCGTCCACCCGATCGATGTAGGGCAACGCCGTCGGGGTCTCGCACACCATGCAGGGTCGGGTGTGTGCGGGACCGAGCGACTTTCCGGGAAGGAGTTCGGCCAGGAGGTCGAGCGATTCGCGGATGTCCTCCTGTCGGCCACCGGTGCGCACCCAACGTGTGATCGCCTCGGCGGAATCCAGCGGGTTGTCGAGCAGGCTGCGGCCGGAACACTTGAGATACCACTTGCCGTCCGGATACTGCAGCGGCGACATGACGATCCCGCCGTAGACCACCTGATCACCGGGGGCCTTCAGGTACATCATGGCGGGGATGTCGAACTCGGCCGGGTCCGAAACCTCGACGAGGACGACCGTCGCGCCGTAGGTCCGCATGTCCAGCTGCTTCGGGAGCAGACCGCCGACGTTGGTCGCGGCGCCCGTGGCGACGACAACCTGTCCGGCACTCCAGGTTTCGCCCGAGCGGGAGGTGACTCGCACCCCCTGGGGAGACCGCTCCACGCTGTCCACCACATCGCGGACCAGCACGGCGCCCTGCGCGACGGCCGCGGTCAGTTCGGCCCGCACCAGCCCGCGCGGATTCACGATGAAGGCGTCCCGCTGCACGATGCCGACGTGGCCGGGCGCGAACTCCAGGTCGGGATACTCCCGCCGCAGCTCGTCCGCGCTCATCTGCTCGACGGCGACGCCCAGATCGGCGGCGTTCCGCGCGAGAATCCCCCGGTTGAACCAAGCGGCCAGCCCGCCGCCGTCGGAGTCGTCGGGCATGACCGTGAGCGACTCCCGCGGCGTGGCGAACGCGACTCCACTACGTTCCTGCAGGTCAGGAAAGCGTCGGATCGACCGCATCGCCAGCATCGAGGTCATCAACGGGACCTCGAGAACGTGCCCGAGTCGGCCCTGGTCGTAGTAGCCGGCCCACACCCCGTCGTGGTCCTCGAAACCCGACGGCTCGTCCGGCCCGACGACGAGCACCGAGGCGCCGCGCTCGGTCAGGTGCCGCGCGGTGGCCGCACCGATCGGGCCCGCCCCGATGACGATGACGTCGAAACCACCTTCGTCCTGCATGAATTCTCCTCGTTGACTGACCCGGGACAGAGTTCACCCCCGGGCGGTTCGATCGCGATGCCGCCGCTACCACCGCGCTCTGAAAGGCTGGACCGGTGCGTCCGGCGGCGTGTGACGGAAATCATCCATCGCCGACGCCACTAAGTCAACAGTCTGTGTCGTTAAGGTTGCACTTCGAGAAGGAGATGGTGTTGAGCGACAAGCCCGAGCGGGTGCGGACCGGTGGACGGAGCGAGAAGGTTCGCGCCGCCGTCGGCGAGGCGTGCCTGGGGTTCCTCGCCGAGGGGCGCCTCGACTTCACCACCGCCGAGGTCGCCGCGCGCGCCGGCGTCAGCCGCAAGACGATCTACCGGTGGTGGCCGACCCACAACGACCTGCTCGTCGAGGCCCTGTCGATGCACGTCCGCCAGGTCGCCCCGCCCGACACCGGATCGTGGGAATCCGACGTCCGCGCCTTCGCCGAACAGATCGCCGAATATGCCGCCGGCCCAGTCGAAGTCGCGTCGGCAGCACTCATGGCGAGCCACCGGTACCCCGAGTTCAACGAACTGGTGATCGAGCAGTACCGACCCGTTCGCGAGGCGTGGCAGCAGATGGCGCAGCGCGCGATCGACCGCGGCGAGGCCAATGCGGACCACACGCCCGAGGCTGTCGTGAACGCGCTCGTCGGACCCCTGTTCATGGCGCCGATGACGCTCGGCCGGCGGACATCCGCCGAGGAACTGGAGCGCACGGTCGGAATCGTGCTCGCCGCCACCCGGCCGCACCCCGAGTCCTGACCACGGGAAATTCGGTACTCTGGTACCAGTCAACCGACATCCGGACGAGCACACCGTACCCGGCCAGCGACAAGACGGTGTTTGGAGCGTTGAAACACCATGGCTTGGATCGTGCTCGTCATTTCCGGTGTGCTGGAAGCGGTGTGGGCCACCGCCCTCGGCAAGTCGGAGGGCTTCACCAAACTCGGACCGTCGATAGTGTTCGCCGTCGGCATCGTGCTCAGCATGGCCGGCCTCGCCTACGCGATGCGCACGCTGCCGATCGGCACGTCGTACGCGGTGTGGGTCGGCATCGGTGCGGCCCTGACCGTCACGTTCGCGATGATCACCGGCACCGAGAGCGCATCGATCGTGAAGATCCTGCTGATCCTCGGCATCGTCGGCTGCGTGATCGGCCTCAAGGCCCTGCACTGACGCCCCCCACCGCGGACCGAACGCCCCGTTTGACCGTGTGGCGGGGGTTACAGTAAACGCATGAACCTGGTGTCAGCCTTCACCTTTCCGGTCCGGGCGGGCCTCGCCATCACGGGTGCGGCGCTCGAGATCACCGAGACGGCGTTGGCGACGACACGGATGGCGCTGGCCAGCCCGGCGGTGACCGGGGTGAGCGCGGCGACACTGGCCAACCCGCGTGGTCCGCTGCAGTTGATGCAACAGATCGCGGCACTCGCGTCCGACGACCGCCCGCTCGGTCAGGCGCTGCGCCCCGGCGGGCCGCTCGACCGACTGCTGGCACCGGGCGGCGTCGTCGACCGACTCACCTCCGACGACGGCACCCTCGAGCGACTGTTCGAGCCCGGCGGACCGCTCGAACGGGTACTCGCGCCGGGCGGCCCACTCGACCGGGTGCTGGCCGAGGACGGACCCCTGGACCGCATCCTGTCGGAGGACGGCCCCCTGGAACGACTGCTCGCACCGGGCGGCCTGCTCGACCGCCTCACTGCAGAGGACGGACCGCTCGAGCGGCTCACCGCCCAGGACGGGGCCGTGGAGCGGCTGACGAAGAAGGACGGGATCGTCGACAAGGCACTCGCGGAGAACGGCATCCTCGACACGCTGCTCGCGGAGGACGGGGCGTTCGAACGCCTCATCGCAGTGGGCGGTCCGCTCGATCAGATCGTCGCGCTGTCCGAGACGCTGACGTCGCTGGCGCCCAACCTGCAACGGATGAGCGCGAGCATCGACCTGCTGCAGGAAACCGTCAGCATCCTCAGCGCCGCGGTGGGTCCGCTCGGCGACCTGGCCGGACGTCTGCCCGGACGGTGGCTCAAGGGCGGCCGCGGCGGCGACCTGTCCCTCGGCCCGGCCTGACGCACCCGGAGACCGGGGCCTTCGGTCCCGTCCGGATCGGGAAAACGTCACGATTGCACCATTGTTCGGCGGCGTTGATTCCGTTTGTATAACCACTTCGGCGAGAAGCACTTCCGGATCCTTCGCGTCGCTAGCCTGGTCCATGGCGCGGTTGCTCCGACCCGAAGCCCACGCCGCCGGTTACACCGGTGTCGACGACGCCGGACGGCAGCCGACGTACCTGGAAGGCACGGAAGAAGTCGAATGAACACCATCTCGAACACCCGTCAGACCACCGCGAACGGCCTCGGCTCCGGATCGATCAGCACCGAGGAGATCAAGTCCCGCATCGCGGCGATGTTCGGAGACGCACCCGCTGCCCACCAGGACAAGT
>Ga0131853_10008899_pt1 | contig 18319 bp, 15 predicted proteins | sample TergutLab28metaG_FD_92764 | JGI IMG/M metagenome (GOLD analysis project Ga0131853, IMG submission 92764) | Labiotermes labralis P1 segment gut microbial communities from Petit-Saut dam, French Guiana - Lab288 P1 (version 2) (version 2) | ecosystem: Host-associated > Arthropoda: Insects >... | reverse complement strand
TTTTGCAGAACAAGGACTTTGGTTCCGAGAATACCCAAAGGTATTCTCGTGGTTCAAAGGACGATGTTATGTGAAAAAAATATAAAGTTTTTGTTACTGGTTTAGAGTCTTTTTACTATATAAGTAGATTAACACAGTTTTCATTATGTATCAATTAAAAAGAAAAATCGTTGAAGTTATATTTAGCTCGTGATAAACTTACAGAAATGGTATGTATTATATGCAGACATATAAGGAGTGAGGCGGCGGTATGGGTGAAGGGAATGTCAGGCGGCAGCTCTATTTAAGGCTTGCGCTGCGTGCTGTTATAGCTATAGCAATAGTTTTTTTACTTACTCACGGAGCGCCTTATATTTTTACTATACTTGCCCCGTTTTTTTACGCGCTTTTAGTGGCGCTTTTACTAAACCCTCTGATAGTTAAACTTAATGAAAAGCTTGGGCTGCCGCGCCGTTTTTTAGCCTTGCTTTTGGTTGTGCTTGTAATTTCGGCTCTTTTGGGTTTGGTGGGCTGGCTGGCCTATATTGGGGTTTCTGAGTTAATTTTGCTTGCGAATAATTTGAATAACATATGGGAATCGGTAACTGCTGCCTTTGCGTCTATAGGCTCCAGGGCGCATGATTTTATGGAGTTTCTCCCGGGGGATACCGATATTTTTTTTGGCGGGTTTATGGATAATGTTTATAACTGGCTTAACACCTCTATAGGTGATGCGGGGAATTATTTGCTGACGCGCACCCCCTACTTTACCACAAGGTTAGGCGGCGGCGTAATAGACACGATTGTTTTTATTTTGGCCTCATACTTTATAACGGCAGAGTATCCTGCACTTAAAAAAATGATGATAAAGCACTCGGGAGGCTCAACTTATAAGTTTTTCCAAATGCTTAAAGCATCAGTTAAGGTGGCCTTTGGCGGTTATATTAAGGCGCAGCTTATACTGGCATCAATCGCTTTTGTAATAGTGTTTCCTGCGCTGTTTATTATGGGGCAGGAGTATGCTTTTTTGATTGCTTTACTTGTGGCTTTTTTGGACTTTATTCCGCTTTTAGGCGCATCAACATTATTTGTTCCCTGGGCTATTGTGGTAGCTATTGACGGAAATTATTTCTACGCGGCGTTTTTGGTTTTGCTTAGCTTTACCTTCTTTTTTATAAGAAGGATAATGGAGCCTAAGGTAATGGGCAGCCAAACAGGGCTGCACCCTCTTGCTGCACTGCTTTCTATTTATGTCGGCTGGAGGGTTTTTGGGGTTTTAGGCGCTATTTTAGGGCCTATAGTGGTTATGGTGGCCTTAAACCTTATAGCCGCAAATGTTTTTGAGGCAGCGGTAAATGATATAAAGGCCCTCACCACAGACTGTAAGAAACTTTTAAGCAGGGAAGAAAGGGAATGAGTTGTAGTCATACGGGTGGCGCCTTGCCGGAGGCCACCCGTTAATATTATAGATAATGCCGATAAAAATAAATATTTCTACAGAAAACGACGACAATGTCGTGTATGATATTAAGTTATTTGTGCCATACATGGGCACCTTTTTTCATTTCCTTATTTTTTTTATGTTTTTTTCGAAAATGTAAACATTGGCTTGCTGTTTTTGGCTTTTTATTCTTATGTATCTACCACCTTTTTTTGTTTATTTCGTTCGCTCCGGCAAAGCACACCCTACAGAAAACAAAAAAGCGCAGAGCACGTTAGTTAAACGTACACTGCACCTTAAACCAAGGTTTTACATTTTTTTGAAAATGTAAAGCTGTTTGGTGGGGCTTATAACCCCGCCAAATAGTCAGTTTACCCTACGGCTTTTGCAAAAGCGCAACTTTTGCTTAAAGGCGTGGTCTTCTGCCCTTGAGAAAAATACGACTTGAAAATGGTGAATAAATGTCGTATAATGACTGTAGCGGTGTGAGCTTTGCTCATTGTGTACGTGAAAGTGGTCACGTGTTCAGGGTGGGGGAAGTTGCAGCTTCCACTCACCTGCCACCCGTTATTAAAACAGGCTACACCTTATTTGTTTTCTGATGTGACTATTATTACACAGCTTAAATGAAATTTCAAGTGTTTTAATGAAAATTGTTGAAATATATAAACGTTATGGCTGTAAATGGCTGCAAAATACAAGCAAAACGGCGAAGTTTTTCCAAAATAAGTTTTTTGGAAAAACTTCGCCGTTTTGCTTACTCGTTAAACCTCTTGAGAAATGGCAACGGTGCATAACCCATGTTGAACCGACTTTTTTTAAGTTGAGCGGCTATAAACACTATCTACTTGGCTTTTTAAGCTGAGAAATTTCTTCTTTAAGCTTTCGGTTTTCCTCCTTTAATTTCTCTGCATGTTTAAGGGTAAACAACAAGCGCTCTTCATATTCGCTGTTGCTTGGCGGTTTAGGCGGCGGCGGTGGCGGCGGAACCTCCGGCGGCTTAGGCTGAGGGTAAAAGTCGGGAAACATGTCGGGCAAAATTTGCACATCCCAGGGCTTTTGGCTGTCTACATAAACATATCTTGTAAAATAATCATCATAGTCCATAGCGGTAATATATGAGGCTCGGAGAGGTTTTTTGCAGAATTTTTGCGTATAAATTTTTGCTTTTTCAAAAGAAGTGCCCTTTGCTTTTGCTGTATAAAGGTTTTCCCCACCGGACCAAAATGCCCAAATTTCTCCATCAATTTCAGATAGCAGGCAGTTTTCTATACGCGGCCCCTCCCACAAAACTATAGGCTCAGAAAGTTTTGCCGTTGTTTTTTGGCGGTATAAAAGTCTTCTTGAAAACATATTTGCAGTTACATATGTTAAGTGAATTCCACTCTTAAGCGTAAGAAAATTGTAGTCTAAAATTAACTCACCGGGCCGCTGCAAAGGGTGGAACTCACAAATTTTAGAAGTTGACACTTCTTTATATCCAATTAAATTATTTTCCGAATTGTAGAAAACAAGGCCGTGGTCAGGGCTTAGTGTTTGCAGCTCGAAAAGAGAGCCAGCTATGCCCGGTAAAGATATAAACTGCGCAATCTCTGCCGCTTTTTCCCAGCCTTTTTCACCGGCGTTTTGCTGTATAAGTTTGTATTTATTGTCTCCGTTTGGAATATTATAAATAAGAGATGCATTTTTCATGGAATGAACACGCATGGGATATTTTTCCACGGTTTGGCCATTTAAGAGTTTTCTGCTTTTAAACTTGCTGCCGTTATAAGCTAAGAGCACAATGTCGCCTTTTGTATTTTGTGCGAATACGCAAAGATTTCCGCCTGAGTCAAAGTCTGCTGTGAAACTTAGGTTTGAGCCGCTAAGCAGCAGGTGTTCAGCCTCCCAGCGGTTATTTTTATAAAATTTGGCCATTACTCCGGTTTCATTTTCAAATAACGCTGCAAGGCTTTGGTCTTTAAATCTTGCTATATAACAGTTTCCCATTTTGCCCACCTCATTATAATACTAAGCCTGATTAAAAAACAATACTTTTTCACGGCTAAAACCACCCCAAAGGTCCTTTGCCACGGACTTTTAGGGCACCGTTCAAACTATTGTTTTTAATCTAGGATTAGTATCAGTATATTGAGGAGATTTCAGTATATAACCATCTTAATAAAAATTCATGGATTAATAGCGTTTTTTGTAGTATCATAAATATGGTGAATCAACTAAGTGGCTTTTTTAAGTTGATTTACTATAAAAGAGCTTAAACCGAGGAGGATACATAGTGAAACATATTTACGAAGGCAAGACAAAAACAGTGTTTGAAATGAGTGACGGGAACTATTTGTTAAAGTTTAAAGATGATGTAACCGGCGAAGACGGTGTGTTTGACCCCGGCTCAAACTCTGTGGGCCTTTCTATTGAAGGCGCCGGAAAAGGCGGGCTTAGGCTCAGCAAATATTTCTTTGAAAAGCTTGAGGCTCTCGGTTTGCCAACACATTATGTTAGTGCTGATGTGGATAATGCCCAAATGATAGTTCGCCCTGCCACACGTTTCGGCAACGGGCTTGAAGTAATATGCCGCTTCCGTGCTGTAGGCAGTTTTTTTAAGCGCTACGGCGAATATATAAAAGAAGGGGAGCCTTTAGCCGCCTTTGTGGAAATAACCATTAAAGATGACGAGCGCTTAGACCCGCCTATTTCTAAGGACGCACTTAACATGCTTGGCATTTTAAGTGAGGCTGATTATGAAGCCCTTAAATCCCTTACACAAAAAATCGCCGGCCACATTAAAGATGAACTTGCAAAAAAGGGTCTTGAGCTTTATGATATAAAGTTTGAATTTGGAAAAAGCGGTGACAAAATAATTTTAATTGATGAGATTTCCGGCGGAAATATGCGGGCATATAAAGACGGTTTGCCTGTTGGCCCTATTGAGCTTGTAGCACTTATGCTTGATTAGAAGTCTATTATAGCAAAGGACAATTATAGTAAAAAGACTCTAAACCAGTAACAAAAACTTTATATTTTTTCACATAACTTCGTCCTTTGAATCACGAGAATACCTTTGGGTATTCTCGGAACCAAAGTCCTTGTTCTGTAAAAAAATCTATGCGTTTTTGCGTTACTGTTTCAGAATCATTTTACTATAAAAGGTGAAAGTAAGATATGTCGTTTGCTAGAGGAGTGATTAATTGGGAGCAATTATAACCGCGAAAGAGCTTACAAAGTCATATATAATGGGTGAAGTCAAGGTTGATGCGTTAAAAGGCGTAAACTTTGAGATTTTTGATGGTGAGTTTGTGGTTATACTTGGCCCGTCCGGTTCGGGTAAAAGCACTATGTTAAATATTATCGGCGGTATAGACAGCCCCACAAGCGGCGCTATAGCCTATAAAGGTAAAGAGCTTACAGGGGTTGCTGAAAAAGAGCTTACTGCTTACAGACGGCTTGCTGTGGGGTTTGTGTTCCAGTTCTACAATCTTATTCCTAACCTTACCGCAAAAGAAAATATAGAACTTGCCGCCGAGCTTTCAAAAGATCCTAAGCCCCCTTTAGAGTTACTTGAAAAAGTGGGGCTTTTAGGTCATGCATCCCACTTTCCCAGCCAAATGTCCGGTGGGGAACAGCAGCGTATTGCCATAGCCAGAGCGCTCTCCAAAAACCCTGACATACTTCTTTGCGATGAACCAACAGGCGCCCTTGACATTAAAACAGGCATACACGTGCTTAAAGTTCTAAGAGACTTTAACAAAGATTATGGAAAAACCGTAATAATAATAACCCATAATGCAGGCATAGGCGCTATGGCCGACAGGGTTTTCCATATTAAAGACGGGCTTATAGACAGGCTTGTTGTTAATGAGCACCCCATTTCACCGGAGGAGGTAGCCTGGTGATTTTACTTAAAAAAGCCCTTCGTGCCATGTGGAACAATAAGAGAACATATATGGCCTGTGCTGTGCTCATATCCGTGGGCATATTTATTTATGTTGCCATGGGCATAGCTGCTTTTGCCCTTGAGGGCAGTATGCACAGGTATTATTATAACTATAGCATGGCGGATATTTTTTCACAGGTTAGAGCAGCACCCAGAAGCCTGTCGGAAGATTTGCGGCAGATAGCAGGCATTGGTGAAGCTCATGCGCGAATATCTTATGATGCCAGGGCAGAGTTTGAAGATGTGCAGACAATAGTCACACTAAGGCTTATGTCCTTTGACGGTAATGAAAATGCTCTTAATAAACACCATATCACCTACGGCACACAGACAGCAAATGATGGTGATATTGTAATAGGTGAAAACTTTTTCCTGGCTCATGAACTTCAGATAGGTGATACGATTGATGTTATAGTCAGAGGAAAACTATATACATTTAACATTGCGGCTGCTGCACTCAGCCCTGAATTTGTTTATGCGCTTAAAGACCCGGCTCAAATGTTTCCTGATGACTTTGCCTTTGGTTATGCCTATGTAAATTATGAAACCCTTGCCGCTATGCTTGATATGAGAGGTATGGCTAATGATATATCCTTTACTCTTTCAGCCGGCACTTACTTTGATGATGTAAAAGCAGAGCTTGAAGATGCCCTGGAGCGATACGGACTTATAAGCTTAATCTCCAGGGATGACCAAGTAAGCCACGCCATACTGGAGCAGGAAATAAGGCAGCTGCATTCTATGTCGTCGGCGCTTTCTGTTGCCTTTGTTGCCTGCTCTATGGTAATGCTTTATTTAATGCTGAAAAGGCTGGTAGAGCAAGACAGGGCACAAATAGGCACATTAAAGGCTTTTGGCTTTAAAAATAGTGAAATTATATTGCACTACATTACTTATGGGCTGTTAACGGGGGTTATTGGCGGCCTTATAGGCGCGGGCCTTGGGCTTTTAACATCTGACTATTTAATAGTTATGTATGTAGAGTTTTTCTCTATGCCGGATGTGGTGAGCCGGCAATCGGCGGAGATAGTTATTCAGGGGCTTATTATCGCCGCTGTAGGTGGCGTTTTGGGTAGTTTTATGGGTGCATATTCGGTTATATCCCTGCGCCCGGCAGAAGCTATGCGGCCTGCACCGCCTAAGCCTGTTAAATATGATATACTCTCTGTGGTTCCTTTTATCAAAGTATTTTTAAACTCAAGAGGGTTTATGTCTGTTAGAAGTATTGACAGAAACCGTGTGCGTTCAGTCTTTGTAATCTTAGGTGTGATGTTTTCGTTTGGCATAATAGCGCTCATGAATTCTATGGCAGCTATGGTTGATTCTATGATAAATGACCAGTTTGAACTGGCCCGAATGTATGATGCCAGAATAAGCCTGACAGAGCTTTTGGGCGAGGTAAGTGCCACACAAAGCCTGCTTGCCATAGATGGTGTAAAAAGGGCAGAGGTGCTTTTTGAAGCCCCTGTTACACTAATAAACTGTCATATAGAAGAAGGGGCAGTCATTACCGGCCTAAGCTCTGATGCCGCCTTGTTTAGAATATTCGACATGGACAGGGGAGAGCATATAACGGTGGACAGAGGTGGTATAATCCTCTCAAGCTCCCTGGCGGCAAAACTTGCAGCAGCGCCCGGTGAGATAATACATGTTTCATCGCCCTTACTGGCTAATGACAGGCCTGTTTATGTGAAAGATGTTGTTACAGAAATAGTAGGCTCGGGAAGTTACATGGAGCTTAACTTTTTGTCGGATTTTCTTGACATAGAACCTATGGCTTCGGCAGTTATAGTTGAAAGTGACAACGTAGCGCATTTAACTGGGTATTTGCGGGAAGGCGGTAATATAAGGGCTATCACCAGCACCAGTGATTCAAGAGCTTCTATGGAAGAGCTTATGGGCTCTTATGACGCCCAGATGCAGATTATGTGGATAATGGGTGTTTTTGTAGCCCTTGCTATTATATACAATACCTCAAGCATGTCACTGAATGAAAGAAAGCGGGAGTATGCAACACTTAGGGTTCTCGGGCTGGAAATAAAAGAAGTGGCAGAAATTATGAGTTTTGAATATTGGTTGCTAGCCATTATAGGTATGCTTTTAGGTATACCATTTACAGGTTTTTTGCGCAGGTGGGTTTTAAGTATGGTTGATGTGGACTTTTTTTCAATACCAATGAATACGGAACCATCTGCTTTTATAACAGCGTTTATCGGCTGTTCTGCTGCTGTTTTCATATCTAACTATATTTCAAAGAGAGCTATTAGAAACTTTGACATAGTGGAAGTTTTAAAGGAGCGAGAATAATGAAAAAACAAGTTAAATGGGCTTTTATAGCTTTGGCGCTTATAGCGGCGGCGGGATATGGGATATTTGCTGCCACAAGACCACTTGAAGTGAATACCGTTATTATCGAACCAAGAGATGCCACTATGTATTTTATATCACAGGGCCACGGTGTGCGCGGCAGTTCTTTTACTGTTTACCCGCTGGTCAGTGGTGAAATAACTTCTGTTGCAGTCCGCGAGGGTGAGCGTGTTGTTGCAGGCGACACCATTGCTATTGTTAACTATTATGACACTGAACTTTTAATCAGGCGCTCTGAGGCCAATATTGCTGCTATTGAGGCTCAAATGAGTAACTTGCGCCTTAATGACACCAGAGAGCGAAACAGCCTTATAGCCGGTAGGGAGGATCTCTTGGCTCAAAATGCAATATTGGAAGCGAGAAGCTTTGACAGGGCTGTTTCTATACAAGAGCAGATAAACTTGCAGGAGGCCATAAACAGGCAGCTGGAAGCAGCAGTAGACAGGGCAAGAAGCAATTACCAGAACTTGGGGGTTCTTTTTGAGGTTTCGGCAGTGTCAAGAGATGAGTATGAAGCAGCAGAAAGGGCTTTGGAAGATACCCTGAAGCAGCTTGAACAGGGGGAGCTTGCTCTTTCAAACATAACCTCACAAACAGATGTTACTTTGGGCAGTGAGGAATACTTTATGTGGGCAAGAACAGCCATACTTGCACAGTTGGAAGGTATTGAGAGAAACCTGGCCATAAGTAACGTGGCGGCTATGGAGGACTATTACAGAGCTCTTATAGAAGCTGAGAAGATAAATATAACACAGTTTGAAAGGCACATTAATGATGCTGCAATAAGAACCCCTGTATCGGGCCTTATAGAAAGGCTGTATATGCAGGACACAAATGTGATATCACCTAACATGCCTGTGGCTGACATTACAACAGATGAAGAAGTTTCTGTAGAAGTATTTGTTAGAACGAGAGATATAGTTTATTTAAATTTAGGTGATGAAGCTGAAGTTATATTCAGAGCCAGGGGCGGCGATATAACAATACAAGGAAGCATAAGAGAAATTGACGATAGGGCAGTAGAGCGGCTTTCGCCTTTAGGTGTTGTAGAGCGTAATGTTAAAGTTAGCATTGATATAGCGCAAAATGACATTGTTAGAGATGGTTATGATGTAGATGTGCGCTTTACCTATTACAGCGCAAGCGAGCAAATGATAGTTCCGCGAACAGCACTTTTTCGCTCTAATGGAAAGGATATGCTTTGGACGTTAGTAAACGGAAGAGTAGAAATGAGAGAGGTGGTGCTTGGCGCAGAACTTCGTATAGACGCCGTAGTGGAATCGGGCCTTGCTTTTGGTGATGTAATAATAAGGGATGCCAATAACAACAGAATCAGTGAAGGCACAGCAGTTAAGGCAATACACTAAAGCTACTATATATACTTAAATTCTTTTAAAACAGTATCAAATTAATTGCTTGTAATTAATTTGATACTGTTTCAAAAGTGTGCTGCGCAAGCTGTGCTGCTTTATCCTTACAAAACAGTACACATGAATGGTAATATTTTGTAAGCATTTCAGTATAATTGGCAATTTTTTGTTGCGGTTTCAAAGTATTTTTACTGTAAATTTACCCCAAACTAATAAAAAAGAATGGGGGACTCTTATGCAAAAATCCAAAGATTCAAAAAATCAGAGTGAGTTTAAAGAAAGCGAGTCTATAAAAAGAAATATGCCCGATAAAAATTTAGATGAAGGCATAGAGCATAACGCCAATAAAGTAGGGTTAGGGCCTAACACAAAGAGATAACTTATGCCGTGGGCTTAGCATAAATGTAGGTGCGGCAGAATACGGCCCTATGTTTGTTATGCTGTCTATCATAATGTTCATTCATGGACCTCAGGAAACGGAAAAAGTGCTACTCACGGCTTAATAAACCTAAACGTACACAGCACTAAAATATGTAACAACACGCTAAACTCTTAAAATACAACATTTCAAAGAAAATGGTAAGTTAACCTTGTTTTGGCGGTCAGCAAGCCGGAAAATGGGCTTTGCTAAGGGTAAGTAAATGTCTTATAATGACTGTAGTGGTGTAAGCTTATGCTTTACTGTTTTCTGTGACATGATTGTATTAAATGTTTTGTTGTTTGACAAGAGTTTTAGCATTAAAAAACCTCCATTATACAATGGAGGTTTTTTAATGCTAATTGTGATTTATCTCAAGGGCGAAGGCACCGGTTTCTAAGCCAAAGGCAAAATGTAAAGCCTTGATTTCATTACAATATGTTCATATAGTGGGTTAACTTGAAAAACACCACAGCTTGCCGGGAATGTTTTTCAAACCAACAAACGGTCACTACAGCAATATTTCACAGGTGTATGCTGTAGTGGGATTGCACAGCAATCCGCTCATTTAACCATTGTCGGCCAAGGTGGCCTTCCTTGGCAGCGACTAATGGTTAAATGAGTATAAATACTCTATTGCAAGGATTTGGCCAGAAAAATATCCGGCCGGCCTATGCCGTTTGCGTCAGGCATGACACCTATTACTTTAAAGCCCAGCTTCATATAAAAGGCAGCTTGGTGTGTGCCGGGGTCAAACTCTGCTATACGTTTCGGCAGGTTGTCATAAAGGTTAACATTGGCGAAAGATGTTTCGCCGCCCGGCCGTTCATCGTCAGCACCCAACCAAAGGGTTTTAGCGCCTTTTTCTTTGGCGGTTTTTTCAATCTCTTTTACCAAAGCGGCGCCTATACCTTTTTTGCGCATATCAGGCCGTGTAACAAGGGGGTGAAGCTCGAACACATTACCATCGTAATGGGGCAGCATACCACTCCAGCCGACAACTTCACCGTCAACAAGGGCTGCTATAAATAAGGTTCCCGGCTCAGCCCAGCGGCCGTTTACTTCAAACAACGCATCTTTAACAGTGGGCCAGGAATGAGGAAACTCGGCCACCAGCATTTCAGCCGCTTGGTTTAATTGTGTTTCATTTAATGTGTTCATATTTACGATTTTCATAACATCCTCCAAATATATAATTAGTGTTTGTTAGTTGCGCTGCTATATTCGGAGGCGCTCGGGCTTACTTTCTCCTTTTAAATTGTCCTTTGCTATAACGTATATATTTCATTGTGTTATTTCTCCTTAACAACTAAATTTCAGGATACAGCGGGAATTTTTCAGTAATGGCTTTAACTTTTTTAATTGCCTCTTCTTTATCGCCGCCTTTTAATACGTTGGCTATTATTTCGCCTACTGCTTTTGCGTCATCCTCTTTCATACCCCTTGATGTCATAGCGGGGGTGCCCAGCCTTATGCCGCTTGTGACCATTGGTTTTGCAGGGTCGAATGGAATAGAGTTTTTATTGCAGGTAATGTGAATCTCGTCAAGAAGCACTTCGGCGGCGCGGCCGGTAATGCCTATGCTTCTAAGGTCAACCAGAACGAGGTGGTTGTCTGTTCCGCCTGAAACAAGGTCTATGCCGTTTGCCATAAGTGTTTCACCGAGGACTTTAGCATTTTTAAGAACCTGAGCAATGTATTCTTTATACTCAGGCTGAAGGGCCTCATGGAAGCAGACAGCTTTAGCGGCGATAATGTGCTCAAGGGGGCCGCCTTGTATGCCGGGGAACACAGCCCTGTCAATGGCTTTGGCGTGTTCAGCTTTGCAAAGTATGAGTCCGCCTCTTGGCCCTCTTAAAGTTTTATGGGTGGTAGATGTAACAAAGTCAGCGTAAGGCACGGGGCTTTGGTGTAAACCGGCGGCAACAGGGCCGGCTATATGGGCCATGTCAACCATTAACAGCGCGCCTATTTCTTTAGCTATTTCGCCGAAAGCTTTAAAATCAATAGCTCTTGCATATGCGCTGGCACCGGCGATGATGAGCTTTGGCATTTCTTCTTTCGCCTTTGCGCGAACTTTGTCATAGTCAATAACCTGGCTGCCTTCTTCAACGCCATAGGAGACTACTTGGAAATATTTACCTGAGAAGGTAAGCGGGTGGCCGTGTGTAAGGTGGCCGCCGTGGGCTAAGTCCATACCCATAAATTTGTCACCGGCTTCTAAAGCTGCCATCATTACAGCGGTGTTGGCCTGAGCTCCGGAGTGGGTTTGAACATTGGCGTGGTCAGCGCCGAAAAGTTTTTTAGCGCGCTCAATGGCAAGAGATTCAGAAACATCAACATTTTCACAGCCGCCGTAATATCTTTTTCCCGGATAACCTTCGGCGTATTTGTTGGTTAGGTGTGAGCCGGCAGCGGCTAAAACTGCTTTTGAAACAAAGTTTTCTGAAGCTATAAGCTCTATATTAGTCCTTTGACGGTCGAGTTCTTTTTCAAGGGCGGCGTAAATTTCAGGGTCAGCTTGTTTAATTACGTTTAAGTCGTACATGAAAGTACCTCCATTAATTAGTTGTGTACTGCCGTGAAAAAGCCCCCCGGCAAAGGAGGCTTTATATTTTTATCAAAGTCTCTTTTGTAGTTTATTTACTCAATCAAGCCAAGCTCGTCCACAAGCTTTAGCGCGTCTTCCGCTCCTTGGGGGAGATAGGTTTCCCCGTCAACAGACAGAGTGGGAAGGCCGACACGGCCCGATTCCTTAACTTCTTTATGGCTTTCATTATGGTCCCTTACTTTTAAGAACTGCTTGAGAGGAAGCATGCCTGACATAATATCAACATAAGCGAATTTAACATTTTTCTGGGAAAGAGCCTCTTTCACCGGTTCGCAAGTAGGTCAGTGATGGCTTCCATAAAGTATTATTTTTTTCATATATGTTGCCTCCCTAAATAATATTTTAGCTATAGTATAACCCTATTTGCCAAGAAGCTCAACACCTTTTTTCATGCGCCTTATGCTTTCGTCTTTGCCAAATAAAACCATAAGCTCAGAGGCGCCGCAGGGTGAGGAGGCTTTGCCGGTCAGGGCGGTTCTTACGGGCCAGAGGATTTGACCGTTTTTTAAACCTTCTTTTTCAGCAAGGGTAGTAAGGGCTGTGAAAACGGCGTCATTCTCCCAGGGTTCGGGCAGGCTTTCGGCTAAGGTAATGACTTTTTTAAGGGATTCTAAGGCGATGCTTTCGTCGGTTTTCATTTTTTTATGGTTGTAGAGCTCGGTACTGTAATCAGGCAGGGCATCAACAAAATCTAACAGCTCGGGAATTTCTTTTAACAGGTTTATGCGGGTTTTTACTATTTGCGCAAGGGCTTTATAATCAGCCCTGTCTTTTTTTACAACTTCGCTAAGAATGGGCAGGGCCATTTTATAAAACCTGTCCTGCTCCATTTTCTTAAAGTATTCACCGTTCATCCATGTTAGTTTGGTTATGTCAAAGGCTGAGGGGGATTTGCTTAAGCCTTTTATATCAAAGGCTTTTATGAGTTCGTTAAGGGTAAAAAACTCTTGGGTATCGCCGGGGCTCCAGCCTAAAAGCGCTATATAGTTAAGTATAGCCTCGGGAAGATAACCCATAGCCAGCAGGTCTTCAAAAGAAGCATCACCACGGCGTTTGGAAAGTTTTGCCCCGTCCTGGTTTACTATGTGGCTAAGGTGAACGTAGTGGGGTATTTCCCAGCCGAAAGCCTCATAAAGCAGGTTGTACTTAGGGGCACTGGAAAGATACTCAACACCGCGCACAACATGGGTAATCTCCATCAAATGGTCGTCAACTACATTGGCGAAATTGTAGGTTGGGTAGCTGTCGCTTTTGATTAGTACCTGGTCGTCAAGCTCTGTGTTTTCCACGGTTATTTCACCGAACACAAGGTCATTAAAAGTGGTTTGGCCCTGGGGTATTTTTTGGCGTATAACAAAGTTTAAGCCTTTTTCTAAGTTTTCCGTGGGTTCTATATCTCTGCAGTGGTTGTCATAGCCGGAGATGCCTGCCTCGTCTTTCGGCAGAGATTCAAGCCGCTCTTTGGTGCAGAAGCAGTAGTAAGCGGCGCCGCTTGCTATAAGTTTTTTGGCATAATCCATGTATATGCCTTTTCGCTCGCTTTGTATATACGGGCCGAAGGGGCCGCCGACATCGGGGCCTTCATCATGGGCCAGATTTACAAGCTTAAGGGTGTTGTAAATAACATCTGTAGCGCCTTCTACAAAGCGCTCAACGTCAGTGTCTTCTATGCGCAGAAGAAACTTGCCGCCTTCATGCTTGGCTATTAAATATTCGTAAAGGGCTGTGCGCAAATTGCCTATGTGCATGTATCCCGTGGGGCTTGGTGCAAAACGTGTTCTTATCATATGTGATCTCCTCTTAAATCATTCTTATCGCAAACTCCGGGCAGGTGCCGACACAGTAGCCGCATGTTACGCACTTGTCTTTTTTGATAGATGCTTTTTCACCCATAGAAATAGCGGCAGAGTGGCAAACCTCTATGCACTTACCACAGGCAGAGCAGAGACCCTGTACGACTATAAAGTGCTTTTCAGGGCTTTCTTTCAGCGTTTTTATTTGTGATTCTACATTCTTGCCGGCTAAATACGAAATATTCATATCAACCTCATCTTTAGCAACCATGCCCATTACGAGAGGGGCGCGGCCTTTAGACAAATCGGAACAATACTGTATTGCCTCATCATATTGTTTCAATAAATAACCGCCGGCGAATACTTTCATGAAATATACACCTTTGCTGTTTTCAAAACACAGTTCAATTGCCTGCTCCATTTCTGCATGAGTGCCGTGAATAATGCCGCGTCCTATTTTATTAATAAGCGGGAAAACCACATCAACATCATCCATCACTGCTGCGCGCTTAACGGTACGAACAGAGTGAGTAGCTACGCCTATGGCCTTTATCAGCCCTTTTTCTTTATAGTCTTTCATACACTGCCAGGCACCGGCTCTAAGCTCGAATAAGTTCTCGTCAACTCTGGCGGCATGAAGAAGCATAACGTCAATATGGGCTAAACCCATTTTTTCAAGTGCCTCGTTAACAGCAGCCTCCATATCTTCATAAGTGGCGGCTGTGGACTTTGTAGAGACAACAGGTTTCTTGCCGGTTTTGTCAATTGCATATTTAACCATAGGGTAGGTGCCATACATCTGTGCAGTGTCTACCATTGTGACACCAAGCTCCAGGGCGTGAGCTATGCACTCGCCGCCTTCTTCTACAGTTAGGCTCTTTTGCAGCGGGCCCATAGGCAGTGCGCCAAAACACAACTCAGTTACTTCAATGCCGGTTTTTCCTAAAGTTATAGTTTTCATTATAAAAACGCCTCCGTAAGTAAAATGTAAAATTATCATTTCAATAAGTTTAACCTCTTTTCCCAAATATTTCAATATGTTATACTTAGGGATGTATAAAACTAAGTTTTTAGTTTTGATAGCATATTGATGCCGTTTTCAGACAACAATTTTGCTGAAATTTGCTGAAAAATGAAGTTTTGCATATCACCAGTAATTTTAAGAATAAGAGGCGGTTATTTAAGATTTTAAGAGATTTATGTTTATTGTGAAGATATGGAATATGCTGGGATGCAAACCGGTTTATTCCAGCTTATATATCGGCAAAGAGGTGACATAATGAAAAATTCGAAGAAAAAAGCGCTTGAATATTTGGAAAAGGACAGCCTTTTTCACATGGGGATAATTTTTCCCATAACAAGAGAGAGCGCTGATATAATTTATGCACAAAGCGACGGTGTTTTTATAAAAGACAGAGAGAGTGGCGCATATATGCTCTCTGTTTCAAACTTTGACAAGGGCAGAGAATTGGTAGATGAGGCGGGCAGGCAAGTTCTTTTTTGCGTTTTTCAAGAAGATATGGCCAATTACATAAGCGAAAAATATGCCTTTGGTAAATGTATGGAAAATTTTCAAGCGGTGTATAAGTCCGGCGAGCCTATAACTGCCTCACAGACTGGGCTAAATATATGCCCCTTGCCACTTGATTATTTGGATACGCTCTACGAGCACTACCATGACGATGTTGATTATGATTACTTAAAAAGGCGCTTGGAACGCGGTGCAATCTATGGAGGATTTTTTGAGGAGGAGCTTTGTGGTTTTGTAGGCACGCACGAGGAAGGCTCTATAGGTATCTTAAAAGTGTTTGAGAAGTTTAGAGGGCGGGGTTTTGCCTTTGCCCTTGAAGGCTATATGTTAAACCTTTTCCTAAACCGTGGTGCTGTTCCTTTTGCCCAGGTTAAGCCCGGTAATGAGGCTTCGATTAAACTGCATAAGAAATTGGGCTTTGAGCTCTCAAGCGCCAAGCTCTATTGGCTGTTTGACTAGCTTGCTTAAATGAGTTATACTAGGGAAAATCTTACCAAAAGGGAGCGCTTTTTTCTTATGGAAGAAACCGTAATAGTAGTGATGCAAAAAAGTAAAAATACAGGTTTTTTGGAAAGTGAGCTTGGCTCCTACTCTGTTTGTGACAGTGAAAACTTAATATACAACATTTTTGCTATGGAAGAAAACTCAAGAATATCAGTTTATATGCGCCTTACCACAGAGAGGGATTTGCTAGACTGGGAATTTTCGGCGGTTTTAGACTATTATGATACTGAGTCCCTTTTACAGGTGTGCCGCCTGGTAACGGAAGATGATACTGGATATAACCCCCTTTGGGAGGTCGTTTTTGACTTTTCTGAAAACCAAGAAATGATGGAAGAAAAGATTTCAGAAATTCTAAAGCAGCATAAAGAAGAACTGGTTTCTGTTTACGATGCAATAAAAGATTTGGAAGAGGACTATAAGGTATAGCTATGGCTAAACAAAAGACTGTATTCGAGTGTGACTCTTGCGGGTATGAGTCGGCCAAGTGGCTCGGCCGCTGTGTAAAGTGCGGTGCGTTCAACTCATTTTTTGAAAGACAAGAGGCGACAGGTGCACGGTACGGAAGCGGAAGCCGTAAGGAAACCCCGGGGTCTGCCAAGGTTTACACCCTTGACAATATAGACTCTATGAGCGAGGAGCGTATTTCCACGCAGATAGGTGAGCTTGACAGGGTTTTGTCAGGGGGCATTGTAGAGGGCTCTCTTATTTTGGTTGGGGGTGACCCGGGAGTAGGCAAGTCCACCTTAATACTACAAATTTGCCAAACCATAGGCAGTCAGGGCAAAAAGATTCTTTATGTGTCCGGTGAGGAAAGCGTAGGCCAGATAAAGCTCCGCGCTGAGCGGCTTGCTATAACTACCCCTAACTTAATGCTGCTTTCAGAGACGAATATGGAGGCCATACTTTCGGCAGTAAGTTCTGTAGAACCGGATATGTTAATAATAGATTCTATACAGACAGTGTATGCAGGGGCCCTGCCATCATCTCCCGGCAGTGTTACACAGGTTAGAGAGGCTACTGCCCATTTTATGCACCTAAGCAAGCAAAAGGGCATTTCAACAATAATTGTAGGCCATGTAACTAAGGAAGGCACAATTGCAGGGCCAAAGATACTTGAGCACATGGTGGATACGGTTTTATATTTTGAAGGTGAGAAGCAGGCGGCGTACAGGCTTATACGTGCGGTTAAAAACCGCTTTGGCCAGACTAATGAAATAGGTGTTTTTGAAATGGTGAGTGAAGGGCTTAAAGAAATTTTAAACCCTTCGGAATATATGCTCTCAGGCAGGCCGCGCGGTGTTTCGGGTTCGGTTATAACCTGTGCCGTTTCAGGTTCACGGCCTATACTTGCCGAGGTTCAGGCGCTTGTTACATCAACAAACTTTAACATGCCCCGGCAAAATGTATCGGGCACGGACTATAACAGGGTGGCAATGCTTATGGCTGTTCTCGAAAAGCGGGCAGGCATGAACCTAAGCCGCTGTGACAGCTACATAAACATTGCCGGCGGCATAAAGATTGCAGAGCCTGCGCTGGATGCTGCCATAGTTGCCGCCATAGCATCTAATTACAGAAATGTGCCCACAGCGGCAAACATGGCTATATTTGGCGAGGTCGGCCTTGCCGGAGAGCTGCGTGCGGTTAATATGGCTGAGGGAAGGCTTGTTGAGAGCTTTAAGCTGGGCTTTTCAGAGTGTATACTGCCCAAAGCTAATTGTAAGGGGCTAAAAAAACCAAAAGACATGAAAGTTTATGGTGTCTCTAATTTATCTGAACTTTTGGACATAGCTTGTGCACGGTAATTAAAAAGCTGTGTTCCGCACCACCCATTAGACTTCTTCCGAAATCAGTTTTTCAGGCGCGTGGAAAATCATTGAAGCCTGATGTTTCGCGCACGCTCAGAAAAACCAAATTCATTTCGGAAGAAGTCTATTACTGAATACAGCTTCTGACTTATCCACAAAAAAAGTGGCCCAAAACAAGTTATGCACAGGCTTATCCACATTATCCACAGGCACAAGCAGAGCTTTTTTATGTACGTTTTGTAAATTTAGAACTATTTAATAAAATTTGTAGATATTTTATTTTGATTGTTGTATACTGTGTGCATGAAGGAAATGAGAAAGCTGCAGCAAACGACATATAAAAACGGTTCAAGCTACGCGGCAAAACCGCCCCTAAAATACTTCATCTGCTAGTCAGTGAGAGTTTATGGCAGGGTTCAATGCCGTAAACTCAAACGATTTTTGCTGTAGGCACTGTCAATGAGAGCCTTTGTGCCGGGGTTCAATACTAATCCTGATTAAAATACAATACCTCTTCACGGCTAAAACCACTCCAAAAGTCCTTTACCTCGGACTTTTGGAGCGCCGTT